>Ga0180215_1000083_pt1 | contig 145098 bp, 128 predicted proteins | sample eDN3rd37CBELigBY_FD_128871 | JGI IMG/M metagenome (GOLD analysis project Ga0180215, IMG submission 128871) | Enriched backyard soil microbial communities from Emeryville, California, USA - eDNA 3rd pass 37_C BE-Lig BY (version 2) (version 2) | ecosystem: Environmental > Terrestrial > Soil >... | reverse complement strand
TGGAGCTGCGAGGCCTTCTCGAATTGCTGGGCGCGGATGGCCGCTTCGTTTTCGTTGGTGAACTGGCGCGGTTCCTTCTCGAGGTCGTTGGCCGCGGGCGGCAGGGACGAGGTGCGCAGGCGCACGCGGGAAGCGGCTTCGTCCATCAGGTCGATGGCCTTGTCCGGCAGGAAGCGATCCGAGATGTAGCGATCGGCGAGCTTGGCCGAAGCGACCAGCGCGTCGTCGGTGATCTGCAGGCGGTGGTGCGCTTCGTAGCGCTCGCGCAGGCCATGGAGGATCTGGATGGTCTCGTCGACCGAGGGCTCACCCACCATGACGGGCTGGAAGCGGCGCTCGAGGGCCGCGTCACGCTCGATGTGCTTGCGGTACTCGTCGAGGGTGGTCGCGCCGATGCATTGCAGCTCGCCGCGGGCCAGGGCCGGCTTGAGGATGTTGGCGGCGTCCACCGCGCCCTCCGCCGCGCCCGCGCCGATCAGGGTGTGGAGCTCGTCGATCACCAGGATGATGTTCCCGGCGCCGCGAATCTCTTCCATGATCTTCTTGAGGCGCTCCTCGAACTCGCCGCGGTACTTGGTACCGGCAACCAGCGAGCCGATGTCGAGGGTCACGACGCGCTTCTCGGTGAGGATGTCGGGAACCTCGCCGTTGGTGATCTTGAGGGCCAGGCCCTCGGCGATCGCGGTCTTACCCACGCCGGGCTCACCGATGAGCACGGGGTTGTTCTTGGTGCGGCGACCCAGGATCTGGATCACGCGCTCGATTTCCTTTTCGCGGCCCACCACGGGGTCGAGGCGATGCTCCTCGGCCATCTGCGTGAGGTTCGAGCCGAACTCGTCGAGGGTCGGGGTCTTGGATCGGTGCTGTCCGGTGCCGGTGGTCGCGGCGGACTCGCCCAGCATGCGGATCACGTTGGAGCGGACCCGCGAAAGGTCCACGCCGAGGTTCTCGAGCACGCGAACGGCAACGCCCTCGCCTTCCCGGATCAGGCCGAGCAGCAGGTGCTCGGTGCCGATGTAGTTATGACCCAGCTGACGCGCTTCGTCCCAGCTCAACTCCAAGACGCGCTTGGCGCGCGGAGTGAACGGGATCTCGACGGCCACGAAGCCCGAGCCGCGCCCGATGATCTTCTCGACCTCGATGCGGGCATCCTTCAGGCTCACCCCCATGCTCTTGAGGGTCTTGGCAGCCACGCCGGTCCCCTCGCCGATGAGCCCCAGGAGGATCTGCTCGGTGCCGACGAAATTGTGACCAAGCCGCCGAGCTTCCTCTTGGGCCAGCATGATCACCTTGATGGCTTTTTCTGTGAATCTCTCAAACATATCGCACCTCTCCAGATCGCTCCGGTTTCAAATGTAGGAGGCATCTTACCATGGAATCAGGGGCAGAGGCAGAAGCTCAAGCCAGCTTGCGGTTTTCAGGCTCGCTAAAAAACCTTGTCCCTTTTGCTGAAATGGGGCTCACCTCTCCTCTTCCTCTAACTGATTCTTGATCTTGGCCTGAATGACCCGGATCTCGCTTTCATGCACTTGCTTCAGCTGGGCGAGCTGATCAAGCTGACCTTGTATCTGCCGGATCTCGGCCTCCTTCTGCAGCCTGAGCTGATCGAGCTCGTTCTGCAGCCGGATGATCCGCTCCACTCCTGCGAGGTTGATCCCAAGCTCCTGCGTGAGCTTCTGGATGTACATGAGGCGCTCGATGTCCGCTTGCGAATAGAGGCGGTTCTTCCCCTGTCGCTTCGGGTTCACCAACCCCCGACGTTCATACAGCCGCAGCGTCTGTGGATGCATGTTCACCAGCTCTGCCGCTACCGAAATGATGTAAAGCGGCCGGTCCTTGGATGCGTCAAGGGGCATGGCGTCTCCTCCCTGCAAGTTAGTAAGGGTTTACCCCGGCAAGGCGATTGCAAAACCCATAATAACCCAATTGAGTCCGGGCGATGTATGTCACAAAGATGGCAGCTTACCAGAATCCCCGGAAGCGTCAAGCGGCGGGTTTTTCCCGCCGCTTGACCATTTGAGCCTAGTAGCGCGTCCGAACGGTATACGTGATGACGGCTTCCTTGTGGGGTTGCACCGTCACCTCGAAGGCCACCTGCTGCGCATCCAGCTTCTTGAAGGCCTGGGACTTCTGCGTGATCTCCCAATCCCCGCCCATCCGCTCCAGGGCCGTGATCGTGACCGCCTCGTCCTTATGGTTGCGAAGCTTGATCTGATAGCTGCTCTCGGCCACCCGCTCCCCGATCACCCGGTATGCCGTCTGCGTCCGCTCTCCCACCAGGTCGAAGGCCTGCCCCAGCTTGACCTTCACCTTCTCATCCTTGGGAGTGTGATCGATCGCATCCTCCCCCACGAACTGCAGCTGACCCGCCTTATCGGCCTGATAGACCCTCAAAACGCCCTTGGGCAAGGGCATCCCCAGGCGACTGGCTTTGTCGTTCGCGAACTCCAGGAAGACGTCGACCTTCCCGGATTGCTTCTCGCGGTTTTGAAGCCAGATCGGCGTGCGCGTCCCGTCGAAGACGTATTGCCGCTTGGTCGGAATCTCCGAGGCCGCCATCAGGCTGAGCTGCTTGGTCTGCCGGTCCTTCAAGGTGGTCGCGCGGTTGAGGGCGTAGGAGTGGTACTCGAAGAGCCCTTGCTGCTCGAACTGGTTGGCGGCGTCCATCGTCTTCGCCATCGCGTAGGGCGCCCGCGCCACCTCCTGGAAACGCTCCCGGACCCGGTTCACATCACCCGCCACCAGGGTCAGCTTGGCGTTCTGGTAGGTGGCGCCGCTCTGGTTGTTCAGGGTCACCCAGCCGTTCAGGTTGGCCTTGGAAGCTTTCGATTCCACCACCAGCACGTAATTGGCCTTCCAGCTCAGGCCGCGGGTCAGGTACGAGACATCGAGGCGATGCTGGCCGCTACGCTCGTTCTGCAAGCCCCAGACGAGAGTCGGACGGGCCACCAGGTTCTCCGGCACCTTGGGAAGCACCACGCGCCCCGGAGGATCGAGGTAGATCTTGTCGCCGATCCGGTAAACCTGCCCCTCGTTCGTGCTCAAGAGCTCCGCCTTCGAGACGTTGGTCGGCGTGTGAATCTCGACGATCTGGCCGACGTACTTGTCGAGAAGCTTATGCGGGGTCAAGAGATCGTACTCGTAGTTCTGCTCGAGGACCGAGAGCTGCGTGGGAGCCGTGAGCGAGCGCAGGCTCACCGAGGTCGGGTCGATGCCCGCCGCCACGTCCGCGAAGCTGAGCTCGCGCGCCCCCTGTTCGAGCTTGACCTCGCGGACCTCGCGGACCAGGCCGAGATCGTCGTTGTATACCGTGATGGCGACTTCGCGCTGATCCGCCAAGGTGGACTGCTCGGCCCCGGCCGGCGGGGCCGCGATGGCGAGGCTGCCGACCATGACCGTGGAGACGGCCAAGAGGGCCCGCAGGGAAACGTTGCGACGGAACGTGGAGATCATGACTTCCTCCTCAAACCAGGTGTCCAGCAAAGGACCGCCGGCGGACGCACGAGTTTCAGACGACGATGGGGCCGGACGGGTTCCCCCCTTCCGGCCCCAAGAGACTCGTCGGCCCGCGCATGCGCGTGCCTCAGTGGGTTAGAGCTTGGACTCGATGTCCTTGGCCTCGCGCATGACGCCCGAGAAGCTGCCGAAATCCGCCTTGAAGCGGGTCCACTCCTCCTTGGCAGCGGCCTTCTGACCCGAAGCGGCGAGGCCGCGGATGTAGTTGGCCCGGATGGCCGGGTGATAGGGTTCGTCCTTCAGGGCCTGTTCGATGAGCGGCACGCCCTTCTTGGGATCGCCGCCGACCGCTCCGGGGGCCTCGACGAGGTAACGGCCCAAGGCGTACTGCGTGCGCGAGTTGACGTCGATCTTCAGGGCCTTCTCGAGGTGGCCCTTCACCCCGGTGCCGAAGCGAAGCATGGCCATCAGGCCCTCGCGTTTGGACTTCAGGCCCTGCGATCCGGCGAGGTTTACCCAGAGACGCGCCACGAGCTCCTTGTCGGTGGCCGTCTTCTCGAACTTGGAGATGGCCTTCTCGGTGACGGCGATCGCCTGGTCGTACTTCTCGGCGGCCAACAAGCCGGCCCCGAGCCAGACCTGCGCCTCCAGCGATTCCGGGTTGGCGTCGGCCGCGCGCTTGAAGTGCTTCAGCGCCCCCTCGAAGTCACCGGTATGGTCGAGAACCTGCCCCATCAAGAGGTTGGCATCGAGCGACTCGGGATCCTTCGCGAGCGCCTGCTCGACCAGCTTCTGCGCCTGCGCGAAGCGGCCCTGACGCAGATGCGCAGGCACCTGGGCCAGCGGCCCTTCGAGCGCAGCCACCTGGAAGCTGAGCTTCCCGTCGGTGGAAACCGGGGCGGCGAGGGCCGGAGCCCCCGACACGGAAAGAACCAAGAGCGTTCCCAGCAGGGCTCCGTGGATGCGGCGATGGTTCACGTGGAAGACTCCTTCTCGCGGTGAATGAAGACCGGTGCGTCGCCATTGTACCCAATAAACGACGAAGCGTTACTTCGCCTCCATCCAGCTCGGCCCGACGTTGATGTCGACCCGGAGCGGCACCTCCAGCGAGACGGCCCCTTCCATGATCTCGCGCACGCGCGTCGACAGCGCCTCCACCTCGCCTTCGGGAACCTCGAAGACCAGTTCGTCGTGCACTTGGAGGAGCATCCGCGCCGCGAAGCCCTCGTCTCTAAGCATCGCATGGAGGCGGACCATCGCGATCTTGATGATATCCGCCGCCGTCCCCTGGATCGGAGCGTTGATGGCCATGCGCTCGCCGTTCTTGCGCTCGATCGGATTCGAGGAGCTCAGCTCGCGGATGTAACGACGACGGCCCAAGAGGGTCGAGACGTAACCCCGCGCCTTGGCCTGTGCCAAGGCCTCGATCTGGTAATGCTTGATGGCGCTGTAATGCTCCCAGAACGCATCAATGAAGCGCTTGGCGTCCTTCTGGGGGATGCCCAGGATGCGCGCGAGGCTGAAGGCGCCTTGACCGTAGATCGTGGCGAAGTTGATCGTCTTGCCGACCCGGCGCTGATCCTTGGTGACCTCGGCCAGCGGCACCTCGAAGATCTGGCTGGCGGTGAGGGCGTGGATATCCTCGTCCTGCTTGAAGGCCTGGATGAACGCGGGCTCCTTGGCAATTTGGGCGAGGATCCGCAGCTCGATCTGCGAGTAGTCGGCGGCCATCAGGACGTAGCCAGGCTTCGAGGGGACAAAGGCCCGCCGGATCTCACGGCCTTCCTCGGTCCGGATGGGGATGTTCTGGAGGTTGGGATCCGTCGACGAGAGGCGCCCCGTGGCGGCCACGGTCTGGTTGTAGGACGTGTGAAGCATGCCGTCGCGCGGGTTGATGAGGCTAGGAAGCGCATCCACGTAGGTACCCTTGAGCTTCGTCAACTGCCGGAACTCCAGGATCTTGGCGACGATCTCATGCTGCTCGGAAAGCTCCTCGAGGACCGAGGCATCCGTGCTGGGACCGGTCTTGGTCTTCTTGATGACGGGCAGGCCCAAGGTCTCGAAGAGGACGACGGCAAGCTGCTTGGGGCTGTTGATGTTGAAGGCTCCGCCGGCAAGGGCGTGGATCTCCCCTTCGAGGGCCTGCAGGCGGTTGCCCATGACATGCGAGAGCTGGCCCAGGTAGCCGGTGTCGACCTTGACGCCGTGCTGCTCCATGTGGGAGAGCACCTCGATGAGAGGCAGCTCGACGCCCGTGTAGAGGTCGTTGACACCGCTTTCGACCAACTGATCGCTGAGCTTGGTGACCAGCTCGGAGGTGACGGCGGCGTCCGCGCCGGCGTAATCCGCCGCCTTGCGCAGGTCCACCTTGGCCATGGAAATCGCCTTGGCCCCGGTGCCGATCAGTTCCGAGATGGGCGTCATGCGAACCCCCAGCAGCTCGTAGGCCAATTCCTTGAGGCCATGCGGCCGGCTGGGATCCACCAGGTAATCCGCGACCATCGAATCGAAGCGCAGCCCCTGGACGCAGACGTCGAACTGGCTCAGGACGTTGACGTCGAACTTGGCGTTATGCGCGAACTTGGCGACCTTCGGGTTCTCCAGGACGGGTTTCAAGGCCGCGAGCACCTGCTCGAGCGGAAGCTGCTCGCCTTCCTCGTGGCCGACGGGCACGTAGTAGGCAGGTCCCGAAAGCCCTTCCCAGGAGAACGAGAGGCCGACCAGCTTGGTGTAGAGCGGGTTGAGCGAGTCGGTCTCCGTATCAAACGCAAAGCCCACCTGGGCTTCCAGGTCGCGAACCAGCTGCTGAAGGGCTTCCTCGGTGGAAACAACGTTGACCTCGACCGAAACCGACTGGGCCTCCAGGGCCGTTGCCGTCTCGGCGGCCTGCTCGGCGGCAGCCGCGGCGAGGCCCGCGGTCTCGCCCGTGAAATGGGCGAGGATGGACGGCAACTGACGCGAGATGGTCTTGAATTCCAGCTCGTCGAGGACCGCGGTCAAGGTGGGGAGGTCCGGCATCTCGAGCTTGCACGCATGCCAGTCGATGTCTCCCAGGGGGACCTGGACGTCGATGGTGGCGAGGCGCAGCGATTGGCGGGCGAGGTCGACGTTGGCGGCGATCTTCTCGCCGAGCTTGCCGCCGATCTTGTCGAGGTTTTCAAGCAGGTTGGATACGGTTCCCCACTGTTGCAGAAGCTTGGTGGCGGTCTTGTCGCCGACGCCGGGAACGCCGGGGATGTTATCGGAGGCGTCGCCGGCGAGGCCCTTGTAATCGATGATCTGGGCGGGGGTGAGGCCGTACTTCTCTTGGACGGCGGCGACGTCCATGCGGACGAGCTCGGTGCCGGCCTTGGTCCAGAGGACGTTGATTCGCTCGTCGATGAGCTGGAACGAGTCGCGATCGCCCGTGACGATCAAGACGTCGTAGCCCTCGCGGCCGGCTTGCTTGGCGATCGTGCCGATGATGTCGTCGGCCTCGTAGCCGTCGATCTCGAAGATGGGAAGCTCGAAGGCCCTGACGATCGCCCGGATCAGGTCCATCTGCGGGCGCAGGTCGTCGGGCATCGGCTTGCGGTGGGCCTTGTAGTCGGCGAATTCCTCGTGGCGGAAGGTCGGCGCGGCGCGGTCGAAGGCGACGGCCATGCAATCCGGGCGGTGGGACTTGATGACGTCGAGGATGGCCCGCAAGAAGCCGTAAACGGCCCAGGTCGCGCGTCCGTCCTTGGTGCGGAGGTCCATGCGCTGGAGGGCGAAGAAGGAGCGGTACGCGAGCGCGTGCCCGTCGATGAGCACGAGGCGTTTTCCGGTTCCGGTGGTCGCGGGGGTGGCGGCTAGCGTGGTTTCGGCCATGGGTCCTCTACTCGTCGATGGGGGAGGGATCACGGGAAAGGGTTTCGTTCGATTCGGGCGCCAAGGCGTCATCCGCGAGCTCCAGCGCCCGTTGATAGGCCTGGCGCCGGGGAATGCCATGGGTCTTGGCGACCTGCTTGGCGGCGTCCTGGGTGCTCAGGCCTTCCGCCAGGAAGGTACGCAAGGTCGCTTCCCAGTCGCCGTCGGGTTTTTCCGGCGGGGTGGTGGAGCCTCCGACCACGAGCACGATCTCGCCGCGCACCTCATGGTCGGCGGCCCAGGAGGCCAGCTCGGCGAGGGAGCCGCGCTTGACCTCTTCATGCTGCTTGGTCAGTTCGCGGGCGACGGCCGCGGGACGATCGGCTCCGAAGAGGGCGCTCATGTCGGTGAGGGTATCCGCGAGGCGATGGGGGGCCTCGTAGAAGACCAGGGTACGCGGTTCGTGGGCGATCGCCTTGAGGATTCGCCTTCGTGCCTTGCCCTCGCGAGGCAAGAAGCCCTCGAAGACGAAGCGATCGGTCGGCAGCCCGGAAACGACCAGGCCCGCCACGAAGGCGGACGGCCCCGGAATCGGCACGACGGGGATGCCGGCGCGAAGGGCCTCGACGATCAGCTCCCAGCCGGGATCCGAGATCCCGGGCATGCCGGCGTCGCTGACGAGGGCGATCGCCGCGCCCGCTTGAAGCCTGCGGATGACCTCGGGCGTGCGACCTGCGAGGTTATGCGCGTGATAGCTCATGAGCTTGGTCTCGAGGCCGTGACGGGCGAGAAGCTTCGCGGTCTGGCGCGTGTCCTCGGCCGCGATCAGGTCGACCTGGCGCAGCGTGTCGAGGAGCCGGAACGTGACGTCCCCCATGTTGCCGATGGGGGTTCCGCAGATGTAAAGCGTGCCCGCAACCGGGGCTTGAGAAGGAAAGGCGTCCATGACGCCATGATACCACTCATTCAGGCCCTGCGCCCCTCGGGTCGCCTCTGGCCGCGAGGCGCTCCCGCCGCCGCGTCGAAGGCTTTGAACAAGCAAGCAACTTTTCGGTTAAACTACCGATAACAGCTCTTGAAATCGTCATCAAGGGAGGCCCGATGATCCCTTTCCGCCGTCTTTCCATTCTCGTCACGCTCGCCGCTACGCTGCTCGTCGCGGCCTGCGGTCAGCTGCCGACCGCTCCTGACGACACCGACGGCTACGACGACGGTCTTGGCGACGATTACGGCTACGGGGACGACCTCAACCCGACCCCGGATCCCGATGCCGATTACTCGCCCGATCCCAGCGAGCCGACTCCCTCTCCGAGCCCCAGCCCGAGCGCTCCAGTCTGGACGGGGGTCTCGAACGACTATCGCCGCACGATCGGCAAGGGGTTCCTCCGCAATTGGCTCTCGGCTCCGCGGGGGCTTGCCGTGGCCGGTAACTTGCTCTTCATCGGCGACGGCAACCGCTCGTCGCTGCGCGGCGCCTACGGGGCGGTCCTGGCGTTCGACGGGACGAGCGAGGACTCCTTCACCACGCATGCGGGCATGTACTACGAGCGGCGCGTCGGCTCCTCGACCACGCTGATGCTGGGCTCTACCGTCCAGGCCGTCGCCGTGAACGACCAGGTGGTCCTCGCCTCCGACTCCCAGGGGGTCAAGGGTTTCATTCGCGCCATTCCCGAGAACGCCTTGAGCGCGGGACAGGTCATCGCGCCGCCTTGCCGGGACATGGCCTTCGCGGGCGGGGTCCTGTACATGGCGCAAACCGGCCAGATCACCGCCCTGTCATCGAGCACCTGGGCTTCGGCTCCCGGCTTGGACGTCGCGGCGCGCGGCCTCGGCTCGGATACCCAGGATCGCCTCTGGGTCGTGACGGCCGATCGAATCTCGGCGTACAAGGACGGCCAGAAGGTCATGGACTTCGACGGGCGCGGGACGGATAACACGGGTCCCGGGGCGTCTAACCTCCAGGACGTGGCGGTGGATCCCCGTAACGGCGACATTTACGCCCTCGATCAGGGGCGCGTGCTGCGCTTCGACTCCGCGGGCAAGTACCTGGGAACCTTCGGGGCCGGCCGCATCGGCCAGGGAGCGAGCATCGCCGTGGGAGCGGAGGGTTCCGTTTACGTCAGCGACGCGCAGGACGGCGAGGTCTACCAGTACCGCCCGGGCAATTAGCCGGCTCCTTCCGGCGTGGCCAAAAGCCCGACGGACATCCCTTCACCATGTGCCACGACGACTGCTGGCGCATTGCGCCAAGATGAATCTTTCGTTTGATTGCTGAAAGCTAGGCCTCTTTGGGGAATAATACCCTCAGGAGGTGATGCGCATGCAGGTTCTCGTGCTCAGTAACACCTATCAACCCCTGTACACCTGCGGGGTTGAAAAGGCCGTCACGCTGCTGTTTCTCGGCAAAGCGGTCTCGGTCAAGGATTCCGATCAGGTGATCCGGTCCCCGTCGGTGGCCCTTCCGATCCCCGAAGCCATCCGACTCCTGGTAAAAGCCGTCGTTCATCGCTTCTACGAAACCATGCGGCCCACCCGGGCGGCCATCTTCAAGCGCGACAAGCATCTTTGTCAGTACTGCGGGTCGCGCGGCGATCTCACGATCGACCACGTCCACCCCAAGAGCCGCGGCGGTGAGGATACCTGGGAAAACCTCACGACGGCTTGCCAAAAATGCAATAACCGCAAGGGGGATCGAAGACCCGAGGAAGCCGGGATGACACTTGCGAGCGTGCCAAAAGCTCCAAGAGCCATCGAAGTGGCCTCTGATCTCTGGTCTAAACTCATGGGCTGGTAGCCGGTTCCCTTTGTGGAGCCGGCTACCAGCTTTTGAGCGTTCCGTCGCTCCGCCCTTCACAGGGCGGCCAGACACCGCGAGGGGCGGCCTCCTTTATGGGAGGCCGCCCCTGGTTTAAGTCATTCCCGCGAAAGCGGGAATCCACTAGAGTCCCGCCTGCGCGGGAATGACCTTTAGCGCTCGTTGAGCCAGCGTGCCGCCTCAAGCGCGTGGTAGGTGATGAGGATATCCGCACCCGCCCGCTTCAAGCCGACGAGCGTCTCCAGCACCAACTTCTTCTCGTCGATCCAGCCCCGCTCGGCGGCCGCCTTGACCATGGCGTACTCACCCGAGACGTTGTAGGCCGCGACCGGCCGATCGGTCATCTCCTTGACCCGCCAGATGATGTCCATGTAGGCTAGCGCCGGCTTCACCATCACGATGTCGGCGCCTTCCTCGAGGTCCAAATTGACCTCCTTGAGGGCCTCGCGGGCATTGGCCGGGTCCATCTGGTACGAGCGGCGATCGCCGAAGGCCGGTGCCGATTCCGCCGCTTCCCGGAAGGGACCGTAGTAGCTAGACGCATACTTCGCCGAGTACGCCATCACCGGCACCGAGGCGTAACCCGCCTCGTCCAGCGCCTGACGGATCGCGCCGATCCGGCCGTCCATCATGTCCGAAGGCGCCACCATGTCCGCCCCCGCCTGAGCATGGCTCAAGGCGGTCTTGACCAGCAGCTCCACCGAAGGATCGTTGAGCAACTCCTCGCCTTCGATCACGCCGCAATGCCCATGCGAGGTGTACTCGCAGAGACAGACATCCGTGACGACCAAGAGCTCGGGCAGGGCCTGCTTCAAGGCGCGGACGCCTTCCTGGACGATTCCGTTGGGATCGTAGGCACCCGAGGCTTCGAGGTCCTTCTCGGGCGGAATCCCGAAGAGGATCACGCCTCCAACTCCGAGGCGCATGGCCTCCTGAGCTTCCTTGACGGCCTCATCGAGCGAAAGCTGTGCGATGCCGGGCATCGAGCTGATCGGCTTCCGGATGCCCGAACCGGGCACCAGGAACATGGGGTAGAGGAAGTCCGCCGCGTTGAGCTCAGTTTCACGCACCAGACGGCGCATGGGCTCGCTCATCCGCAAGCGACGGCCCCGGAGAGCCGGATAACCGGCCGAACGGAAAGGATGCGTCTTCGCCATGGTTACTCGACCGTGACCGACTTGGCGAGGTTGCGAGGCTGGTCGACGTCGCAGCCCCGCAGGCGGGCGATGTGGTAGGCCAACAGTTGCAGGGGCACCACGTTGAGCAGCGGCGAGAGGGCCTCGCTGACCGCCGGAACGTAGAGGATCTGATCGGCGTACTCGGTGATGTTGAGGTCGCCCTCGGTGGCCACCGCGATCACCGTGCCGTTACGGGCCTTGACCTCCTGGATGTTGGAGAGGACCTTGTCGTAGGTGGCGGACTGGGTCGCCACCGCCACGACCGGCATGTGCTCGTCGATCAGGGCGATGGGGCCGTGCTTCATCTCGCCCGCGGCGTAGGCCTCGGCGTGGATGTAGGAAATCTCCTTGAGCTTGAGGGCGCCTTCCATGGCGGTCGGGAAGTTGACGCCGCGGCCCAGGAAGAGGAAATCGCGGCTGGCGGCGAAGGCCTGAGCGACGTCGTGGATGTGCTCCGCGCCTTCGAGCATGCGGGTGATAAGGGACGGGATAGTCTTGAGCTCGCCGAGGACCTCGCCGACCTGGACGGTCGTGAGCTTGCCGCGAACCTGACCGAGGTGCAGGGCCAGGAGGGTGAGGGCGGCGACCATGGCGGTGTAGGCCTTGGTGGAGGCGACGCCGATTTCGGGGCCGGCGTGGATGTAGAGGACGCCGTCGCATTCGCGGGCGATCGCCGAATCCTTCACGTTGATGACACCCAAGGTGGTGGCGCCGCGACGCTTGGCCTCGCGGACCGCCGCCAGCGTGTCGGCGGTTTCGCCCGATTGGCTGATGGCGATGACGAGGGTCTTCTCGTCGATCACGGGGTTGCGGTAGCGGAACTCCGAGGCGAAGTCGGCCTCGACCGGCATCCGGGCGAATTCCTCGAGCAGGTACTTGCCCACGTAACCCGAGTAAAGGGCGGTGCCGCAGGCAATGATGGAGATCCGCTCGAACTTGGCGAGCGTCTCGGGGGTGAGGTTGATCTCATCGAGGAAGAGCTTGCCCTCGCGATCGTCGAAGCGGCCGCCCAGCGTGTTGGTGAGGGTGGTGGGCTGCTCGTGGATCTCCTTGAGCATGAAGTGCTCATAGCCGGCCTTCTCGGCGGCGACGAGGTTCCAATCGATCCGGTGGACTTCCTTGTTCTTGGGGCGGAGGTTGGGGTCAAAGACCTTGACCGCGTCGCGGGTGACTTCGACGATCTCGCCGTCCTCGAGGTAGAGGATGTCGCGGGTGTACGAAAGGATGGCCGCGACGTCCGAGGCGAGGAACTGCTCGCCGTCGCCGAGGCCCGCGATCAGCGGGTTACCGGCCTTGACGCCGATGATGCGCTCGGGCTCGTCCTGGTGCAGGACGGCGCAGGCGAACGTGCCGTGGAGGCGGCCGTAGGCCTTCTGCACGGCCATGAGCAGGTCGCCTTCGAAGTAGGACTCGACGAGGTGCGCGATGACCTCGGTGTCGGTGTCGGAGTCGAAGGTGTGGCCGGCCTCGGTCAGCTCGTTCTTGAGTTCGAGGTAGTTCTCGATGATGCCGTTGTGGACGACGACCAGCTTGCCGGAGCAATCCGTGTGCGGGTGGGCGTTGTAGGCCGTCGGGCGGCCGTGGGTGGCCCAGCGGGTGTGGCCGATGCCGAGGCTGCCGGGGGCGGGGTTGGCGAGCACTTCGCGCTCGAGGTTGCGGATCTTGCCCACCTCGCGCCGGAGGGCGATCTCCCCATCTTTAAGGACGGCAATGCCTGCCGAGTCGTAACCGCGGTACTCGAGCCGCTTGAGGCCCTCGAGCAAGATGTCAGCGGCTTCTTGGTGTCCGACGTATCCGACGATTCCACACATGGAGTGTTTTTCCTTTTTTATGCAGGGTTGTCATGGCCGAGGGCCAGGCGTCATTGTACAATAGCGCAAATGGCCGGGCAACCCGGCCTAGCGCGCCAAACCAAGCCCAATGAACGCCGCCGTCCCGCGTGCTTCTTGGGGTTTACCCGAGGCGCAGGACTGGACCGCAGGATGCCCATCGACCTTCTCTTCATCAGCAACGGCCATGGCGAAGACCTGATCGCCGCCCGCATCGCCCAGGATCTGGCGGATCTCGCGGTGGCGGCTTTTCCCTTGGTCGGTCACGGCGAGGCTTACCAATCGGCAGGCATCCCGGTCATCGGCCCCCGGCAAGCCATGCCGAGCGGGGGCTTCATTCTTCGCGACGCCTCGGCCCTGCGTGCCGACGTGCAAGCGGGTCTTGGCCGGCTCGCCCTGGAGCAATTGCGTTTCCTGACGGCCCTGGAGCCCCCGCGCATGATCGTGGCGGTCGGCGACATGCTTCCCGTCGGAGCCTCGCTGCTCTTGCCTTCCGAGCGCGTGCTGATCGGCTGCAACAAGACCGATTTCTACGCGACCTGGGGCTCGTCGTACCTCGCCGTCGAAATCGCGCTCTTCAAATGGGCGGGGGTGACGGTCTACCCGCGCGACCCCTTGACCCACCGGCGGCTCGTCAAACAAGGCGTCCGCTCGGAATCCCTCGGAAACCCGATGATGGACGGCCTCGACCCCCAATGGCCCGGCGAGCCGGGCGTCCTGGGCGTCTTGCCGGGAAGCCGGCCCGAGGCCTTCGAGAACCTCGCCATGATCTTGCCGTGCCTGGAAGAACTGGGAAAACGCATGCCCGTCGAGGCCTTGCTGGCCGCACCCCGGAGCCTGGATCCCCGGGGCTGGGAAGACGTGGCCCGCGACGCCGGCTGGGAGGTCTCGGCGGAGGCCTTCCGCAAGGGCGAGCTCGTCTTGCGGCGCGACCATGGCTTCGCCGAGGTCTTGAAGCGCTCGCGGGCCGTTCTGGGGCTTGCCGGCACGGCCAACGAGCAAGCCGTCGGCTGCGGCCGGCCCGTGGTCGCCTTTCCGGGGAAGGGCCCCCAGTACAACCCGCTCTTCGCCAAGCTCCAAGGCGAGTTGCTGGGGCCCGGGATCGAGGTGACCGACTGGCATCCCGCGGGAGTGGCCGAGGCGGTCGCCAGGGCCTTTGGCGACGAGCGTCAAGAAGCAGCGCGGCTCGCCGGTCGCGAGCGGATGGGAGATCCCGGCGCCGCCTCGCGAATCGCCCGTGACCTTCGCCAAAAACTAGGTAAAAAGCCGATCCTAGCCGGTCGAAAAAAATCCTTTACTTTTCCTTAAAGTTGGGTTAATTTAAGTATAACCCCGAGGCTTCGCCCCGGCCCTCGCCTCAACGACGCACGGCACACTGCCCGCCAAGGAGAGATGCATGCAATTGACCTCGCTTCCGGTGATTGAGCGGCTTGGAACTGGTAAGCTCACCAGTCGTCCCGGCGCAGACACCTCGAAAGCCAGCAGGACCTTTGCTTCCCCTAAAGAGATCTTGGTACAGACCCGGCTCGCGAGTCCCGAAGGGATGCGCCACCTCGCCTGGAAAGAGGCGCTGAAGCTGACGCGGCCTCGGCAATGGTTCCTTCCCATGGGAGCCATGCTGGCCGGATCGCTCGCCGCCGGCTGCGGCGACCACCTGATGACGACCTGGCCCCAGCTTCTCTTGGGCCTCGTGCTGGTCGGCCCGCTCCTCGCGGGGTCGAGCAACGTGATCAACGCGTACTTCGACCGTGACGTCGAAGCTCCGGACGGTCCCTTGTCGACGGGCCGGATGACCACCGACCTGGTGGTGGCGCAGATTGCCGTCATGGCCCTCTTGGCGCTGGGCGCCGCCCACCTCCTTGGCCCCTGGATCTTCGGGTTGGCCATCGCGAGCGTCTTCATCTCGCTGGCGGTCAACGCGCCGCCGCTGCGGCTGCGTCGTCAGACCTGGTGGAACGGCCTTTTCCACGGGGTGGCCGCCATTGCCTTCCCCTGGGTGATCGGGCATCTTCCTCACGGATCCTTGACGGTGAACTCCGCCATCCTCGCGGGACTCTTCGCCTTTGGCGCCATGGGCCTGCAGATCATGGCGGGATTGACCGACGCGGACCGCGAGCGCGAGGCGGGCATCCGTTCCTTCGCGGCCCTGCTCGGCCCCGAACTGGGAGCGCTGGTCTCGGCCCTCCTGGTCAACACGGCCATCCTGGGCGCGGCCATCCTTTGCTACGACGGCAACGCCCTGGCGGCCTCGGGTGCGCTTTCGGCGCTCTTCGCGGTGACGCTGGCCGTGCAGTCCTCGTTCCTGTGGCGCGGCACGCTGCGGGACCGGCTGCCGGTTGCAGTGGTTCACGGGCTCTACGCGGTCAGCATGATCATCGCGGGAGCGGCGATCGCCACGGTGACGACCTCGTTCTAGCCTCCCCAGAGTTCCTCGCAGAACCCCCGGCCTCGTGCCGGGGGTTCTGTGCATGGCGACGAGTCCCTTCTCCGTTCCAGCTGAGGACAGCGCCCGACGGCTTCATTACAGTCTATTAAGCAGGCAAGCCCAAACCCGCCAAGATCCCCCGGGATCTTCACGCTTGACTAACAAAACTTTACAGAACGCTTGCCTGATGTTAACCTCATGATCATCTATTTTCATCGTAGCCCGATCGTCCGACTGAACGCAGCCGTCAACGAGAGGAAGCGTCATGGCCACAAAACCCCTTGCCCTCCCGCCCCTAGCCCCTGAGAAGCCAGCCCGGAGCGCGCGCTCCTTCAAGCGGGCCGAAGCGGCCGCCGAGGTTGGGCGCGAGGGGTTCCGGATGCCCTGGGAGCCCCTGCGCCGCGGGGGAGCGCTCTTGATGGCCGGCGGGCTGGTCTTGAGTCTGGGGGCGACGAGCCGGCTGGCTCCGGTCCCTCCCGTCTCGTCAAACGTCGCCTTGCTCCCCGTCTCGGCCTCTTTGACGGGAGCGCGGCCCCGCGCGACCTTCAATCGCATCGCGCCTCCTCCGGCGGCGCATTATCCGTACAAGGATCTGATCACGGAGATGGCGACCAAGTACGGGCTTTCCCCCGAGCTGGTCGCGGGCGTGGTCTACATCGAGAGCAACTTCGACAAGAACTCCGTCAGTCACGCGGGCGCCATCGGGCTGATGCAGTTGATGCCCGCGACGGCGCGTCCCTTGGCGAAGCGCCTGGGCTACCCGAACCTGGACCTCACGGATCCGCGCATGAACCTCGAGCTGGGGTGCTACTTCCTGCGCATCCTCCTCGACAAGTACGACGGCCACCTGCCGACCGCGCTCAGCTACTACAACGGCGGGCGCTGGGGCATCGTGAGCCGCGGGGTCTACCGCAACCGGCGCTACATCCGCAAGGTCATGGACTCGTACTGGCGCTATGCCCAGCCGGTTTCCAACGGCTTTTCGACGGCGACGCGGGATCCTGAGCCCTTGGGCGGCGCGGGCGGGCCGGGGGGCCCATCGTCCGGGCGAGCATTTCTCGAGCATTAAATTCTTATTATTTGTTCATTGAAACGATTGCACACTGGCGCGGGCTCGCCTATACTGAGGTTCCGCAAGGGATGAGGCGAGTGCCTCGCGGCCCGAGGAGCCCAGTGCTCATTGCCAGGAGTCCCCTTCTGGCGTCGGGTCGGGAGCGTTCCCCCTCACATGGTGGGCAAACAGCGATCGATGGCTGTGGATGCAAATCCCCCCACAGGGTTTTCGATAAGGTCGCGGCCGAAGATTCTCCGGGATAGTCGGTAGGGCTTTAGACGAACCTGACGGACCGAGGAGGCCAACCGTTCCTCGGACGTCGTGAGTCCCCAAGCACAAAAAGGAGGCGCAAGCCTCCTTTTTCGTTTCTCCCCCCGGCCGTTACGGGGCCTTCGGGCTTGGTTTCAGGCATACAAAAACCCACTCGCTGCGCGACGCATCGCTTGCGTCAGGCAGCGAGCGTCAGGACGGCGATCGCGCTAGTGCTCCTGCCGCTCGGGCGCGCGCGCGATTACGAGCTGGTTGTTCACATCGAGCACGGCGGGCACCGAGAAAGCCGCCTCTGCGGCCATCCGCTTGTCCTGGCGCCCCGGAACCGTTCCCAAGAGCGTCACCACGCTGTTGAGCACCCGGATCTCCACCCCGCGAAGATCCACGCCCTCTTCGTCGAGCGCCTCGCGAACCACCTGGACCAGCTCCGCATCCGTCAGGTAATCCAGACGCTCTTCGCGCAAGCTCACCGGATCCACGAAGCTGGACTCTGCCGTGTAACTGCCGCACGTGGGGCAGTAGCCATGCTTGATCATCCCGCACCTCCTGCGATTCCTGCGGCTCAGCGTAACAAGACCCCCCTCGATTTCAAACAGGAAGCCGCGAGATTTCTCTCGCCCCGTGACAACGCGAAGCCCCGTCGGCCAAGAGGCGGGACGGGGCTTGAAAGTCATTGCAGGCTGCGGAAAGTCGCGTTAGTGGTGCTTGACCCGGATGGAGGCATCGCGCGGCACGTCGAACTCCAGGCTCAGGTAATCGAGCATCATGGCCACGGCTTCCTCGCGGTTCTGCACGGTGAAGCAATGGTTGAGGACCACATCCGCCTCGTAAGACACCGTCACCCAGTAGCTCTGCATGGTCCTCTCCTCTCGTCGTATTTCCGGGGCGCCCGTGCCGCCGGCCCTTGGTCTTGCCGGCAGGGGCATCCCCCGTTACGGGAGTTATCGCGGAGACGAGACGAAACTGAGTTGTCTCGGGGTTAAACTTGGAGCAAGGTTCGCTTTAGACCCGGAAGACCCAGTAGAGCGAGGCAGCGGCGCGGACAAAGGGCGATCGCCAGATTCCCTCCCGCTGGGCCTTCCAGCCGAGACGGGCGATCGCCGCTTCGGCCCAGGGCTCTTCCGAGCGAAAAGCCGTCACCATGAGCAATCCGCCCGGCTTGAGCAGGCCTCGGGCGTGACGCAAGAGCCCGTCGATATCGAAGCAATTCCCGGGAAGGCCCCAGTCGAGCACTTCCCGCTCCCGCCAAAACGGATGCAGCAAGAGAATCAGATCGTAGGCCCCCGAGTGCGCGAGGGCGTCTCCGACGAGGTAGGTCGCGGGGAGGTCCTTGGCATAGGTGAGCGCGTAATCATGGCGCGTGAAGCCGTCGTGGTAGCGGTAGTACGGATCCAGCTCGATGCCGGTCAAGGTCACGGCCCGCGGGCGCGTCGTCCCCACCCGGCTCAAGAAGCGATAGGCCCCTGGCAGGTAATGCCAGTCCTTCGCCCCGATGTCCAGCACGTCGATCTGATGCGGCAAATTCGAGGCCAGGGGCTTCAACGCGGCCTCCAGCATGCCCACGACGTGAAGGTTTTCCCGCTGGTTGGCATGCTCGTCCGGCCAATCCAGGGCATAGCGCTCCCTGAGACGGCCCGCTTCTCTCGCGAGCTCGGATGCCGCCGGAAACAAGGTATCCCACGGCTCGACCGGAAGCTCCAGACCGGGCCGAGGACGAAAGAAGCTCCGACGCCACGCGAAGCGGGCGCGGTTGAAGAAGCTCCAGAAGGTGAAGGTCCATGGGCGCGGCATACGACTATCCTATACCAAGCATCGGGAGTTAGCGCCCGCGGCTCTTGCAAAAGGCAGCGAAGCTGACCTGAAGCAACGACTATCGTTCCAGGCATGGCGCGGGGGCTGGACATGCGCCCTGCGTTGCGGTTTACTCGACTTGCCACATGACTCAGGAGGATCGCATGGTCACCGACGAACAACTTGCCCGCATCAACGCGCTCGCCAAGAAAGCCCGCGAAGTCGGCCTCAGCCCCGAAGAGACCGACGAGCAGGCGCAGCTTCGCCGCGCTTACGTCGACGCGGTCAAGAATTCCCTGCGCTCGCATCTCGAGCATATCAACGACGCCAAGGAGAAGGGGCTCTAAGCGCCTGAGTCCTCTCGGTCACAGCATTCCACCGAGCCCGTTCCGCCTGTAAATTCATGCTAAGATACGCGCGACAGCGATCAGCGCAGGGGCGAGAAGGAAGGTGGAGCGATGATCGATCAAGGCTACTTCGAGGACAAGCTCAATGGCGAGCGCGAGCGTGCCGTGAAGACCCTGGGCTGGGCCGAGTCCGAGTTCAAGAACCACGACATGTCCATTCAGGAAGCGATGCCCGACTCCGCCGACAACGAGATTGCCGATGCGGCCACCGACACCCTGACCATGCAGCTCGATTCCGCGTATCAGCGGCGCGCCGCGGCGCGGGTCAACGCCATCGACGGCGCGCTCCAGCGCATGCGGATGGGCCAGTTCGGCACATGCATCAACTGCGGCAGGGAAATCTCCCGGGCCCGCCTCGAGGCCATTCCCTGGACTCCCTACTGCCGGGACTGCGCCCAGGACCTCCAGGCCCTGGATTAGGGCCTCGGACGTTAGCTTGGCTAAACGCGCGAAAGCAGGGCGGCGTGAACCTCGCCGTCCGTGATATGCGTGATCCGCGCCATCCAGCGCTCGTTCGGAGCCGTGGCGGTCGCGTCCACCCAGACCTTCATGAAGTGAGGGGTATGCCCGGGACGCTCCGGGCTGCCTTCTGGCGTGCGCTCGGTAAGCACCTCCACGCTTTGGCCCACGAAGCTCTCTTGCCAGGCGGCCTTCGCGCGCGCGGCCGCCTCGCTCAACCGCGCCATGCGCTCGCCGATCACGGCGGGGCTGAGGCGGCCATCCAGGGTCTCGGCATGGGTGCCCGCCCGAACCGAGAACGGGAACTGGTGAACCCCCGCGAAGCCGATCTCCTCGACCATCGCCAGCGTCTCGGCGAAGTCCTCCTCGGTCTCTCCCGGGAAGCCCACGATGATATCCGTGGTGAGGGCCAGGTCGGGCCGTGCGTTGCGCAGCTTGGCCACCAGCTTGCGGTACTGATCCGCGTTGTAGCGCCGCCGCATCCGGGCCAAGACCCGGCTCGAGCCGCTTTGCAGGCAGAGGTGAATCTGCGGGCAGACCTTGGGATCGGCGAGGCGAGCGACCAGCTCGTCGGGGAAGTCGATGGGCTCGATACTGGCGATGCGCCAGCGGGGGATCTCCGGGACCTCGCGGATCAAGCGATCCAGCAAGCGCGCCAGACTCTCGCCGCGATCCCTCCCGTACATCCCCACGTTCGTCCCCGTCAGCACCACTTCTTGATACCCGGTCTCGGCCAGGGCGCGCGCCTGCTCCACGAGGGTCACCGGCTCCAGGCTGCGCTCGGGGCCGCGCGTTTGCGGGACGATGCAGAACGAACAGCGGTTATTGCAGCCCTCGGAGACCTTGAGCCAAGCACGGGTATGGCCCGTCTGGCGGGGCGCCGGCGGTAAGGCCGTCCCGAGCTTCCGGTCGTACCAGGCGGCGACTTCCGCGGCGATGCGGGCCTTGTCGTCGCGCGTGGCGATCAAGCGGACGCCGGGCATCGCGGCGAGCTCGTCGGGATGGTAATCCACCGCGCAACCCGTCACGATCACAGCCGCCTCGGGGTTCGCCCGGTACGCCCGCCGGATCACCTGCCGGCTCTGGCGATCGGCCTCGTGGGTCACGGTGCAGGTGTTGATCACATAGACGTCGGCCGGCTCCGGAAACGGCAAAACGGCGCAGACATCCGAAAGCTGAGCGATCAGCTGCGCGGTTTCGGCCTGGTTGGTGCGGCAGCCCAGGGTGGCAAACGCGATGGTGGGGTGGTTCGACATGGCTTCGAGCTTAGCACGAGGCCATTTGGGGAACAATATCAACAAGCAAGCCCACCGAGCCGGAGATGCCATGTCCCTGATCGGTCCTGTTTCACGCTGGCTCTCCCAGGCGCCACTGGTAGGCCGCTACTTCAGCTCCCCCGAGGCCGCCCCGAGCGCGCCTTCTTCGTCGCGGGGCGATGAGCTGATCCGGCGCAGCCCTCGCCGAGACCCGCTGACGGTCCACGAGGGCTTCGAGGGCGTGCCCGCCGCCACGGGGCGCCACAAGCTCGGCAACGGCACGGCGCTGCAGGTCAATAACCCGCAGGCCAAGCCCCCCACCGGCCCGGGGCTCACGACCATGAGCTTCAACATCCTCAAGGGCGGCGAGCGGCGTGACGAGTTGCTCCGGTACATGCGCGAGCTCGACGCCCAGGGGCGGATGCCCGACGTGATCGCCTTACAAGAAGCCAACCAGGTGATTTCCGTCCAACTCGCCAAGGAGTTCGGCTTTCACCTCGCCTACCACGGGCGCGAGCGCGACCCGATGGGGCGTCTGGTCAACGGCAAGGCCTTCCTGAGCCGCCACCCGATCGACGCCACGTCGCATTTCACCTATGGGGTGCCGGAGAGCGATCGCCAGGACGCCATCCGCCGCAAGGGCAAGGTCGGCGAGCTCGCCGAGGATCGCGGCGCCCTGCGCGTGACGGTTCAGGTTGACGGCAAACGCATCGACCTCTACGACGTTCACCACACGCTCGGAGACGCGGGCATCAACGCGAGTCAGCTGCGCCAGCTCAACGCGCTCGCCGCCGAGAGTCGGAATTCCGGTCGCGAGGTGGTCGTGACCGGGGATTTCAACGCCAACACGATGATCAAAACGGACGGCTCCTGGTGGGCAGCCCAGCGGGGAGCCTATGATAAGACGGATACCGTCGAGGAGTTTCAGGCCCGCTACGGGTCGCTCGCCGGGTCCATCGGGGACGGCAGCGCCGGCAATATCGCCCATGCCACCGTGCGTCGGGCCTTCCAGGACCTCATGAAGCTCGCTCCGGATGCCTGGGACGGCGTGGCCGAGCCTCGAACCCGACTCGCCGACGGATCCTTGCTCACGGCCTCGGACGCGCGGGAGGGTTTGAACTCGGGGACGGTCGCCAAGGGCAGCGAGGAATGGCGACGACTCCAGGATGCGGCCGATGGCACGACCCTGACCGCGGCGACCCGCAAGGACGGCACCTCGCCGGCGATGGGCAAGCGCTTCGACGCCTTCTTCGCCAGCCTCACGCCGCACATGGTCGAAATCGACCGCAGCACCACGGCCTCGGACCACCAGCCGCTGATCGCCCACTTCGAGGTCTAAGCGCGCGGCCCTGAGGCCGGCCTTGATGCGTGGCAGGCTCAGCGATCGCCCAGGAGCTCGCGCGCGATGATCACCCGCTGAATCTGGTTGGTGCCCTCCACGATCTGGAGGATCTTGGCCTGGCGCATCAAGCGCTCGACGGGAAAGTCCTTGAGGTAGCCGTAGCCGCCGAAGATCTGGACGGCGTCGGTGGTCACGCGCATACAGGCGTCGGTGGCGAAGCGCTTGGCGATCGCCGCCTTGGCCGTCGAGGCCTGGCCCCGGTCCATCAGGTCGGCCGCCTGGTAGACCAGAAGCCGCGAGGCCTCGATCTCGGCGGCCATGTCCGCGAGCATGAACTGGATGCCCTGGAACTGGCCGATGGGCTTGCCGAACTGCTCGCGTTCCTTGGCGTAGGCAATCGAGTGATCGAGCGCGGCCTGCGCCACGCCGACCGCCGCGGCGCCCACCGAGATGCGCCCGCCGTCGAGCGCCGACATCGCCACCTTGAAGCCGATGCCTTCCTCGCCTCCCAGGAGGTTCTCGCGGGGCACGCGGCAATCCTCGAAGATCAGCTCCATGGTCGGAGAGGCCCCGAGGCCCATCTTCTGCTCCTTCTTGCCGAAGTGAAAGCCGCGCGTGCCTTTCTCGATGATCAGCGTGCTGATGCCCCCGGGCCCCGGCCCGCCGGTGCGGACCATGACCGCGTAGAGGTCGGCTTCGCCGCCACTGGTCACGAAGACCTTGTTGCCGTTGACGATGTAATCGTCCCCGTCCGCTTCCGCCCGCGTGATGAGCGAGGCGGCATCCGTCCCCGCACCCGGCTCGGTCAGCGAGAAAGCCGCGAGGCGCTCACCGGACGCCAAGGCGGGCAGCCAGCGCTGTTTCTGTTCGGGAAGGCCGAAGCGATCGATTAGGGTCTGGACCATGAGGTGGACGGCCAGGGCCGCGCCCGAGCCCGCGCAGGCCTTGGCGATGCCTTCGGCCACCATGGCGGCCGTGAGCCGGGACGCCCCCGAGCCTCCGAACTCCACGGGGGTCAAGAGGCCCGTCAGCCCCAGACGGCCCATCTCTCGGAAATTGTCCCAGCTGAACTCGCCGCGCTCATCGAGCTCGGCCGCCTGGGGTGCGAGCGTCCGCTGCGCGAAGTCGTCGACCATCTGACGGATGAAGGTCTGCTCAGGCGTCGGTGTGAACTGCATCGCGCGCTCCGACTAGTCGACGCGGACGACGGCGCAATCGCCCTGGCCCAGGCCCCCGCAGATGGACGCCGCGCCGTGCCCGCCCCCGCGGCGGGCGAGCTCGTAGATCAGGGTCATCAGGATGCGGGCGCCCGACGCGCCGACCGGGTGGCCGATGGCGATCGCCCCGCCGTTCACGTTGGTCTTGTCGCGAAGCTCCTCGACCTTGGCCTCGTCACCGCCACCCAAGAGCTTGGTCGAAACCAGGGGCATGGCGGCGAAGGCCTCGTTGATCTCGAGAAGATCCAGGTCCTCCACCGAGAGGCCGACTTTCCGGGTGGCCTTCTCAATCGCCTTGGCCGGGATGGTCACGATATCGCGCGGATCACCCGCCACCGAGGCGCAGGCGAGCACGGTGGCCAGGATCTTGTAGCCGTGACGCTCGGCGTAATCTCGGCTCATCAAGAGGATGGCCGTGGCGCCGGCATCGAGTCCAGGTGCGTTGCCGGCCGTCACCGTGGGGCTACCATAGACGGTAGGAAGCGAGGCCAGGCGCTCCATGGTCGTCTCGGGCTTCGGGAACTCGTCCGCCTCGACTTTCACCTCGCCCTTACGGGTCTGGAGGGTGAGGGGGGCGACCTCTTCGGCGACCTTGCCGGCGGCCAGGGCATCCTGATAGCGCATCTGACTGCGGTACGCCCAGCGGTCGAGGTCGTCGCGACCGATGCCGTGGTCGAGCGCGATGTTTCCGGTATCCACCGAGACCGGCGCGAACTTGGGATACTTCATCTGCAAGGGCTCGTCGAGGGTGACATGGCCCATGCGCGCGCCCCAGCGCAACTGCGGCATGACGTGGGGGACCCGGCTCAGGTTCTCGGCTCCCACCGCGAGCACGACGTCGGCTTCGCCGAGCGTGATCGTCCGCCATGCCATCTGCACGGCGGTCAACGAGGAGCAGCACGCCCGGTCCAGGGTCACCGAGACGGTTTCCTCGGGAAGCCCCGCCGCGAGCAAGGCCTGGCGCGCCACGACCGGCGCCAGCACTCCGGTCTCCGCGGGCACGCAGGTCCCCATGTAGACCTCGTCGACCTGCTCGGGCGCGCAGTCGACGCGTTCCAGGGCCTGACGGATCACGTGAGAGGCGAGCTCCACCCCCGGCACGTCCTTCAAGGCCCCGCCAAACTTTCCAAAGGGGGTGCGCACGGCGCTAACGACCACGACGTCGATGTTTCCGCTCAATTTTGGGGTCCTTTCGTCGACGATGAAGGGCGAACCAGTCCTTCCATTCTACCTCGCCCCGTCCGGGAAGGGGGCTCCGAGCCCCGTCCTTCCTCGATTGATAGGCGTCGATTAAACGAATGATAACCTCGCATTAAATCCCCCTTGGTAGTGACGGTCGCTCGATTGGAGTAGACTGCAGGGATACCCCTTGATACTGCCCAGGAGGGCCGCCATGACTGCCGTTGGAACGCTCCAATCGAAAACGCTCACCGCGCTCAGCCCGGTCTCCCTGGCGGGCGACGTGCTCTTCTCCCAGCGGCTGGACCTTCCCCTCGGCGACGCGGATCGCGAGCTCCTGCTCGCCTCGTTCGCATCCAGCCTCGCGCACCTCAAGACCTACTTGAATCGGCCCACGGCCCACGTCTTCGTGCCGCTGGGTTCGCCCGAATCCGGTCACCACGTGGCGTTTCAGGGACCGTGCCGCTACGAGGACCTCAAGCCCTTCTTCCGCTGCGCGCCCAACGCGATCACGGTCGAGGACGGCCGCCCCTACGGCTACCTGCGCTTCCGGCTGATCCACCTCGACGGCACGTCGTTCACCCGCGTCGCCGACATCGAGGTCTCGCTCGCCCACGACGCGCCGTCCGTCGGCTTCGAGCTGGTCTGGGCTCCTTCGGAGCTCGAGAACCTGCGCGTCATCCGCTTCGTCCAGCGCAAGGGCGAAGAAGCCATCCATCAGGTTTCCCGCCTGATTGCCGAATGGGGCACCAAGTTCCACCTCCTCAAGGCCTACCCCGAGCTGCAGCGCCCGCTGGCCCTGCGGTAAAACGCGCGCCGTAGGTCATCCCAAAGCCAGAATCCCAACTTCGCAACAATTCGCAAGGGGAGCGCTCGCGTTCCCCGCTTTCGCGGTCCCCAGGATCCGCTAGAATCGACAACATGAGCCCCTTACGACCTCCCGTTCTGCCCTTGATCCTGGCGCTGCTCACGGTCTACCTCGTCTGGGGGTCGACCTACCTCGCCATCCGGGTCGCCGTGCTCGGCATGCCTCCGTTCCTGATGGCGGGCCTGCGCTTCCTCATCGCCAGCCTCTTGCTCATCGGAATCGGCGCTATCCTTCGCCAGCCCTGGCCTAACCGCCGGGAGATCGGCTGGGCCAGCCTCGTAGGGCTGTTCTTGCTGCTTGGGGGGAACGGTTTGGTCGTCTGGGCCGAGCAATTCATCCCGTCGAGCCTCGCGGCCCTGCTGATCGCCTCGATGCCCCTTTGGAGCCTCGGCTTCGAGGCCATGCTGCCTTCGGGCGATCGCCCCTCGGGGCTTGGCCTCGCCGGCATCGCCCTCGGGTTCATGGGGGTCGTCACCTTGTTCTGGCCGACCCTCAAGGCAGGAGACACGCATAGCCTCTGGGCGCAGGGCATGGTGATCGCCGGAACCATGACCTGGGCGCTGGGCACCTTGATCGCCCGGCGCGTCTCGTTGCCGCGCTCGGGCCTGCTCAACTCGGGCTTCACCATGCTCTCGGCGGGCCTCGCGCTCCTCGGAGTCTCCACGGCCTTCGGCGAACCCTTCCACGTCCAATGGTCCGCCATTCCCATGGATGCCTGGCTGGCCCTAGGCTACCTGATCGTCTTCGGGTCCTGCATCGGCTTCTCGGCTTTCGCCTGGCTCAACCGCCACGCGCCGGCTGATCTGACGTCCACGTACGCCTACGTCAATCCAGTGGTCGCCATCATCCTGGGCTTCCTTCTGCTCAAGGAGCCCGTGACCGCCTGGACGCTCGCCGGGTCGGCCCTGATCGTCCTCTCGGTGGGGCTGGTCATTCGAGGCGGTAAGCGGACTCGCTACACTGCTCCGCCTCATCCGGACCATAGCCGCCTGGCATGAAGGTCACGCGGGCCCTCAGGCTCCGCTCCTGAAGGATCTCCATGATCTCCTCGGCGGGATACGTCCAGATCTCGGCAAGGGTCGGATGGATATGCGGGATCTTCATGAACTGCTCGATCGTGCCGCGCAGGCTGATCACGGCCACCATCTCGTGAATCAGGTCGGAGGCCTCGGGCCCGACCGCCTGAGCTCCGAGGATCATGCCGGTATGCGACTCGACGATCAGCTTCACGAACCCCGAAAGGGCGGTCCCACCCATCACCTCGGCCTTGCCGAGGTCGGCGAAGGGGTAGGTGGCCACCAGGACGTCCACCCCCTGTAGCTTGCAATCGTGCTCGGTGGGGCCCACCCGGGCCACGTTGGGGTCGGTGAAGACCGCATGGGGCACGACGCGGTCGTCTAGCGGCTCGAAGGCGCGTCCCACGGCGTTGCGGGCGGCCAGCTCCCCTTCGGCGATCGCCATGTGCACCAAAAAGGCCTGCCCCCAGGCATCCCCCGCCACGTAGATCCGCGGGTTCGACGTTTGCATGAACTCGTTGACCCGGATCCTGCGGCCGTCCATGGCCACCTCTGCTTTCGCGAGATCCAGGCCCTGGAGATTGGGAACCCTCCCCGTGGCCACGAAGATCTCCTGCGCGCTGAGCTCGGACTCCCGGCCCTCATGCCTGACGACCAAGATCTTTTGATCGCCGCGCCGCTCGGCCCTCACGATGCCGTGTCCGAGCGCGAGGCGGATCCCTTCACGCTCCAGGGCCTCCTCGAGCGCCTCCGAGACGTCGACGTCCTCCCTGGGAAGCAAGTGCGGAGCGACCTCGACCAAGGTCACCTCGGCACCCATGCGCGAGAAGAACTGCCCGAGCTCCACGGCGATGACCCCGCCGCCGATCACCAGCATCGAGCGGGGCGGAGCCGGCAGGTTCAAGGCCTCGTCGCTGCGGATATACCCCGCGTCTTCGAGGCCGGGAATCGGGGGGATGGACGGGACGGAGCCCGTGGCGATGATGATGTGCTCCCCGGTGATCTCACGGTCTCCGACCAAGAGGCGCTCAGGTCCGACGAAGCGGGCATGGCCCATGATCAGCTCGGTATTGGGTAGCTCGCGGATCTGGTGGATTCGGTAATCCGCGAAGCCCTTGATGAGGCGATTCTTTCGGGCCATGACGGCCTGAAAGTCGATCTGGACGTCTCGGGCCTCCACTCCCCAGAGGCGCGACGCGGAAACCAAGTGCGCGACCTCGGCGGAGCGCAGCAAGGCCTTTGAGGGCATGCAGCCCCAGAGGATGCAGAGCCCCCCCAGGGGCCCCTTGTCGACCAGGGCGACCTTGGCTCCCTTCGTCGCCGCGGTTCGAGCCGCCGCAAAGCCGGCGCTTCCCGCCCCGATAACCACCACGTCGAAGCGATCGCTCATTTCCCCCTCCTCGCGCGCGCCTCGCCCCCGGACTCGCGGCGCCATCGTCGGGGCATGCGAGAACGGCGAGGGGCTCCGCCTCCGCTTTCGATGCTAATCCCGACGGGACGCGTCGACAACGAACGCGTGGCGGGTTCGAGGGGCGTTCGCGCGGGTTTTGCGAGGTCACGGCGGGAGACAGCCGCGACCCGGGTCCTCGCACTCGGGCGTCGCGCCCCAGCGGCCGAACCAATGGCGATGCGCGGCGAACCAATGATAAGATGGCCCCGCGAGCTGCCGGAAGGGAGGCAAGCGGGACCACGCGGCAAGCCGACTCCAGGGCGGGCCCAGGAGATCCAGAATGACGAAAATCGCCTCGGCGCCCGACCAGACCTTCCCCGCGGCGTCAACGGCCCAGACCTCGCGCGCGGCTTGCTCGCGCGTCAGGCCGTAGCGGTCGAGTACGCCCGGCAGCTGGCTCGGAAGGGCGTTGATCCGCCCCCCGCGGTCCTGCACGCGAATCCAGCGCACCAGACGCGTGCAGACCCCGCAGTAGCCGTCGAAGACCAGGGTGACGGGAAGTTCCGGTTCGTGATCGCCGTTGCCGCGGACGCTAGCGGAGGCGGGTGATGGGGCCACAGGCGATGCGCGCGCCGGAATCCCCGGCCGGATCGGTCATGTAGTCATCGGGGCCCGCGTGGATCATCAGCGAGGTCCCCCCCTCGCGGAAGAGCGAATTCGGCCCATCGCCGAGCGTCACCCGGGTCGCCAGGGTCGAGACGTCGACCGTGCCGCTCTGGGGAACCGAAAGGTTCGGCAAGTCCCCCGCATGCGGGCCGTTGGGGTTCTTGAAGCCATGGGCCTTGCCTTCCGGGTTGAAATGGCCGCCCGCCGACGTGAAGCCCGGGCTATGGCACTCCGCCCGCTCGTGAATATGGAAGCCGTGGACACCCGGCGGCAAGTTGGACGCCTGAAGGCGAATCAAGACGCCATCCGGAAGCTGGGTGAACGTGGCCTTGCCCAGGACCAAACCCTGCGCATTGGTGAGTTCCGCTTGCGCCGTGGGCGGAACCGCATGCCCCTCGACGCTCGCCGACGCTCCAAGAACCACGACTGTAGCCAAAACCATGGCCCCACGCACCATCGGCTCCTCCTTTCACGATCCTCGCCGGACCGCCAAGCGATCGTAAAGGCGAAACTCGGATTGAGCAAGCGACGAGCGAGGGTTCGCTCGACAAGAGAGCGCGTGGTAGCATGGCTCCCATGAAATTGACGCTGGGGACCCGCATCGGAATCGGCTACGGGGTGGTGATCGGCGCCCTGGTCCTGGTGCTCGCCATCGCCTTCCTGGCCTTCGAAGCGGCCCGCCGAGAGACCCTGCTCATTCGCGATCGCCTGAGCCCCAGCATCGAAGCCACCAACAACCTCATCCTCGCCCTGGAGCGCATGGAAGACACCGAGTTTCTCTTCTTCGTGCCCGGCTTCGACCTGCAAGCCCTGCAGGAGCGCTACGACCTCGCCCAAGACGAATTCCGCAGCTGGTACTTGGAAATCGAGGTCCATGCAGAGACCGAGGAGGGCCGGGAACTGGTCGCCCAGATTGGCCATGACTTCGGGGCCTTCCGGCAGACGGACCAGCGCATGCGCGACTTGCTTCGAGCCGGTCGGCTCGAGGAGGCGCGCCAGCTCAACGCCAACGAGTCTCTGGCACTCGCCAGCAGCCTGCGGGACAGGGCCCGCACCTTCAGGGACATGAACCTCCAGGCCGTGACCCGCGCCCAGGACCGGGAAATCCTCGTCATGCAGCTGGCCGAGGCCCTGGCGGTACTCGTTTCCGTGGTCGCCGCCGCCCTCGCCGGCCTCATCTGGTGGCGCACCTCGCGCGCCATCGTGCCGCCGCTGCTGGCCCTCCAAGACGCCACGGGCCGCATCGCCGAGGGGCAGTTCGTGACCTCCCGGCATCCGGAAAGCCCGCATACTCGGGAAATCGCCGCCCTGGAGGCCAACTTCAACCACATGTCGCAGCGGCTTCAAACGGCGGCGGAAGCCTTGCTCGAAGCCAACTCCACCCTGGAAGCCCAGGTCACCGAACGAACCCAAGCCTTGCGAGAGGCCAACGACGAGCTCCAGCGCTCGCTCGAGGAGCTTCGCACCCTCGACAAGCTCAAGTCCGACTTCATGGCGGTCATGAGCCACGAGCTGCTCACGCCCATCAACTTCATCACCGGGTTCGGCTCCGCGCTGGAGGACCAAGTGCTCGGCCCTCTGACCCCCGAACAGGAACGGGCGATTCGTCGAATGATGGAAGGGGCGCAGCGGCTGACGCGAATGGTCCGCAACGTCCTCGATTACACCAAGCTGGAATCCGGATCGCTGGCCCTCCTGCCAGAAGCGGTCGACTATGACGAGCTGCTCCGGCGGATCGCCGCCGCATTCAAGCCCCAGTTCGAGTCGAAGCATCAGCAGTTCGACCTGGACATCTCGGCGCCGCTGCCGGCGGTCTGGGCGGATCCCAACCGGCTCGAGCAGGTCCTGACGGAGCTTCTGGACAACGCGTACAAGTTCACCGCGGAAGGGGGACGGATCCGGCTGGCCGCCTGGAACGAAGGGAGCGCGGTCGTGACCGAGGTGAGCGACACCGGGATCGGCATCCCCTCCGACATGCTGCCCCGGCTTTTCAAGGCCTTCGCGCAGGCGGATTCCTCGTCCACCCGCGCGTACGGCGGCATGGGCCTAGGCCTGGCCCTCGTATCGAACCTGATCGGACAGATGGGCGGCTCACTTAGCGTCCAATCGTCACTCGCGCATGGCTCAACCTTCCGCTTCACCCTCCCGCTCGCCGAGCGAGAGTCCGTCCTCGACCCGGGGCAAGTATAACGTCTCGATAAGCACGTGAAGGGTTGCCGCCGCCGGCACCGCGAGCACCATGCCCAGGATGCCCATGAGCTCGGCGCCGACCAGCAGGGCGAGTACCACCCAGGCCGGGTGAAGCCCCACCGACTTGCCGACGATGACGGGGCTCAGCAGATAGGACTCGATCTGCTGGGCCACGAAGTAGATCCCCAGGACCCAGAGGGTCAAGGACCAGGAATGCGTCAGGGCGATGAGCAGTCCCGGCGCGGCCGCGAGGAAGGGGCCGAGGTAGGGGATGATGTCGAGCACTCCCACCAGCACACCCAGAAGGACCGCGTACGGCATGCCCACCAAGGCGAGCCCGATGGTGACGAGCACGCCCAGGACCACGGAGACGGCGAGCCTGCCGAGGACGTAGTCACCGACCCGCAGCCCGATATGGTCGAGTAACGAAGCGAGCTGAGGGCGAACGCGCTCGGGCGCGAGACGCAAGACCTGGCGCAGGAGTCTCGCTCCGTCCTTGACGAAGAAGAAGGCCAGAAAGAGGACCGTGGCCGTCGAGACCGCCATGGTCAGCACGCGGCCCGTGTAGCTGATGCTCTGCTGGATCCAGCTCGTGGCTCCTGCGGTGACGGCGGCCGTCAGCTCGGCAAATCGGGGCAGGAAGGGGAAATCCCCCCGCCAACCGGTCCAGCGCTCCTCGAACGCGGACCAGCGCTCCACCAGGTCCGGCAAGGCAGCGGCCAATTGCGTGACCTGCTCGAGCAAGACGGGGATCAAGTAGGCGAAGAAGCCGGCAAGCGCCCCGAGGATCGCCAGGAAACAAAGCGAGACGGCGAGCCCGTGCGGGACGCGGCGGCGCTCCAGCCAGCGAACGACGGGAAGCAGCGTGACGGTCACGAGGAGGGCGATCGCCACCAAGACAAGCACCTGGAAGAGCCGTCCTGCCAGCCAGACGGCTCCCAGCAAAACGAGGAGCGCGATCCCCCCGCGAAGCATCGTCGGCATCCCCACCTCCCCGCAAGAGTCTAGCGACTCTGCCGCGGGAAGACCTCGGCCGTTTGACCCAAAGCGTTCGCCCCCCGACCAACTGGCCGGGGGGCGAAGCAGAACGATTGAAAGTCGAGAATGCCCTCACGCGATCGGTTGCGCCGCGCTCTCGGATCGGGAGCCGCGACCGACGCCGCGCGACCAGCGAACCCGCTGGGAATCGCTCGCGTTGACCTGCGCGTAAAGCTGAAGGAACGCCAAGGTCAGGGCTTCTCGCGTCAAGACGTTCATCTCGATGAGTATCTCGCCCAGCGGAGCGTCCCTTTTCTCGCGCTGGATGGCCTGGGCCCGGTCGAGAGCCGACCGGTCGATCTGGCCATTAATCAAGAGCCGCTGCCCCAAGAGGTCGTCAAAATTCGCCCGTGACATGCCGATGGTCCTCCTGCCGTGTTCCCGCCCCGCGGGAGGCTCCGTCCTTGGAGCCCGGCGTCTACTTCTCTATTCGACAAGAGGCGGCTTGACTTGAGTGCCTCGCATCGGCGTTCACGCAAGCCTCACAAACCCGCAACGCCAGGCGTCACGCGGGTCGATGGCAGGAACGCGCTAGTGGAGGATGGTATACCGGACGCGAGCCACTCCCGAACGCACCATGCCCAGGGCCTCGGCGGCCGCGCGGCTGACGTCGAGCGTGCGCCCGTGGGCGTAGGGACCACGGTCGGTCACGCGGACGAGCGTCGTCTTGCCGTTGGAGAGGTTGGTGACCAGAAGCAGGGTCCCGAACGGCAGCGTCTTGTGGGCGGCGGTATGCGCATGCATGTCGAAGCGCTCACCGCTCGCGGCACGGCGCCCGTGGAAGAGCCCTCCGTACCAGGAGGCCTTCCCCTCGGCGTTACGCGCTCCCGGCAAGAGCCCACGCGAGGCCTGAACCTGGATGGGCACGCCCCCCAGGTGGTTGCGCAGCGTGTTGACATAGGTCAGCGTCAGGGCCCCGGCACGGGCTCCTTGCTTGCTCGCAAAGGCATCGTCGACCTCGAGCACGGTGCTGCTGCCCACCCGAACGGCATAGCGGCCGCCCTGGCGCGCCGGCGTGATCCGGTCGCTTCTAAGCGCCCCTTGACGCTTGAGGCTCTCCAAGCGCTGGACGACCGCCGAGGCGATCGCCCCCTCATCCCCCGCGAAGGTGAAAAGCAAACGACCGTCGAGGAAGACCCGCGTCGCCTTGCCCTGGCGTTCCCAGCGCGTCGCGGGGAGCAAGGGCGCGAGCGGAGCGTCGGCCTCATCGAGCTGAAGATCGCTCGCCAACGACGCCATCGGCTCGGCCAGCGGCAGGGAAGTCGCGGGGGATTCGGGCGTCGCGACGGCCCGGGGTGCGACGATGAGCGAGGCGGCCATCAGCAGGCCCATGGTGACGAGCGAAAGGTTCCGGTCAGGGCGTTGAAGCGACAATGCGGGCACCTTCTCCGGCTCCGGGGCAACGTTCAAACAGCAACATTTCGCAACAATCCTAGCACAAGGCTCGCCCGCTCGTCAAAACGCCCCGAGCCCGGCCAGCTGCGCCCCCTTCGGAACGACGACGAAGCGCGCTCCCGGCTTCGGGAACGCGCCTCAGATGCGAGATTTTTTGAATCGACGGCCTAGAGCGGGCGTTCGGCCTCGACGAGTACCCAATCGCCCTCGGCTTCCCGCTCCAGCAGCCGGAATCCCTGCCCCGCCAGCGCCTGGGCCACGTCATCCGCCTTGCGCGTGATGATGCCCGAGGTGACCAGCCGACCTCCAGGACGCGTGATCCGCCAAAGCTCCGGAGCCAGCTCGATGATGACCTCCGCGAGAATATTCGCCACCACCAGGTCCGCCTGCCCCTCGAGATCCTGGGCCGAGCCCACCCGGTTCACCACGGCGACCTCGTTGATCGTGGCATTTTCCTCGGCGGCGGCCACGGCCACCGGGTCGTTGTCGACCGCCACCGCGTGCTTGGCGCCCATCTTGACGGCCAAGATGGCGAGGATGCCCGTGCCGGCGCCCACGTCGTAAACCGTCTCGGCCGGCGTCTCGCTCATCACGCGCTCGATGGCGCGCATGCAGAGGCGCGTGGTGGCATGCGTCCCGGTGCCGAACGCTTGCTTGGGATCCAAGGTGATGACGATATCCCCCGGCTGCGCCGTGTACTCCTCCCACGAGGGCCGAACCACGACATGCTCGCCGATGCGCTGGACATGCCAGTACTTCTGCCAGCTCGTCGCCCAATTCTCCTCGGGAAGCGTCCGCGTCTCCACCCGATACTCCGCCCCCGGGAAGGCGAGCAGCCCCTCGCGAATCCCGGCTTCCAGCTCCTCCATGTCCGGAGGAGCGATCTCGGGGAAGTACGCCTTGAGCGTGGCCGTCTCCTCCTCGGGGGAATCCGGCGAGCGCTCCGAGACGACGATGCCGGGGACTCCCCGCTCGGTCAAGCTCCAGGCCACGGTTTCGGCCGCCTCGGCAGGGACGGTAATGGCAAGTTCGAGGTAGTTCATAGCCACTTTCGTTTCTTCTGACGCGCGAGAGCGGCCGTGCCTCTTGCCAGATGAAGCAAGAGGCACGACGCGGCGCAGGCGCTAGTTTGCGATGACCTTGGTGATGGTGAGGGCCGGAGCCGCCCGCAAATCGAGCGTCGGGTAGGGCTCGGAGAGGTCGTTGCCCGCCTCGTCCTGAACCAGGGTGAGCACGGGGCGCGAGGCGAGGCGCATGTCCACCTCGGTGACGATTCCCGTTTCGCCGGTCGAGAGCTTGAGCATGGTCCCCGGCGGGTAGGGCGCGATGGTCGAGATGAAGGTCGTCACCAGCTCCAGCGAGAAGTGGCGGTCGGCCTGGGTCATCAGGTACTCGATGGCCTCGTGAGGCAAGAAGCGCTTGCGGTAGGCCCGGTCCGAGGTGAGCGCGTCGTAGACGTCGGCGATCGCCCCGATCTGGCCGTTGAGGTGGATGTCATTGCCCTTCAACCCCTTGGGGTAGCCCGTGCCGTCGAACTTCTCATGGTGCTGAAGCACCACGATCTTGGCATGCGCCGAGAGCGTCTGGATCGAGCGCAGCATGTCGAAGCCCGACCGCGCATGATCCTGCATCGTGGCGTATTCTTCTTCGGTCAAGCGGCCCGGCTTGTGAAGGATCTCCTCGGAGACCTGCATCTTGCCGATGTCGTGAAGCATCAAGCCCAGTGCGAGATCCTTGAGCTTGCGCTCGTCGAGACCGAGCTGCACGCCGAGGATGGTCCCGATGACGCAGACGTTCACCGAATGCGAGAAGGTATAGGTGTCGTGGCTCTTGAGATCGGCCATCTGGATGATCAAGGCATCATTGGCCATGATCGACTCCACGATCCGCGAGGTCACGTCCGAGACGGCCTGAAGGTTCACGCTGCCCTTGGACGCATCCCCGAAGGCGCGCCGGATGGTGGTCACCGCTTCCTGGCGCAACTGCTCGGGAATCACGTCATGGACTTCGACGTCGGGAACCCGTGGGTCCACGATGTAGATGAAGCCGTACTGCATCTCGCGGAGGGCCTTGAGGTACCGATCGGTGAGGGGAGTGCCTTCGCGAAGCAAGACTCTCCCATCATTCGTAAAGATAGACTTGCCGAGGACCTGCCCCGGCTGGGCTTTTTCAAGATCTATGGGTCGCATAAGCTCGCTATACCCCGCCCTTTCCGCAGGCAAACCCGGGACAACCTACCAAACACCTCGCTCGGAACGTCAATGACGCCCCGTCTCGCGGGATTCCTCGCCGATCATCGTCAGACGAGACGTACCGCCTGGATGAAGGCCCTCACCTTTTCCGGATCCTTACGGCCCGGTGCCGCTTCCACGCCACTCGAGACGTCCACGGCGTCCGCCGTGACGCGCGCCAGCATTTCCCCGACGTTCGACGGAGATAGCCCTCCCGCCACGATGCGCGGCAAGGCGGGCCAATTCACCTCTCGCAGCCAGTCCCAGTCGAACGGCTGCCCCGAGCCGGCCCCCGAATCGAGCAAGAGGCCGTCGAGGCCCTCCCAGACGGCGAGAGCTTCGAGATCCGCCGGGGAGCGGAGCTGAAGCGCCTTGAAGACCGCCAAGCCGGGCCGCATCCGCTTGAGGGCATGGGCGAACTCCGGGCTCTCGGAGCCATGAAGCTGAAGCGCCCGCAGGCCGGTCTGATCCGCGAGGGCGATCGCCGACTCCAGCGAGAGATCCCTCACCACTCCCACCGTCAAGACGAAGGGATGCGCCGCGCGAGCCAGCTCGCGCGCCCGCTCGGGCGAGACGTCGCGCTTGGTGCCGGGCACCATCACGAAGCCCACGGCGTCGGCGCCCGCCGCGCAGGCGGCACGCACGTCCGCTTCCTGGGTCAGCCCGCAGATCTTGACCCGGATCATGCCAGGAGCGCCCTCACGGCTTGCGTCAAGTCAGGCTGCTTCAAGAGCGATTCCCCAACCAGCATGGCCTGGACTCCCCAGCTTTCCAGCTGACGACGGTCCTCGGCCGTCGCGATCCCCGACTCGCTCACGAGCACGGGGGGAGTCGACAGCGTCCGGATGCGCTCGGCCACCTGGCGGGTCGCCGCCAGGTCCACCGTGAAGGACTTGAGGTCGCGGTTATTCACGCCGATCAAGGGCGCGCCCAGGGCGAGGGCGCGCTCGAACTCGGCCAAGTCATGGACTTCCAGCAGAAACTCCAGGTCCCAGCGCGAACAGGCCTTCATGAGCGAGGCCAAAGTCGAGTCGTCGAGGGCCGAGGCAATCAACAAGACGGCGTCGGCCCCGTAGGCGCGGGCCTGGGGGAGTTGCGCCTCGTCGATGATGAAGTCCTTGCGCAGGATGGGAAGCTCGCATGCCTCGCGGGCCGTCTGCATGTCCGAGAGCGAGCCGCCGAAGAAGGTCTCGTCGGTCAGGACCGAGAGGGCCGCAGCTCCTCCGGCTTGATACGCGCGCGCCATCGCCGGGGGATCGAAGTCCTCGCGAATCAGCGGGCGGCTGGGACTACGGCGCTTGATCTCGGCAATCAGGGCCACGGGCCCACGACGCAAAAGCGCCTCGCGCAAACTCCGACGCGCGCCGCGAGCGAGGGGAAGGGCACTCGCATCGAGCGCATCGACCTCACGGCGCTTCTGCGCCAGGATGGTATCGAGAATGGTCGTCATAAGAGGATCTTACCACGATCCCCCGCATGGCTATTAGCGCTATCCGGGAAACGCCATCTCTCCGTGAACGCCCGGAAGCGTCAGAACGAACGTGCTTCCCAGGTTGCTGCCGGGGCTTTGGGCGGTGATATCGCCTCCCATGCTGGCCATGAGCTTCTTGACTAGGGGAAGCCCCAGGCCCAAGCCGCCGAATCGGCGCGTCGTACCGCTATCGAGCTGCCCGAAGACCGCAAACAAGGCAGGAAGCTTGGCGGGCGGAATCCCGACTCCCGTGTCGGTCAAGGCCAGGTGAACCCGTTCGGCCTCGGAATGCGCGGTCCAGGTGACGCGTCCCCCTTCGACGTTGAACTTGATGGCGTTGTCGAGCAGGGCCTGCAAGGCGATCTCGAGGCAGAGGCCGTCCGCCCAGACCAAGGGAAGCTGATTCTCGATCTCCATGGAAAGGGCCAGCCGCTTGGCGTCGAGTTCTTCTTGATACTGGCCGACCACCCGCAGGATGGCCTCGTCGAGCTGGATGGGAATGGGGTGGATCTTGAGGTAGCCGGAGTTGAGCTTGGTCAGCATGATGCTGGTCTCGGCCAGTTGCCCGAGCTTCCGGCTGGCCTGGTGAATCTGCTTGAGGAAGTCGACGTACTGCGTCGGCAGCACGTCCTTGGCGTCGTCGAGCAGGATCTCGGAGAGTCCCTGGATGATCGTGAGCGGGGTCCTCAGCTCATGGCCGATGTTGGCGAGAATATCGTCGTGAAACGAGGGCACTTCGCGGTCGGCGCCGCCGGTCCGCTCGGCTTCCGCCTGCAGGACCTGGTTGGCCCAGGCGAGATGAAATAGGACGTCAGCGCCGTCAGCGACGGAGACGGCGCGTGGGGTCGCCCCGGGGCCATGTCGTTGCGTCATCGCTGGCGTCCTTCCTCTCTCCACTGGAGCGCGGTCCCCATGAGCAGGCGGCACGGAGCCTCCCGTCACGAAACTTCACAACCCGTCACATTATATAACACGACGCTCGCTTGCGGAGGTGAAGTTTCCGGAAAGGAGGGCAAAACGCCAGAAAGGACGCCGTTTGACGGCCTTTTGCTTGCTATGATATAAGAAAAGAGCCGTGGTAGGGTTGCCAACCGACCAGTCTGCGGCCTTCAACGGCTAATGTCCGTCGCCACGCGACGAAGAGGGACGAAGACGGTGCTGATGCAACGACGGCGGTTCTCACTCTTGGCGGCCCTGCGCGCCAATGGCTTGAAGGCTGGTGGCAGCCGCATGCGGGCTGCCGCAGGCGTCGCCCTCATGGTCTCTCTGGTCAGTGGCTGCGCGCCCGCCAGCTCCTCCAAGACCATCACCCTTTGGCACCCTTGGGGTGGAGCCGAGCTCACGGCCCTCAAGGAAGCCATCAAGGCGTACCAGGCCGATAACCCCGACACCGAGATCATCGCCCTTCAGGTCCCGTCGGATCGCCTCCAGGACAAGTACCTGCGCTCGGCGGCCGCCAACGGGGGCCCGGACCTGCTCATTGGCGCCACGGACTGGATCGGCAAGTTCGCCCAGTCCGAGGTCGTCGCCCCCCTCGACGATCAGATCCCCGCTCCGCAGCTCCAGCGCTACCAGAACGTCGCGCTTTCCGCCTTGCGCTACAAGGGCAAGCTCTACGCCCTTCCCGAGAGCCTCGAGACCGTGGCGCTCTACTACAACAAGGCCATGCTGCCCAGCGGGCCTCCCAAGACGATCGAGAGCCTCTTCGTCCGCGCCAACTCGCGCGACTACTGGAAGGGCGACTACCTCCTCGCCTACAACACGCAGTTCTACTTCACCGCCGGCTATCTCTTCGGTTGGGGCGGCAAGCTTCTCGACGCCGAAGGCCAGTCGCGGGTGGATTCGCCCGGTGCCGTCCGCTGGCTTGGCTTCCTGAAGGAGATGCGCGAGCATCCGCGCTTCGCCGCCAAGTCCGATTACGGTTACGCCGATGCGCTCTTCCGGGAGCGCAAGGCCGCCATGACCATCAACGGCCCCTGGGCCCTCGGCGACTACCAGCAGGTCCTGGGCGAGGACCTCGGCGTCGCCACCTTGCCCATGGTCGAGGAGATGGTTCCCGCCATGCCCTTCGTCGGCATCAAGTGCATGATGTTCAATCCCAACTCCACGGGAGAGCGCCGCGAGCGGGCCCTGGCCTTCGCCAACTACTTCACCTCGGCGACCAACATGACCCGCATGCTCGAGATTGCGGGCCACGTGCCGGCCATCAAGGGGATCACCATCCCGGATGATCACCCCCTCGCACCCTTCGAGCGCCAGGCCAAGTGGGGAACGCCCCTGCCTCCCGACCCCGAGATGAAGGAAGTCTGGACCCCGATGGACAAGGCCATCGAAGAGGTCCTCACCGGCGTGAATCCGCCTCCCAAGGCGATCGCCAACGCCCAGTCCCTGATCCAGGCCAAGATTGAAGCGGTGCGCAAGCAATGACCCAGAAGAAAAAGGACCTCTCCGAAGCGAGCCTCGCGTATCGCTTCATCCTTCCCTCGGCCGTCGTCATGGCCCTCATCACGCTGTACCCTCTGCTCTACGGCGTCTGGATGGCCTTCACCAACTTCAGCCCCCGCCATATCCGAGACCAGAACCCCGAGTTCGTCGGGCTCCAGAACTTCGTCGACATCCTCGGACAGGCGCCATACCTGGATTTCAACTTCCTCAGCGTCCTGGGTTTCAACTTCGTCTGGACCTTCGCCAACCTGATCTTCCACGTCTCCTTGGGCGTGGCCTTGGCCCTCTTGATCAACACGCCCGGACTTCGCGGCAAACGCCTCTACCGAGCCCTGCTGATCTTGCCCTGGGCCGTGCCTACCTACGTCACGGCCCTGATCTGGAAGAACATGTTCGACACCCAGTTCGGCGCGGTTAACTTGCTCTTGAAGGAATGGCAGCAGGTCCTGCCCTTCCTGCCCTCGAACGTCGACTGGCTCGGGCAGTTCCCCAACGCCTTCTACGCCGTCCTCATGGTCAACATCTGGATGGGCTTCCCCTTCATGATGATGGTGGCCTCGGGCGCCCTGCAGTCCATCCCCTCGGACCTCTACGAGGCCGCCGACATGGACGGGGCCGGCCCCTGGCGCAAGTTCTGGACCGTCACCGTCCCCATGCTCAAGCCCGCCATGGTTCCCGCCATCATGTTGGGCTTCATCTGGACCTTCAATAACTTCAACGTGATCTACTTCGTCACGCAGGGCAACCCCTTCGGCAAGACCGAGATCCTCGTCACCCAGGCCTACAAGCTGGTGGACATGGGCATGTACGGCCAGGCCTCGGCCTTCGCCTTGATCATCTTCTTCATCCTCTTCGCCTTCACCTTGGTGAACCTCAAGGTCACCAAGGCCACCCAGGAGGTCTAACGTGAGCAAGCGACGCCTCATGAGTCTCGCCCGCCTCACGGGCGCCCACCTCGTCCTCGTCGTCTTCGCGCTCTTCTCGATCTTCCCGGTCCTCTGGGTGGTCTCGATGGCGCTGGATCCCAACTCGGTCGCCCGACCCACTGAACTCAAGCTCCTGCCCTCGGGCATCTCCTTCGAGGCCTTCCGCCAGGTCCTCTCCAACCCGACCGAGATCGACGGCATCACCTTCTGGGACCTCTTGCGCAACTCCATGCTCGTCTCGTTCGGCACGACGGCCTTCGGCATCCTCCTGGGAGCCTCGGGTGCCTACGCCTTCTCGCGCTTCCGCTTCCCGGGCCGCCAGATGGGCCTGATGACCTTCATCGTCCTGCAGATGTTCCCGGCGGTCGTCTCCATCGCGCCGCTTTACGTCCTCTTGTCCGCCCTCCATGTCCGGACCTCTTTGCTTGGCCTGATGATCGCCTACGCTGCCGGCACCTTGCCCTTCGCCATCTGGAACCTCAAGGGCTACTTCGACACCGTCCCCAAGGACCTCGAAGAAGCCGCCATGATCGACGGCTGCACGCGGACCCAGACCTTCTGGAAGATCGTGCTTCCGTTGTCGGCCCCCGCCGTCGCCGTGACCGCCCTCTTCGGCTTCATGACCGGCTGGACCGAGATCATCATGGCCTGGACCATGCTCGAGAACCCCAAGACCTTCACCCTGGCCATGGCCCTCTACTCGATGGTCGGCCAGTACGGCACCTTCAAGCCCTGGAGCCAGTTCGCCGCCATGAGCATCATCATCTCGCTGCCCGTGGTCGTCGTCATGCTCTTCCTCCAGCGCTACATCGTCTCGGGGCTCACCTCGGGCGGGGTCAAGGGCTAGCCGGCATGCAGGGGCCTCGCGTCGCGCTGGCCTTGGCACTCGGGCTCGGCCTCCTGACCGCCACCCCGAGCGTCCTGGCGCAGTTCGACAGCCATCAAACCAACTACCAGACGGCCCTCGAGTTCTACCGAATCGGCGAATGGTCTACCGCCGAGCGGATCCTGGGCGAGATCCTGAGCCATGCGCCGGACCACCACCAGGCCCGCTGGACGCTGGCAAGCCTCTACGTGCGCACCGGACGCAAGGAGGCAGGACGCCGCCTCTTCGCCGAGATCGCGAGCCGCGAGGGCGGTGAGCTGGCCAAGCACGCCAGAGCCTGGCTGGACGCGAATCCCGTCGAGACCACCCTCCCCGCCTTCACCCCCGACGCATCCGGCTCGGTCAAACTCGCGGAGCCTGAAGGCGGCTACCACATGGCGACCTTTCCCACTGCTCCCTTGAGCCTGAAGATTCCCGCCGGCTACAAGCTGCAAAGCAGCGAGGTGAAGCGCCTCGGGGACGGCTACCAGGCGCGTTACCTCTTTGCCCCCGATCCCAAGGCCGCCAAGCGTCTCGGCCTCTGGGTCGAGCTGACCACCCTGGGCACGCCCGAGCCCGCCAGCAATCACCGGGTGATCATGGTCCGCGAGATGCTCTCCCGCGACGGCCTCAACCAAAATACTCCCTTTCGAGAAGAAGACCCGCTCATCCACGGGCACCTGGCCCGCTACCTGGGCTACTCCGATCCCAAGGAGCCGCGCGTCCAGGTCCTCGCCCTGGGAGTCGCCACCGATCGCTACCGCGTGATCATGCGCGCCGCCTGTCACGAATCGATCGCCAAGCAGCATCTCCCCAAGCTGCAAGGAGCCCTCGGCTCGCTCCGGCTTCGCTGATCGGGTATACTGACTCGAACATTCGTTTGACGCTTTAAGGAGTCCCCATGGCGAAGGTTTCGAAGCCCAAGATCAAGTACGTCTGCCAGAACTGCGCGTCCGAGCAACCTCGCTGGATGGGGCGCTGCCCCGAATGCGGCGAATGGAACACCATGACCGAGGAAGCCTCGGCCCCCATGACGCCCGCCGTCAAGGCTGCTTCCCGCACCGTGGCGACGATTCCCCTCAAGGCCGTCACCCTGGAGGCCGAAGAACGCTTCAGCGCGGGCCTCGATGAACTCGACCGCGTGCTCGGCGGCGGCATCGTCCCGGGCTCGCTGGTGCTCTTGGGCGGGGATCCCGGCATCGGCAAGTCCACGCTTCTCTTGCAAGTGGCGCAGTACCTGGCCTCCGTGGGCAAGCGCGTCCTCTACGTCTCGGGCGAGGAATCCGCCCGCCAGATCCGCATGCGCGCGAAGCGCCTCGGAGCCGAGCACGACGGCCTCTTCGTCCTGGCCGAGAACGACACCAACGTGATCGAGGCGGCCCTCCATGAGATGCAGCCCGACTGGGCCGTCATCGACTCGATTCAAGCCATCTACAACCCCAACCTCACGTCCACCGCGGGTTCGGTCTCGCAGGTCCGAGCCGCCACCAGCTCGCTGATGCGAATCGCCAAGGACCAGGGCGTCAGCCTCTGCATCGTCGGGCACGTCACCAAGGAAGGCACGCTCGCGGGTCCCCGCGTCCTCGAGCACATGGTCGACACGGTCCTGTACTTCGAGGGCGATCGCTTCAAGTCCTACCGCCTGGTTCGCGCCGTCAAGAACCGCTTCGGCTCCACCAACGAGGTCGGCATCTTCGAGATGCGCTCCGACGGCCTGGCCGAGGTCACCAACCCCTCGGCCCTCTTCCTCGCCGAACGGACCACGGAGACCACGGGCTCGGCCATCGTCGCCACGATCGAGGGCACACGGCCCCTCCTGGTCGAGATCCAGGCCCTCGTGAGCCCCTCGGTGCTGGCCTCGCCGCGTCGCGCGGCCACGGGCATCGAGCATAACCGCATGGTCCAGATCCTGGCCGTCCTCGAGAAGCGCGTCGGGCTTCCCCTGTCGAAGTACGACGTCTACGTGAACGTCGTGGGCGGCCTGTCGATCGACGAGCCGGCCGGCGACCTCGGAGTGGCGCTCGCCGTCGCCTCGAGCATGCGCGACGTCGCCCTCAAGCCCCAGGCGATCGCCATCGGAGAGGTCGGCCTCAACGGCGAGATCCGCGCCGTCAGCAACCTCGAAGCCCGCCTCAAGGAAGCCCAAAAACTTGGCTTCACCCTGGCCGTGGTCCCTGGCCACAACCTCGACGAGCGCGTCACGTTGCCTCCCGGCATGGAAGTCGTGGGCGTGACGCGGCTGCTGGACGGCATCGTCAAGTCCACCTTTCCCGCCCAACCCCCCACGGATTGATCGGCGCGTCACGCCAGCGGCCGCGGACCTGGGTCCGCGGCCGTTGGCCTTGCTGGCTGTTGACTGCCTCAGGAAAGATCGGCCGCGGGATAGCTCGATCGGCGCGTTTGCGCCTCGGCCGGCTCCACGTAGAGGCCCGTCAGGCCGTATGCCATTGAGATCAAGGGCGTGAGCCAGTTGGCGAACGCGAAGGGGACGTAGGCGAGGGTCGCCACGCCGAGTATCGAGGAACAGTAGGCGCCGCCGGAGTTCCACGGAATGAGCGGCGAAACCAGGGTGCCGCCGTCCTCGATGGCCCGGGACAAGTTCCGCCCGCTGAGACCGGCCTTCGCGTAAGCCGGGGCGTACATCCGTCCCGGAAGGGCAACCGAGAGATACGGATCTCCCGCCAAGGCGTTGACGCCCATCGACGTCATGACGGTCGAAACCATCAGCCCGCCGCGTCCCTTGACCCGCTTCAGCACGCTTTCCAGCACGGTTTCCAGCGCCCGCGTCCTTTCGAGCATGCCTCCGAAGGCCAGCGCCAGGAAGACCAGGGAGATGGTCCACATCATCCCGTTGAGGCCCCCGCGGGTCAGCAGGTTGTCCACGGCCGCGAAGCCGGTCTGGCTGACGTATCCCGACTGCATGGCGACGAAGACGTCCTTCACGGACGCTCCTTGAGCCAAGATGGCGAGCAAGCCGCCTGCCATCACGCCCAGGAAGAGCGAGGGTATCGCGGGGACGCGAAGGATGGCGAGTCCCATGACCAGGACGGCCGGGGCCAGGAGCCAGGGACTGAGGCTAAAGCTGGCTTCCAGGTTCCGGGTGATCGCCGAGATCGTGGTCAGGTCGAGCGCGTTGTCGGCGTAGCGCAGGCCCAAGACGGCGTAGAGCGCGCCGGCGATCAGCATGGCCGGCACGGTCGTCGTGCTCATGTGGCGGATATGCGAGAACAAGCTCACGCCCGCGACGGCGGAGGCGAGGTTCGTGGTATCCGAGAGGGGAGACATCTTGTCGCCGAAGAAGGCGCCCGAGATGATGGCCCCCGCGACCAGGGGCAAGGGAATGCCCAGGCCCTCCCCGATGCCGATGAGGGCGAGCCCGACCGTGCCGACGGTCCCCCAGGACGTGCCGGTCGCCACTGAGACCACGGCGCAAATGACCATGGCCGCGACCAGAAAGATGGCAGGCGCGAGGGTCTGCAAGCCCATGTGAATCATGACGGGGACCGTTCCCGACAAGATCCAGGTTCCAATGAGCATGCCGACGAGCATGAGGATGATCATCGAGCTCAGGCCGATGCGGATACCGTTGAGAAGACCCTCCTCGAGGTCAGCCCACCGGAAACCGATGAACTTGCCCATGAGGGCCGTCGCGACGATTCCCAGCAGGATGGGAATCTGAGGATCGCCTTTGAAGACGACGATCTGAATCAAGAGGAGCAGGACGGTGATGCCGATGGGCAGTAGCGCCTGCCAGAGTTTGGGTTTCGGATAAGACGGTGTACGTTGAATTCTTGGCCTCCTTTTGGAATCGATGCCCTAGGCCCGGGGCGATGAGGGTCAGGCGACCTGGGTGATGCGCGCCACGACGCCTTTCAAGATGCGCTGGAGCCGCAGTCCCGTGACGAGGGAATGGCGGGCGACGTCGAGCGCCTCGCGAAGCTCGGCCCCTTGCATGCCGGACGGAGTCTCCGTCTCGAAGGGCATGAGCAGCATCCCCTGAGGGTCATGCATCGTCAGGGGCGGCGTTCCCACCCTCCGCAGCGACGTGCCGGCGGCCTCGCTCACCCGCAGGTGAAGGGCCCAGCCGACGAGCTTGTCCTTGGAATCGAACGCGAGGAGTTGTCCCTCGGGAAATGCCTCCAAGAGGTCTACCAGGCTGCGCTCATCGATTCCTCGGACGCGCAGCACAACCGCGCGCGCCACGCGGGCAGCCTCATCCGGCTGCATGGTACGCAGGCGCACCATCGTTGAGGTGATGCCGAATCTCATTCGTGCGACCTCCTTTCTACCGATACCTTTAGCGTACCCCGAGCAACTGATTATTAAAATCAATTGATGCTGAATTAATCAATCAAAATTGCTTATGTATAGCGGTAAACACAAGGGGGAGACACAGTCTCCCCCTTGCGAAACGGCGCTTCTCTACTTGTCGTAGGAGTTCCGGAGATCCTTGAGCTCGTCCCGCGTGCTGGAGAGCTCGCCCTTGAGCTTGGTGATGGCGCGCTCCAGCTCGGCAATCTTGCTGGTGATCTCGTCGGCATTCTCCAGGCGGGCCTTGATGGCGTCGCCCAGCACCTCGTCGCGAAGCCCTTCGAGATCCGAGATCTTGCGCTCGATTGTGGCGATGGTCTTCTCGGTCTTGGCGATCTGCGAATCGACCTTGGCCAGTTGCTCCCGGTTCTCGGAGATGCGGCCGTCGAGCTTGTCCTGCTTGCCCCGCAGGATGTCGATCCGCTGCTGGGTCGCATCCAGCTCGCCTTCCTTGGCCTCCCCTTGGGCTTGAAGCTTGCCGCGACGCAGGTCGAGGAAGTAGCCCTCGATCGAAATGACCGCCTGGCGCGTGTTGGTCTCGGTCAGCTTACCCTCGGTCGAGTGCATCCGGTCCTGGGCCTTGCGAGCCTCGTCGGAGGCGGCTTCCTCGCGGACCCGATCCAGGACGTTATCACCCTGGGCATAGCCGGGAAGCGTCTTCAGGTAATCGGCATAGTCCTGGGCCCCCCGGGCCTCGGTGTACTGCCGGCGATGCTGCTTCGAAAGCTCCGCTTCGCGCTTGAGCAAGACATCGTGCTCGGCCTTGAGATCGTCGATCTTGGTATCGACCTGATCGATCTTGCCCGAGATCTCGGCAATCTCCTGCTTGAGCTGGGCTTTCTCGGACTCGGCGCCCCGCAGGGAGGTCTTGAGCTCGTCGGCGCGCTTCAGCTTGCGGGCCAGGGCATCGCTCAGCTCGGCACGCTCCACGTGCGCATCGGCGAGATCGACCTGGTTGCGATAAAGAGCCTTGTTGAGCGACGAAATCTCGCCGTCGATGAGCATGACCTGTTCCTTGACCGCCGCACCCGAGGCGCCGCGCTTGGGAACGCTGATGTCGATGACGTCCTTCTTCGGCTTGACGGGGAAGAACTGCGCGTCGACGGCCTTGGACTCCGAACCCGGAGCCTCGGCGGCAGGCGGCTCGGCCGTCTTGGCAGGAGCGAGCATGGCCGCCCAGTTGAGGGCTCCGAGCTTCGATTTCGACACCTGATTATCCATGACCCAGTCCTCCCACGTCTTACGAGCGATAGTCGCCATGATTGTCGCCCGGTCCGCCGCCGATCTTGCGGGGAGTCCGGGTTAAGCTTCGAGAAAGCCACGCCTCCCGAGCGCCTGGGGACCGCTGTCAATCGCCGACGGCCACCAGCTTTACCATACCCAGCATCTTGCACTTACTCCCGACGAAAGCTTCCGCATGATTTCACGATATCTCATGAAAGCGTTAAATCTTGATGAGGAGGAGTTTAAGCATGCAAACCAGCAACGGGCTCGGAGCACGGCGCGTTTTCGGCCGCGTCATCGCGTCCCTGGGATTGCTGGCGTTTCTCGCAGGCTGCGGGGGCCCCGGAGCCTTCGGCTTCCTGGGAGATAACTCCAAGATCCGCATCCAGTCGGTTCCCGGCTCGGATCAGGCCTTTCCATCGGGCTTCCTCTGGGGCGTGGCCACGGCCGGCTACCAGTACGAGGGCGGAGATACGACGTCTCAATGGGCGGCCTGGGAGCGCGCGAAGCGGGTCAAGCATCCCATCGGCCCCGCCACCGACCACTGGAACCGCTGGGAGGAGGACCTGGACCTCGCCAAGGGGCTCGGCCTCAACGCGTTCCGGCTGAGCATCGAATGGGCCCGCATCGAGCCCGAGCGAGGCCGGATCGATCCCGAGGCCGTGCGGCATTATCATCAGGTGATCGACGGCCTGCGCGCCCGGGGCATGGAACCCATCGTCACCCTGGTCCACTTCGCCTACCCCGCCTGGCTGGATCGGCCGCTCTCGGGCGGCGAGGGCGGCTGGGAATCCGACGAGACCGTTGCCGAATTCCGACGTTACGCGGCCTGGGCGGCCCAGGAGTACGGCCCCAAGGTGCGCTGGTGGATCACCCTCAACGAGCCGAACACGGCGGGCCTCACGGGCTACGTCGCCGGCGTCCACCCGCCGGGCAAGCGCAACCCCTTCGTCTACGCCAAGGTCATGGAGCGCATGGCCCGCGCCCATCAGGCCGGCTTCGAGGCCCTTCACGCCCATGATCCCGATGCGCAGGTCTCGATCAACCCGTTCATCTTCCACCGCCGCCAGACCTCGCCGACCTACGAGACGCAAGCCAGCACCGATCTCAACGACTTCAGCCTGCTTGACCGCCTGGCGCCGGTGAACGGCCCCGACGGCGCGTCCCCGACCGCCAAGACAGATAAGCGCTTCCTCGATTACGTCGCCTTCGACTACTACTACGCGCTTGGCATCTGGGACGTGACCAAGATCGGCACCTTCTGGGAATGGCCCATCTACCCCGAAGGCATGTATGAGGTCGCCAAGAAGCTCTACGAACGCTATCGCCTGCCGCTCTTCGTGGCGGAGAACGGCTTCGCCACCGAGGCCGACAACCCACGCAAGGACGGCTGGACCCGCGAGGCCTTCCTGGTGAACCACCTGGCCCAGTTGCGCAAGGCCATGGCCGAAGGCGTGCCGGTCCTGGGGTATATGCACTGGTCGCTCACCGATAACTACGAGTGGGGCTCGTACACGCCCAAGTTCGGACTCTACGGCATCGACCGGCGCGACCCAGAGCTGCGGCGCTTCCGAACTGGAGGAGCGGAGGTCTACCGGCAGATCGCCATTCGCAACCGCCTCCCGGAATCGCTGCTTTCACGCTACCTGGGGCGCCGCAACTAGGGCTTCCCGCTCGACCCGGGGCGGGGATTCTAGGATAATGACTTCCGCGATCGCTTCGACCGGCCATGCGCATGGCCGGTCGAACGATCCATGTGCGCGAGGCCTGTAGCGCGGCTGTCAACGAAACGGAGGGACCATGACCGATCTGACGCGCGACCCCCTGGATCGGGATGCTCCCTTGCGGCGGGATATTCGCTGGCTTGGCATGCTGCTGGGCAAGACCCTGATCGAGCAAGCCGGCCAGGAGCTCTACGAGACCGAGGAGCGCCTGCGGATTCTCAGCAAGCGCTACCGCCGGCATCCCACCCCGAAGCGCCAGGATCAGATCGCGGGCATCATCCGAGGCCTCGGCATCGATGAGGCGGTCGGAGTGATCCGGGCGTTCTCGCTTTACTTCGGGCTTGTCAACTTGGCCGAGCAACATCACCGGGTGCGCCGGCGGCGGGAAGTGCGGCTTGCGGGCGATCGCCCCCAGCGCGGCTCACTGACCGACACCATGCAAATCCTCAAGGAGGAGGCGCTGGATCCCCAGGCAGTCCGTGACCTGCTGGAGCGAATCCGGGTCGGCCTGGTGGTCACGGCGCATCCCACCGAACCCAACCGCAAGACCGTCCTGCGGCAATGGCATGACGTGACCCAGGAGCTGGCGGCCTGGGACGACCCCCGGCTTTCTTCGCGCCAGCGCGCGCGCATCGCCGCCGGCATCCAGGGCATCTTGACGGCCCTCTGGCAGACCGACGAGGTGCGCCATCGCCGCCCCACGGTCTACGACGAGCAGGACGCGGCCCTCTTCTACTTCCGCGAATCCCTTCTCGACGCCATCCCGCGCCTTTACGCCGACCTGGACCAGTCCTTCGAGGCCGACTTCGGCCAAGCCCTCGGCAAGCCGCCGATGCTTCTCGGCTTCGGCACGTGGATCGGCGGTGATCGCGACGGCAACCCCTTCGTGACGCCCGAGACCACCCGCGAGGCCATGCGTCGGCAGCGCGACTTCATCCTCAACCACTACCTCGACGAACTCGGCCGGCTCGTCGTCGAGCTCAGCCTCTCCGAGCGCCGCGTTGGCATCTCCGACGAGCTTCGAGAGGCCATCCAGCGCTACCTGCTGGAGCTTCCCCTCGACGAGACCGTCCACCCGTGGCTCGAGCGAAACGAAGAGGAACCCTACAGGCGCTTCATCACCCTGATAGGCTTCCGGCTCCGCCGCAGCCTGTCGAAGAGAGAGGGCGCCTATGCGTCTTGCGACTCCTTCGAACGCGATCTCGACCTCATGGACCGGAGCCTCCGCGAGAATCGAGGCGAACTCTTGGCCGAAGGACGCCTCGAGGCCCTGCGCCTCAAGACCCGGACGTTCGGGTTCTACCTGGCGGCCCTCGACATCCGCCAGAACTCCCGCGTCCACGAAGACGCCATGACCGAAGCCCTGGCCGCCGCCCAGGTGATCACGGACTTCAAGGATCAAGACGAGGAAACCAAACAAGCGATCTTGATTCGCGAGCTCTCGAATCCGCGTCCCTTGCTGCCGCGGGCCGCGGCGCTGAGCGAGGAAACCCGCGAGACCTTCGAGACCTTCGAGGCGCTGAGGGACTGCCAGGACCTGGCGGGGGAATGTGCGGTGGAGGACTACATCGTGAGCATGACCCGCTCGCCCAGCGATATTCTGGCGGTGCTGGTCATGGCCAAGGAGGCGGGACTTTTCCAGCAAGGGCCGCAGGGAGCGACCTCGCGGCTCAACGTGGTGCCGCTCTTCGAGACCATCGAGGATCTGCGCGAAGCCGCCGCGATCATGCAGAAAGTCTGGTCCTACGCTCCCTACCGCGAGGCCCTGCGCAGCCGCGGCGACCTTCAAGAGGTCATGATCGGCTACTCCGACTCCAACAAGGACGGCGGGATCCTGACCTCCAACTGGGAATTGTACAAGGCGCAGCGGGCCCTGGGGCGGCTCGCCAGGGAGCATGGCATCTCGCTTCGGCTCTTTCACGGGCGCGGCGGCACGGTCAGCCGCGGAGGCGGCCCCACGTACGAGGCCATCCTGGCGCAACCCCCGGGCTCGGTGACGGGCGCCATCAAGCTCACCGAGCAAGGGGAAGTCCTGGCGTGGAAGTACGGGGTGCCGGAGCTCGCCGACCGCAACCTGGAGCAAGCGATCTCGGCGACGATCCTGGCCAGCCGGATGGAACTCGCGGATCTCACCCAGGTTCGCGACCGCGACGCGGCCATGGAGCGGATCTCCCAGCGGGCGTTCGAGGCGTACCGGCAAGTGATCTACGCCGATCCGGACTTCGTCACGTTCTTCAAGCAAGCCACGCCGATCTCGGAGATCGAGACCCTCAAGATCGGCTCGCGGCCCGCGCGCCGGCGCAAGGACGGCGGCATCTCGGAGTTGCGGGCCATTCCGTGGACCTTTTCGTGGATTCAGTCGCGCTTCCTCTTGCCGAGCTGGCTTGGAGCCGGGACGGCGCTCGGGGAGTTCCTCGCCGAGGAAGCCAACGGGCTTGAGACGCTCCAGGCCTGGTACCGGGACTGGCCCTACTTCCGGACGCTGATTGGCAATATCGAGGTCTCGCTGGCGAAGGCGGACATGGCGATCGCCCGGCGTTACGCCGACCTGGTCGAGGATGCTGGGATGCGCGAGCGCATCTGGGGGGGCATCCACGCGGAGTACGAGCGGACCCGCGAGGCGGTCCTGGCCATCTCGGGGCAGCGGGAGTTGCTCGAACGGAACCCAGTCCTGCAACGCTCGATTCGCCTGCGTAATCCCTACGTGGATCCGCTAAGCCACTTGCAGGTCGAGCTTTTGCGGCGCAAGCGCCAAGGCGCGGCCCCTGAAGACGTGGATCGTCTGAATGCGGCGCTGGCGCTGACGGTGACCGGAATTGCCGCGGGGCTTCGGAACTCGGGATGAGTTGCTTTACAAGCGCTCAACCAAACCTTACACTGGTGGTCGATGTAGACCCCATCACGGTCCATGGATCGGTCGCGGGATCGATCCTGTCGAATGCACTATAGGAGGTACTCTGGTGAAGCGAACCCTTACGCTGGCGCTCGCCCTCGCGGCCTCGATCTCTCTCGTTGGCTGTCAGCCTTCGGAGGAACAAGGCGCCGAAACCACTCCCCCCGCTACCGAGAGCCCGGCGGCTGAGACCCCGGCGACCGAGAGCGCCGCTCCTAGCGAGCAGGCTGCTGCTCCTGCCGGCGCGCCGGCGGGTGTCGACCTCGCGGCGGGCCAGCAGATCTTCGCGACCAACTGCGCCACCTGCCACGGCGCCCAGGGTGCGGGCGATGGCCCTGCGGCCTCGGCGCTCAACCCCCGTCCGACCAACATGGCCGAGGGTCCCTTCAAGCATGGCGGCGACTTCGAGAGCTGGAAGGCCGTCATCGCGAACGGCGTGCCCGGCACCGCGATGGCTCCGTGGTCTGGAACCCTCTCCGAGGAGCAGATCAACAACGTCACGGCCTACGCGCTCACGCTCAAGAAGTAAGCGCAGCCACGACCTTCAGGAGCGGTCGGCCCGATGGGCCGGCCGCTCTTGGTTTTTGATGCGGTCTGAATGGAGAAATAAAAAAACCGGCCTCCCTTTCGGGAAGCCGGCTGAGTTGCGGGGGCAGGATTTGAACCTGCGACCTTCGGGTTATGAGCCCGACGAGCTACCGGACTGCTCTACCCCGCGTCAGGAATCATGAGCGTACCATCATCCGCCTCATGACGCAAGGGGCGAGCGAGTCTCATCAGGCTCCCCAGATCTCGCGGGCCAGCTGCTGGCGGTGCCAGCCGCGCATCAACTCGATGACGCCGGCGCCCTTCGCCGCGCGCCGCACCCAGCCGCTGGGGTCGCGTGAAAGCGCCGCCAGGGTCCGGCGGCTCAAGAGGCCCGTCCGGCACGCCGCCTCACGCACGGCCCAGCTCGTATCCTGGGCCGCCTGCTCGGCCAGCTTCGGCGTCAAACGAGGGTTATGGACCGCTGAGTAGCGAATGTCGATCAAGGGGTCCTGAAGCAACATGGCCAATGCCTTGGCCGGCACGTGCGGGTTGGAGACCAGGTCGCGCCGCACCTCGGGGTCGGGGTCCTCCGCGAGGCGTGAGGCCGCCAGCGGCGTCAAGTCCGAGCGCTGGGCCACCATCTTGCGAAGATCGGGCTCGGGATCCTCGGCCAGCACCTCGAAGACCGCCGGCTGCACATGCGGATTCTCGAGAAGCGAGACCCGCACCTTGAACTCCGGATCTTGCGCCAGCTGAGTCTGCGCCTGGCGGCCGGACGCGGGGTGGCGCGCCACGTCCTCTCGCAGGGACGGGACCGCGCTTGCGGCCAGCGCGAAGAAGACCTCGGTCGGCAACTGCGGCAAGGCCAGGAGGTCGCGTCGCACCTCGGGAGGCAAGCTCTCGTCCTGAGCCAGGTCCACCCAGGCTGCCGGCGTGGCCAGCGGATGGCTGATGGCGGCCCAGCGGATGTTGCGGTCGCCATCGCCCATGAGCTGGCGCAGGGCCTTCTCGGGGGTCCGGGGGTTCTGCGCCACGCCGGCCCGGGCCTTGCGCTCGGTGTCAGTCGCGAGCGCCGTCAGGGTCTCCGAAGGAGTACGCGGATGCCAAGCGACGGCAGCGCGGACTTCGGGGACCTCGTCTCGCGCGAGCACTGCCAGGGTTTCGGGGGGGGCGTTGGCGTGCATGCCCACGTGGTAGCGCAGCAGCGGATCCGGCTGCTGGGCCAAGAGCGAGAGGGCGGCAGACGAGGTCGTGGGCGTCTCGGCGAGTTTGCGAAGGGCCGCGAGGTCGAAGCCATGGGCGAGGGCCTTGGCACAGGCGGCAGGCGTCGCGTACGAGTGCGTGAGCACCCCGAAGCGGATGCTATCGACTGGATCTCCGGCAAGCCGCTCCAGGGCCTCGGCGGGCGTGGCAGGGTGGCGCGAGGTGAGGGCGCGGACCTCATCGTCGGGATGCGCGGCGAGGCGGGTGAGCGCATCGGGAGAGAGCAAGGGAATCTGGGCGATCGCCCTCAGCACGGTCACGTCGGAGTCGTAGGCGAGGCGCTCGCGAACGGCGGCCGGCAAGGCGGGATGGGTCGCGAGGCGCGCGCGCAGCTCGGGCTCGGGAGCGCCGGCGAGGGCTTCGAGGACCGAGGGGACCACGTTGCGATGCGTTAGGACGTCCTGGCGGGCCTGGAGGGTCCCCCGTCGGGCCAGGCTGACCAGACCGGCAGGTGGGGTCTTGGGATGGACCGCCACGCGCTCCTGGATGCGGGGATCGGGATCGTCCGCCAGGATCCGGAGGATCGAGGAGGTGGCCGACTTGGAGCGCGCGAGCTGCAGGCGGACCTCCGGGTCGGAATCCCGGGCCATGCGTTCCAGGGTGGCCTCGACGGTGCGGGGATCCTTCACGACCCGGATGCGCAGCTGGGGTTCGGGGTCGCGCGCGAGGGCGTCGAGGACCTCGAGGTCGGCCTTGGGGTTGCCGAGGACGGCTTCGCGGACGTCGCGGTCGATGTCGGCGGCGAGCGTCAGGAGGATCTCGGCGGTGGCCTTCGGATGGGCGGCCACGCCGAAGCGCACGGAAGGATAGGGGGCGCGGGCGAAGGCTTCGAGGATCCGGTCGTCGACGCGGGAATGGGCGAGGATGGCATGGGCGATCGCCTCGTCCGCCGTCGCGCTTAGGCGTTCCAGGACGGCGCGATTGGCGTAAGGATTCTCGGCCAGGGCGAGACGGACCTCGGCCTCCAGGTCATCGGCGAGTCGCAGCATGACGGAAGGGGGGAGGTCTCCGCGGCGAGCCAAGCTGGCGCGAAGGGAGGCATCCGGATCTTCGGCGAGGCGGTGAAGCACCTCGGGGGTGACGTCCTTGCGGGCGAGGAGCGCCTTGCGGATGGCCGGCGCCGGGTCGACGGCCAGGGCCTCCAGGATGGTGGAGGAGACCTGAGGGTCGTTGGCGACCTTGAGGCGGGCCTTGGGATCGTCGGGAAGGGGCTCGTCCCGTCGCGGGAGTTCGACGGTGGATCCCAAGGGCACGGTGCGAGAGCGCTGAAAGCGGTCTCGGTTGAGCGAAGCGGTTTGGCGTCGCGGCTCCTGGGTCATGGCCCTCTCCTCGTGGATCCAAGAGACTTGTCGGGGCCTTAACCGGGATTCTTGCCCGTGAGCGGGCGGGATTGGGGCTCAAAATGCAGAGAGCCGAGATCTTGCGATCTCGGCTCTCAGCGGGGTTGACGGGGCTCGAACCCGCGACCTCCGCCTTGACAGGGCGGCATTCTAACCAACTGAACTACAACCCCCAACAAAAATAATAATAGCGGCTCCCTAGGCAGGCGTCAACCCCTTTTTTACCGTCAATTAATAGTTTATTTCTGCACCACCACGAGGTCTCCCTTGGCCAGGCGGCCGTAAAGGTCCTCGACGTCTTCGTTATAGAGCCGCATGCAGCCCTTAGATGCGTCAGAGCCGATGCTATGGCGCGCGAAGGTACCGTGGATCTCCTCGCCGTGGCGGGTGCTCTTTCCGGTTTCGGGGTCGAACTGGCTGAGGTCGACGAGGCGGGTGCCGAAGGCCTTGCCGCCGGACTCGGGCCAGAGCTGGCGTGCGAGGGCGGTGGGATCCTTGAGGAAGCCGGAGACGATCTTGATCATCGGGTCGGTGGGGGAGGCGGCGGCTCCGGTGGCGATGGGGTAGATGCGTTCGAGCTGGCCTTGCTTGTCGTAGAGGAAGAGGCGGTGCTCGGAGGTGTCGACGGCGACGCGGACGGGCTTGCCATTGACCTGGGGAGCGGGCAGGTAAGCCTTGGGGGAGAGGGTGGGATCTTCCCAGGCTTTCTTGCCGGCGGCGGGCGCGATGGCGTCGAGGGCCTTGAGGGTCTTGGCGTCGAGCTCTCCGGTGACGGGGAGGTCCTGGCTGGATTGGAAGCCCTCGATCGCGCGCTTCAGTTCATTCCCAAACGCGCCGTCGGCGCCGGACGGCAGGCCGAAGCCCAGGTCGAGAAGGGCGTTTTGGAGGGCTTTAATTCCCTCGCCCTTGGCTCCCTTGGTGAGGGGGGGGCCGGTGAGGACGGCCTGGAGGTCGGCATGGTCGCTGAAGCGGGCATGGGCGAGCTTGGGGGTGATGGCGAGGCGATCGCCCGTGGCGCGAGCGGCGGGCGCGGAAGGCTCGGGGGAGGTCTGAGTGAGGAGGCTCGCCCAGTCGGGGGCTTTTCGAGATTGCTGGCCGAAGACCTTGGTCAAGAACTCGCTACGCATGGGATCCCCCTTCCGGTGAAGCGTGAGACGCGAACATGGGGTTCGTGATCACCTTATTCCCACGGAAGGGGGAGAGCTTGCGCGGCCGCGTGAAAATCGCGCGGCGGAGCGTCCTTGGGTCTAGAAGACGAAGCCCAGGCCGAGGTAGGGGCCGACGAGGTTGTAAGTGTCGGGGCCGGAGAGCACGCTCTGGGTGCGAAGCCCCGCGTCGACGCCGACCATGCTGGTGAGCGAGTAGCCGATGCCGAGCTTGCTGTCGAGGACCTGCCGGTTGCTGCCGGCGATGCCGAGCCAGGGGGTATAGCCCAAGCGGCCCTGGAGGACGAAGCGCTGGGGCAGGTTCACGTCGAGGATCAGGCCGAGGGCGACGCCGACTCCGGTGCCGGGGGCGTAGCTGAGGTACTTGGCCCCGCCGGTTCCGGTGAGGGCCCAGCCGAAGACGCCGGTGCCGCTCTGGAAGAACTTGACCTTGGCCTCGAGATCGGCGCTGGTGAGGTTGCCGAAGGTCGGGAAGCCGCCGGTGAAGCCCCAGATCCCGAAGGAGAGGTTGGGGGTGAACCAGAGGTTGCCGGCGATGCCCGGGGCGAAGGTCGAGGTGGAGACGGCGGCCGAACTGAGGAAGGGATACCAGCCGAAGAGGCCGATGGATCCCGAGGGTTTCGGGGTGGAATAAGCCGTCACCGCCCCTGACGGGCGCTGAGGCTGGGAGGTTCTCATTTGGGCGAGAGCGGGTGCGCTGGTCGCGAGCACGAGCCCCGTGCCGATCGCCATGGCCCAAAGCGCCTTAAGCATGGTTCGCCTCCTCTCTTGGTCTGGACCCGGGGAAACGCTCCGGGGCCCCAGGGCATCATAAGAGAAGACCCCGCGAGCGGGGCCAGAGTCAAAACTGCCAAGACTTGCGCGGGAAACTGGGCGCCGGAAACGCGGGCGACGGGGGACAGGGCGTTTCCTTACCGATCCGGGTGGGTGAAGGTCGCCTTGAGGAGGGTCGTCCCGAGCGTGACCTCGGCCTGGAGCGTGGCCGACTGAGTCTCGAAGGCGGGCTCGGGGAAGGCATAGAAGAAGAGGCTGCCGTCGTCGGGATTGGTGGCGGGGGTCAAGGTGAACTCCGTGCCCGTCGAGGCCTTCAATTTGGCCTGGGACGAGGCGGCCGTGCGGAAGACGGGGTTCATGGCGGAATCCCAGGGGAAGACGTAGAGCGTATAGGAGCCCTTGGCGGGCGTGAAGCCGACGAATTCCAGGTGGTGCTGGCCGGCCTGGACGAGTTGGCCTCCGTAGGGGCCGCGCGCCTTGGGAGCGGCCGAGGAGCTGGGATCGGGCGAGCCCACGGTCACCCGTTCGGGGACGTCGGGGGCGACGGGAAAGAGGGTGTCCTGACATGCCCAGAGGGCCAGGGGCAGGAGGAAAAGCAAGGCTTTCGCGTTCATACGCGCATTCTACCCCGAAGGGGCGCGCTTGGCACGGCGAAGGCGGCGGGCCGCTCCTTCGAGCGGCCCGCGAGGGGTGTCGTGGGCGCCCGGCGCCCGGGGGCGCTCAGAGAAACCGGACGACCGTGGTCACCTTGGCGTGGGTGCGGGGGTCTTCGCCGATGATGTCGATCTTGCGGGGATCTCCGGAGTCGTCCTCCTCGACTTGAAGCTTGGAGGTACAGATCACGGAGTGGGTCAAGCGGTCGGCGTTATCCGCCTCCTGATGGCCGACCATGATATCGACGGCGCAGGCCTCGGAGCCTTTCTCCTCGCTCATCACGGCCAAGAGGGGGGCCCGCTCGGTGATCACCTTGTCCCCGAACTCGTCGCTCTTGAGCTCCACCCGGACATCGGCCTTGCGCTTGATGGTGCTGATGCTGTTGAGGTAGCCCATCCACTGGTCGGTGGGAATGACTCGGGTACCCATAGTCCCTCCTTCTCGTCACGCTCGGAGCCTGCGGCAGAAGCCGGGGAAACCGGCCCGTTCCGCGCCACCCGATCCGGACGCCTTCTTCCGGTGGGGCCATCTTAACAAAGCCCGCCACCCGACAAAAGCGACGAGAGAGCTTCATCGGGTCGAGTCCCGCTCCTTCCAAACCTCCTCGTCCCCTCTGGACGAGGGCTCCGCCTCCGGGCTCTGGCAGATTGGAAACGGGAACGAGGAGGGAACCATGCTGAGCGCCTTGCGGCAACTCTTGGGCCAGAGCGTGATCTACGGGCTCGGGTCCGTGGCGGGCAGCATGGTGAGCTTCCTGCTCATCCCGCTTTACACGCATCACCTCAGCCCCGCCGAGTACGGGCAACTCGAGGCGATCCTGGCCACCTACCAGATTGGCCTGATCCTCTTCGCCTGGGGCATGGCGAGCTCGCTTTACGGCACGTACTTCGGCCGCTGCAAGGACGACGAGGAACGCCGCACCCTGGTCACCACCGCGATCCTGATGGTCATGGCCGTCGCCGGGGCCATGGCCCTCCTGGGCTACGCGCTGGCCCCGCGGCTAGCCGCGGGGCTTCCCGACCTCGACGTCGGCCACTTGCGCGCCGTCATCGGGCTCGCGGCCCTGGGAGCCGTCGGCCTCCTGCCCCTTTCCATCCTGAGAGCCCGCCAGAAGCCCCAGCTCTTCGTGGCCCTCACGCTCTCGCAGCTCGTCTTGACCGTCGCGCTCAACCTCTACCACGTCGGCGTCCTGCGCATGGGAGTGGACGGCGTCCTGCGCAGCATGGCCCTCGTGCAAGGCGGACTCGCCCTGGTCACGGTCGGGGGCATCTTCTGGAAGTACCCCCTGCGCTTCAGCCCGCGCCTCGCATGGACCCTCATGAGCTGGGGCGGCCTGCACCTCCCCAACTCCGTCGCCGCCTGGGTCACCCAGCTCACCGACCGCTACTTCCTCATGTGGTTCACTACCGCCACCCAGGTCGGAGTCTACTCCCTGGGCAGCAAACTCGGCATGATCGTCATGGTGGGCCTCGCAACCCCCTTCTCGCTGGCCTGGCCTGCCTACATGTACTCGCTCGCCGAGAAAGACCCCGAAGGCGCCCCGCGCATCTACGCCGCCGCCCTCACCTACCTCATGCTGGCCGCCAGCACGGCCTTTTTAGGGCTCTCGCTCTTCGCTCCCGAGATCCTGAGGCTGATCGCCACCGACTCTTACCAAGGCGCCAGCGAGGTGATCCCCCTCCTGGTACTGGCCTCCGTGCTCGCCACGGCCCACCCCGTCTTCCTCACCGGCGTCAACCTCGCCCGCCGCTTCGGCTTCTACCTGCTCTTCACCGGCGTCGGAGCCGGGGTCAACGTCGGCCTCAACTGGCTGCTCATCCCCCGCATGGGCGCCATGGGAGCCGCGCTCGCCAAGGTCGCCAGCTACGCGGCCGTCGCCGCCGTCAGCTACACCATCGCCCAGCGCCTCCACCCCATCCCCTACGACTGGCCGAGGCTCGGCAAACTCACCGTCGCTTGCCTTGCCGTCTACCTCGCAGGCGAGCTCGCCACCGTGAGTGGAAGCTGGAGCTTCTCGCTACGCCTCTTGGCGTTCATGGCCTTTCCTCTCGCGCTCCATGCCCTCGGCTTCTTCACGGCTCCCGAAAAGAAACACCTCAAGCGGCTACTCAGTCGCCTTCTTCCCGGACGCACCGCCCGCACGTAAGCCGCTTGCCGCCTTCATCGGCGACCTACCGGCGGCTGCATCGAAAACGAAAGCCACCCTTCCTTGGCATAAACGCTCGATTGCTGGGTATAACCCAGGAATGACGTTTCGTCATTCTTTGGGGCCCGGCACAATCAGTCGCGCGTGATGAGAGGGACGAGGCATGGCGAGCGGACGACCTCAACGCAAGCAGGCACCGAGACGGTCACGAGGACCTGGGAACGGGTTAGCGGGGGTGATGGTCTCGCTCCTTATCTTCGGTTGCGCCGCCGAAGACGATCTCATGCTGGGCCCTTCGGGAAGCAGCCGTAGGAAGGCCGACCCGACGCCCACGATCTCGCCAAGCACGTCATCCGACGCGCCGACTCCCACGCCCACACCCAAGCCCACGCCGAAGCCGACTCCCACGGCCACCCCGGAGCCGACTCCCGTCCCCCTGGCAACTCCGGTCATCATCGCTTCTCCGGGCAATCCCCCCTCCCCGGATCCGGAAGGTCCGCTATTCCCCGAGGATGAGTTGCCCACGCCAGAGGACCCGGAATGATGCAAGGCAAATGGCTTTCGCTGGCACTCGCCCTGATGCTCTCGCTCCTGCTTAGCGCGTGTCCGCGCCCCCTCAGCCTGCCCGTGGGGGGCGACGCCGCCACCCTAACCGGCGAGGCGAGCGATCACGTCGTCGGGCGCATCAGCTTCGGCTTCCGTACCGTGCAAGCGACCATCAAGGAGGACGTGGCTCCTGGGGCCACGGTCTCGCTCATCGAAGTCAAGACCGGCAATACCGTCAGCACCACGGTCACCAATGTCGACGGCCGGTTCGTCCTCAAGTACTCCAACGGCTTCAAGCCCAAGGTCAACGAGCTTTACTACTTCGAAGCCGTGAAGGGACTCTCCGGAGCCGCGGGAAGCCCCAATGCCGTCGGGGCCGACTCCGTGAGGGTCCGCACCATCGCGAGCTTCAGGCGGGGGGGCTGGGTGACCCTCACGAGTTCGGCCGCGGGCGCGTTGATCTCCATCACGCCCATGACCACGGCGCTTTCGATCGCCGTCAGCTTGCGCTCGACCACCAACCGCCCGATTCCCGCCGATACGCTCTTCGGGGCGATCCGTGCCACCGGAGGCTCGACTCCCGACACCGTGACGCCTCCGGATCCCGGCCTCGTGCCGCCGACGTTCGTCCAAGAGATCTACGCGCTCGTCCTCGACTCCCTGGCCAAGGAACGAGATCCCCTGCGCTGGATCCGACTGGCTCCCGGCCAGACGAACTCCGCGCTCTTGCCCGACGTGCCGTTCTCCTTCATCGATTACTGGCCCTCCAACGAAGCGCCGGCCGGAGGAGAACTCACCCTCGTCGGCAGCAACTTCGCCTCGACCTTGGCGGAGAACCAGGTCTACTTCACGACCGCCGAGGGAACTTCCGCCGTCGCGAGCACGGTCCTTGCGATCAACGCGGATGCCACCCGCCTGAAGGTGCGGGTCCCGCTCGATGCGGTGAGCGGCCAGGTGACGCTGGTGATCGCCGATAAATCCTTCATCGGGCCGATCTTCAGGCTCGCGATCCGGGACGGCCACAGCGTGGTCGACCTGGCCGGCAAGATCTACGTCGCAAACCAAAGAACCGTCTCGGTTATCGAGCCGCTGGGCGGGGACAAGACGGCGGTGTCGACCCTGATCCCCGAGAGCCTGCTTGCTCCCCGCTCGCCACGCGCCTTGACGTTCGGGCCGGGCGGGTACTCAGAGCTCTTCGTCGCCCTCGCGGGAGTCAACCCGGAGGTCCGCAAGTTCGACGTCAATAACCCGACCACGTCCAGCAAGTACCACGGCGTGGGCTCCGTGCCCAACCCGTCGGGAATGGCCTTTCGCTACTCGACGAACGCGCTCTACCTGACCGATGCGGTCACGGGCAAGCTCCACGTGATCGCGTCCCAAGGAGCCGCCGTCGGCGAGGTCTCGCTCTCGGCCCCGTTGAGCAGTCCCCGCGGTCTTTCCTTCGGGCCCGACGGCAAGCTCTACGTAGCCAACTCGGGCGACGGAACCGTGGTGGCAATCGACTTGGACACCACTCCCGCGAAGGTCACGACCTTCGCCGAAGGCCTCGCCACCCCATGGGGGGTCGCCTTCGACAACCGGGGCTCCTTCTACGTCAGCAACAACTCCGGAAACTCCATCTTCACCCGGCAAGTGATGGAGCCTCCCGGAGAGCCGATCGCCTACGGCGCCCTCACGTCCTTTGCGAGCATCCCGACTCCGGGTGGCCTGGATGCCGACTCGTCCGGGTACGTCTACGTCGCGGACAACGTCAGCAACGGCGTCTACCGCGTCAACTCCGGCTCGGAGAGCCGCCAGGTTGGCTTCGGCATCAGCTCCCCGACGTCCGTCTGGGCGGATGCCGAAGGGCTATTCGTCCTGACGGACGCGGGACGTCTGCTCAAGATCGAGTGGGGCGACTCCGAACGCCTCTCGGTCTACGCGGAAGGGCTGCAAGGCGCCTTGGGGCTGATCCGTCACGCGGACAAGTTCTACACCATCCAGAGACCACTCCAGCAATTGACCCGGATATACCCCGATGGATCCACGGATCAAGCGCTCTACCCGGTCAATCCCTACCTCTGGACCAGCCCAACCTTGGAGGGCGATCTGATGCACCTTCGGCGCGTGACCAGCGACGTCACCTGGAAGGTTCGAGAGCACTACGACTCCTGGAGCATGGGCCTCGGCCAAGTCGACACGTTCAACCTCGCCAACCTGCAAGGCGTTCCCAGTGCCGAGCACAAAGGCTTGAAGCGCAAGCCCATCGCCGTGGCCGCCGACCTCACCGACGAAGCGGCCTACAAGGGCGTCTATTACATCCTGGACGGCGACGGCCTCGGGGCCTCACCGAACATCCTACGACTCGAGCGCTTCAACACCAGCGGCACCATGGATACGGGCGCAACCTCCATGACCGTGCCGTTCTTCATCGATCAGGCGACCCGCGCCCGGCTGGTCGACCCGCAGGACATCGCCGTGGATTCCGACGGCAAGCTCTGGGTCGCCGACGACAAAGCCAACGCAGGCTCCGGCGCGATTCTCATCTTCAAGCGCGACGGATCCTTCGATAAGCTGATCGCCGAGCCCAAGCCTGCGCGCCTCGCCAAAATCGGGGATCAAATCGCCGTCAGCAGCCATCAGGCCAATGGCTACGTTCGCTTCTACGACAAGGCCGGCACTCCGACCATGACCTTACGAGGCTTCAACCTGCCGCTCGGCGCGACGGTATCCGGCGACGGCGATCTCTACGTCCACGCCCGCGGGGATGCCAACAAGGTCTATCGCTTCCCCAACTACACGGCCCTCCCGCTGGACGGCAACAAGGAAAAGACCTTCACCGCCCCCGAACTCGCGCCCCTGGCGTATTACACCTTGACGGATCGCGACTACGACATCGACTGGGACGATACCCTCGCCACCCGCGGCCTGGTCTTCGCGCGATCGACCTCGGCCTACGGCTACATCTACCGGTACATCGAGGCCGAGAGCCGCATCGTCAACACCTTCGCCCATTACTCGTACTTTTACCGCCTGAGCCGCACGCGCAACGGGAAGTTCATCGCGCCGGGCATCTTCGGGGAGATGTATCACACGGATTACGGAAGCCATAGCACGGTGCTTTTCCAATCCCTCGTCACGCGGCATGGCAGCGACGTGAACGTCAAGCACTACCCCCCAAGTCAAGGGAACGCGATGGCGGTCGTCTTGCCAGGCTCCATGGTCACGTACACCTCCACGCATCGAAACGCCTACCTGATCGAAACGGATCTCGCCGGCACCTGGGAAAAAGCGCATAACGTCAGCAACATGTCCGCCATCACGCATGGCGGGGGCTACGTCTACGTGGCGCGCTCCCATGGCAACGGCGTCGTTCAACGCTGGACCCCTGGCAAAGACGCTCCCCGCAATACCTGGTTCCGGGATCTCACGGGCACGGCGAATTACTCCGGCTCCCGATCCGTCGGGCTGGCCTTCCATAACGACAAGATCTACCAATCCCTGCTGGATTACCATGTGATCCGCGAGATCGACCCCACGAATCCCGCTGCGCCGATCATCAAGGTCCTCAATGCCGGCCTGACCAACCCCGAGCTCTAGGAGGTGACGCGCATGCGCCGCTGGATCTTGCCACTGCTTCTCGTGTTCCTGCTCATCGGCTGCCGCCTGCCGTCAATGGTTCCTCAGGCAGGCTCCGGAGCGCCGGGGTCGCGCATCGAAGCTTCCACGGGAATGACGCTTTCCGGCAAGATCCTCAGGGATGCGGCGGTGCAGGCGGGCTTCGATGAGCTGGCCCAGGGGGCGAGCATCGCCCTGATCGATGCGATGACGGGGCTAACGCTTTCCACCAGCGTGACCACCCCCGAGGGACGCTTCGTCCTGGTCTTCTCGGAGGGCTTCGTTCCCGTACAAGGCCGCGCCTACTATCTGGACCTCATGAAGGGGATTCGCTTGAAGGCCGGCGACCCGGCCTACCCCTTCAACCAGGCAGGCGCCGACCTCTTGCGGATGCGGAACGTCCTGATCTACGACGGCGGCTGGAGAAGCCTGATGAACGCCGAGCCCGGGAACGAGGTCAACATCGGCAACCGCTCCACCGCGCTTAGCGTGGCCCTCGCCTTCAAGCGGATGGCCGGCCAGTTGTCATCCGCCTCGAACGCCTTGCTGCCGTACATGGGAACGGCCAAGGATCCCTTCGAATCCGTTCCCTTGCTCGAGAAGGTACACTTCGACGTCCTCTACGAGATCGTCAAGGACGCCATCGACAAGGACCGAGACCCCCTTCATTACGTCTACTACAACGAAGGAACCGGGGAGTTCCTCAACTCCTGGATCGGCTTCTCCGTCAACAAGGTGCACCTGCGCAGCGATCCTTCGAAGCGTGAAGGCAAGATCGGCGACCTGATCACGATCATCGGGGATGGCTTCGACCTGGGGGCGCCGGAGGTTCGCGTGAACGGTGCCTTGGCCACGATCGACAGCGTCACCCCGCAGAAGATCGAGGCCCGGATAGGCGCCGGCTCGCGCACGGGGCCGGTCACGGTCAAGATCGGCAGCATCACCCAGGCGGGCCAGGTCTTCACGGTCTTGTTCGAGGATGGCCACAGCGCCTTTCTCGGCGGCAAGCTTTACGTCGCCAACCCGGCCTGGAATACCCTCGTCGAAGTCTCCGAGGACGGGTCGGTCAAGACCGTTCTCGATGGATCCACCGTGACGGACCTGTCCTCGCCCCGACAAGTCGCCGAGCATGAGGGCTTGCTCTACGTCTCGAGCCATGACAACAACAAGATCCTGCGCTTTGATCCCGGTAACCCGGCGTCGGTACAGGTCTTCAGCACGGCGGTCCCAAAACCGTTCGGCCTGGCCTTCGATGGGCAAGGCAACCTCCACGTCTCGAGTTACCAAGCTGCGGGCAGCGGGGGCGGCGTTTACACGCTAAACGCCCTCGGCGCGCAAACGAATCTCATCGGCAGCCTGGATTGGCCGCGCGGACTCGCCTTCGATGCGAACGGCAACCTCTTTGTCGCCGAAGAGCAAAGCGGCCAGATCCGCGTCATCGAGCGCCACCCCGTCTCGGGCTTCATGTCGTTGGCGGTCGAGCCCCGTGCCGTCGTCCCCGGTCCCATGGGCCTGGCCGTCGACCCGGCCGGGGACGTGTACGTCGCAAGCCAGAGCAATCACACGGTCTACCGGGTGACTCCCTGGAGGGCAGTCTCGGTCTTCGCCATGGTCAACAGCCCCGGCGGCATTTGCTTCGACTCCCGCGGCTACCTCTTCGCCTCAGACACCAGCCTCAACCTGATCCGCAGCATCTCGCCGCAAGGCGATCGCAAGGTCCTGGCCTACGGCATCAGCAAACCGAGAGGACTTGCAGTCGATCCGGATGACGGCAGCACCCTTTATGTCTCCCTTAGCGAATCGAACGCCATCCTTCAGATCAAGAACCAGGTCTTGAGCCCGCTTCTGACCGGCATCGCCAACCCCCAGAGCGTGACGTACCGCGGCAAGGGCTTGATCATCGCGCATCACGAGACGGGGACGGTCTCCTTCGCCCGCAAGCCACCTGGCGGAGCGGGCGAGTGGAGCATGGAAACGCTGGCCTCGGGAGTTGTTTTCCCCGGTGGGGCGGACCGGCCCGTGGACGGTTCCGGAGAACCGGCGGGCCCCCTCTACGTGGGGCGCTACGGCAACATCACGAATGGCGGCACCTACAACGATCTCGGCTATGGGGTGGTCCATGGCCAGGACTCCGGCATTCACGTCTTCACCTCGCCGACGGCGGGCACGCTACAGCGCTGGGCCTTCCACCAGTACGCCAGCTACGTCGCGGGTGACGACGCCGGAAACTTCTACCTGGTCACCAACCAGGACGCCAATGAGCGATCGCTGGTTCGGATCGCCAACACGTCAGAAACCGGAAACAACTCCCGGCAGATCCGGCAGCTCCTCGGCCCCATGCACCCCGACCCGGCTTACCGCTTCCCGGTGGTCCCGGCAGGCAAGACCTTCGATGCCTTCCCCGTGGTCGACCGAGACCAGAACGTCTACGTCACCTTGCCCTATGCCGACAAGATCCTGCGCTTCGTCAAGAGCCGGGGATACGTCATGGAGGAGATCACGGGCTTCGACAAGCCTTACGGCATGGCCTTCTCGGATTCGACCCCGGCGCAGGCCATGTTCGTGGCGAACCAGGGGAGCGGCAAGGTCGTCCGCGTCTCGAACCCTTCCGCCGAGAGCACCAACGCTCCCGATTCCGAGGGGACGTTCGTCATCGACCTGGGGAAGACCGTGACCGACGGCCTCAAGGGGCTGACTTACATGAAAGCCACGCCCACCCCGAGTCCCGGCAACGGCGAGCTCTACATGATCTACGACAACACGATTAAACGGTCGATCATCACCGGGAACATGCCGGCGGCTCCCACGACGTACTTCTCGCCGCTGATCAACAAATGGGACTACATGTTCGGCGATTCCACGTCCCGGAAGATCGTCGGGGTCATGAAGAACGCCAGCTACGACACGTTGAGCGCCAGTCCGCTCGGGCTGACGCTGCACGGAGGATCCGGCGGAACGCTGAAGGCCCTCGGGTATTACGGTCCCTCGTTCTCCCAGGTGGCCGCCTATTCTTACTCCAGTCCCGGAGTGACGGGGCTGAACAACGCCGCGACGTCCCGAGAACTTCTGGTCGTGGGCAACTACCTCTACGTGGCCAGTCCCGATAACTACACCGGCAACTACGGCTCCATCATCCGAATCGACCGGAACGACCCCAGCCGCGAGATGCGTGTGAACATCCGCAGCTACTCGCTGGGGCATGATCCGCGGACGGACATGCTCTACGCGGGGGCCGCGGATCGCAATATCTACCGGGTGACCCCGGAAGGAGCGTATGCCAGCTTGTGGACGCTGCCCTCAGGACAAGCGGCCTTCGGACTGGATGTCTACTCGCATCCGTCCGACCCGGCGCTCTCGACGCTCTGGGGAATCCTCGACAACGGCCAGATCTTCAAGGGGACGCTGCCCGCCGCCCACGTCGCTCCGGCTCCCGGTGGAAGCTCGGTCTTCTGGAAGCTCGGGATGAGCGCTCCGCAATTCTGATTGAGGTTCGGGCCTAGCCCTGAGCGATCGCCGAGCCATCCACCGCCTTGACGGTCCGCAAGCGGCCCTCGAGCGCGTAGACGTCATGCCGGACGTGCTTGCCCCTCAGGGCCACTCCCTCGATCTCGCGCACCTGCGCCCAATCCGCGACCTCCCGGTAGGTGTCATGGCTCATCAGGATGTCCGCGCCATGCTCTTTGGTGAGCCCTTCTAGCCGGCTCGCGGTGTTCACGACGTCGCCCACGGCCGTGTAATCCAGCCGCAGGGACGTGCCGATGTTCCCCACGACGCACTCCCCGGTATGCAGGCCGATGCCGAAGGCAATCGGCAACTCGCCGTGCCGGATTCGCTCGGCGTTGAAGGCCTCGAGGGCGTCGCGCATCGCCAGGGCCGCTTTCACGGCGCGCTCGGCACGGTCGGGCACCTGCACCGGAGCGCCGAAGAAGGCCATGATGCCGTCGCCCATGTACTTGTCGAGCGTGCCGCCATGCGCAAAAATCGCCTCCACCATGCGCGACAGGTAGGTGTTGAGGAAAGCCACCACTTCCTCGGGAAGCATCCGCTCGCTCATCTGGGTGAAGCCCCGGATATCCGAGAAGAGGACGGTGACCCGCATCCGCTGGCCGGCTGTGGGCAGCTGGCCGTCCTTGAGGACGGTCTCGGCGACCTGCGGGGAGACGTAGCGCGAGAGTACCGTCTGCACCCGGTCCTTCTCATGCTGCTGTGCCAAGGCCTGCGCGATCAGCTGGCGGGACTTCAAGATGATCAACTGGGCCACGCCCATCGATCCCAGCGCCAAGATCAGCAGCAAGCCGATGGAGACGGGATTCACGGGGTGACCTTGGCGGGTATCGAGGGCGATCGCCCCCACCGTGAGCAAAAGCGACAAGACGCCGCTGAAAAGCGCCGCATTACGGTTGAAACGCAAGGCGGCATAGCCATTCAGCAGGAACGCGAAGTACAGAACCGGGTCGAAAGCCACCAGCGAGAGACCGGCCACCGTTTTCAGGTGGTTGAGCGAGTGGTTGAGGAGGACCGCGCCCAGGATCCCGTATGCGAGGAGCGCCGAGGCGTAGGGCAGGATGCCGTCGTATCGACCGGTACGAATGATGGCCGCCACGACGCCGCAGCCTGCGAGTCCCGAGAAGAGGATGGCCACGTCCCAGTAGAACGACACCGGAGGCTGGCCGTCGTGCGTGAGGTAAACGAGGGGCATCACCACCCCCAGGACGGCAGCGATGAGCATGGCGCTGACCCGGTTGGCTCGGATCTCGGCGTTGCGGTTCTCGGCGACGATCAGGTCCTCGAGGGACGAAGCGAGGTTGAAGTCGTTCATGCAGCCCTCCCCTCCCCCTATACCCCGAACCCTCGGTTGCTAGGCGGAGGGGCTCATCTCCAGAACGGCCATGGCGATATCGGCCGCATGGTCGTTGATGCGCTGCCAGCCATTGATCAGCTCGAGATGGATGGCCGAGGTGTTTCGCGTGTCGATCAGGCCCGACCAGAGACGGCCGAGGTGGGCCTGACGCAGGTCGCGCTCCATGCGGGCGATCTTGGGCTTGGTTTCGAGCACGGACTCGGCAAGTGCCCGGTCTGAGGTCATGAAGGCCACGATGGCCATGTCCAGGTTGGTGGTGACCTTCTGGTGCATCTCCTCGAGCTCCTGGATGCCTTCGGGCGAGAAGGACAGGCCGAGGTCGATCATCTTGCGTCCGAGCATGGAGAGCTTGGTGAGCGCGTCGCCGATATGCTCGAGATCGTTGACGATGTAGAGGATGCTCGCGGCTTTACGTGACTCCTCGGAGGTCAGGGATTTCTGCGAGAGGTTGGCGAGGTAGTTGATGATGGCGCGCGTGAGCGCGTCCAGTTCGGACTCCAGCTTCTCGAGACGGTCGAGGATCTCCTCGTCGACCTTCAAGAAGAGGTCCATGGCCTCGCTCATCATGATCTGGACGCGGTCGGCCATACGCCGGACTTCGCGGTTCGCGGCGCCAAGCGCCAGGACCGGCGACTCCAGGATTCGCTCGTCGAGGTAGCGAATCTGGAAGCCGACCTCCTCGCTGGGGTTGTTCGGCAAGAAGCGCTTGATGAGGATGGCGAGGGGTCCTGCGAGAGGCAGGAACATCAGCGAGAGGGCGACGTTGAAGATCGTATGGCCCATGGCGATCTGGACCGAGACTTCCTCGGCGGTCATCTGGACCAGGGAGGTGAAGGGTCCGAGCAACGGCACGGCAATCAGGACTCCCGAGACCTTGACCAGGGCATGGACGGCCGCGACTCGCTTGGCTTCGAGCGGAGCACCGATCGAGGCGATCAGGGAGGTCGCGCACGTGCCGACGTTGGCGCCCAGCATGATCGGCAAGGCAGTCGAGAGGGGCATGACGTCGTGACTCGCGAGGACCAGGGTCAGGCCGATGATGGCGGCCGATGAGTTGACGGCCGCCGTGGCGAGCGCTCCCAGCAAGACTCCGAGCCAGATGTCGCGGCCCAGGGCGACCATCATGTCGGCGACCATGGGCGACTCCTTGAGGGGCGCCATGGTCTGGCCAAAGAGGTGGATGGCCAGGAAAATCAGGCCGAAGCCCAGGATGGCGTGGCCGAGGTGCTTGAGGAAGGACTTGCGCGAGACGCGGTTGAGCAGGAAACCCAGGGCGACCAGGCCCAGGGCGTAGTCGGTGAGTTTGAAGGCGATGAGCTGAACCGTGACGGTGGTGCCGATGTTGGCGCCGAGGATCACCGCGATGGTCTGCTCGAACGACAAGAGGCCCGCCCCGACGAACGAGACCAGGAGCACGGTGGTCGCACCCGAGCTTTGCATGATGGCGGTCATGGCCGTGCCCAGCAAGAGTCCGCGCAACCGGGTCGTCGTGAGGGTATTGACCATGGCCCGCAGGCGGGCGCCGGCGGCCTGCTGGAGGCCTTCGCCGGCCATTTGCATGCCGAGCAGCAGGAGGGCCACGCCTCCCAAGATGGTGAGCAGGATCTGCACTCAAGCCTCGCGTAGTGTGGGTTTCCGACCTCATGATAGCCCGTCTCCTAGAAAAAACCAAGCCTCGGCGCTCTTTGGTCAATTCGGCGAGCAAACCCGGCGGAGACGCACAGGAGTTAGGCCTCGCTCGTCTGCTACGATTCCCCTCATTCCCAGGACGAGGAGGTGGCCATGCTCGACTTCATCGCACAGCTCGCCGTGACGTTCCTGATGATCGTGGTTTACGCCGTGGTCTTCGTGCTGGTCTACGCCAAGGTCATGGGCGGGGCCTTCAGCAGGGGAGCCAAGTTCGCGCCGGCCAAGGACGTGGGAAGCGTCAAGTTCTCGGATGTGCTCGGGGTGGACGAGGCCAAGCTCGAAGCCCAGGAGATCGTGGATTTCCTATCCAACGCCGGGGAGTACAAGCGCATCGGGGCCAAGATTCCCCGCGGCGTCCTCTTGGTGGGCCCTCCCGGCACGGGCAAGACCCTACTGGCAAAGGCGATCGCCAACGAGGCCGGCGTCCCCTTCTATTCCCTCTCGGGCTCAGACTTCGTCGAGGTCTTCGTGGGCGTCGGCGCGAGCCGCATCCGCAAGCTCTACGCCAAGGCCCGCAAGCACCCGGCGGCCATCGTCTTCATCGACGAGATCGACGCCCTGGGCCGGACCCGCTCGAGCGGCATGTTCGGCAGCCAGGAGTCCAACCAAACCCTCAACCAGTTCCTGGTCGAACTCGACGGCTTCTCCAAGGGGGGCAACGTCATCACCATCGCCGCCACCAACCTCGAGGAGAGCCTGGATGCCGCTCTCCTGCGGCCGGGGCGCTTCGACCGCAAGCTTCACATCGGCCTTCCCGACCTCAAAGGGCGTGAGGCGCTCTTGACCCACTACTCTCAAAAGATCCAGGTCGAGTCCGACGTCGACCTCAAGGCCCTGGCGCGTGCCGCGGTCAACATGAGCGGCGCCGACCTCGCCAACATGGTCAACGAGGCGAGCATCATGGCCGTGAGGGCGGGCCGTAAACGCGCCACGCATTCGGATTTCTCGCGGGCCATCGAGCGGCTGGGGCTGGGCCTCGAACACGCCCAGACCATCACGGCCCGTGAACGCGAGATCGTGGCCTACCACGAAGCGGGCCATGCCCTGGTCAATCTCTACCTGCAGCCTCATAAGCGGTTGCACAAGGTTTCCATCATCCCGACGGGGCGAAGCGCTCTCGGCTATACCTGGGCCGTGAACGTGGAGGATCGGTACTTGGTTGGGTGTGACGAGTACCGTTCCGAGATCATCGCCCTCTTGGGGGGACGGGCCGCCGAAGCGCTCGTGTTTGGAGAGGTGACGAGTGGTGCGCATTCGGATCTGAAGCGCGCCACGAAACTAGCCGAGCTGATGGTGTGGGAGCTCGGCATGACGAGCCTCGGCGTGCCCGCGAATTACAAGGAGATGACCCTCTCGGAAGGAACCCGGTTACGGCTGAACCAAGAGATCGAAACGCTCATGGCGGGCTCTTACCGCGAGGCGCTGGATCTGCTGGAGCGCAAGCGCCAAGAACTCGAACGGCTGGCCCGCGCCTTGCTGAGCCACGAGGTCCTTTACGAGGAAGAGATCAAGCGGGTCATCCAAGGAGCCTCGCCCGAAACGGAAAGCAGCTCCCGATCCCGGCGAGAATGGATCGCCTAGCCACCCCTCAAAGCCACGAGCCACCGGTCCCATTGGGGCCGGTGGCTCGTGGCGATGGCCTCTTACTCGAAGAGCAAGGCCTCGTCGCTCTCGCTGAAGCGCAAGACGATGGCCCCATCCCCGCGCCGTGCCAAGGTCGCCAAGACTTTGCCCTGCGCATCCACGGCGTCTCCGGCCTCAACTTGCATGCCGGGACGGATCGCGAGCCTCAGCGCTTGGTTTTGCGGCAAGTTCAGGTGCATCTGGGCCAGGTTCTTCTCGAAGTCGAAGTCGTAGGTCAACGGGATGGCGTCGCGATCGCCACGTTTCCAGGTTCCCGAGCCTTTGCCTCGGCCCGCGACGTTCTCGTAGCTCAACTGAAGCAGCGAGTCCCCGATCCGGATTCGCTCCTCGCCTGACATCGGCAGGTCCACGGCCTGGCCCCCCTGCCCAAAGGTCGCAAAGGCGCTATGCGTCGCCTCAGCCGTGACCGGAAGCCCTCCCTGCGTATAGCGGGCGGACGAGACGTAGCGCTGGGTCTTGCCGAGCGGCGGAGCCGTGATCTGGATTTCGCTCTGGTAGTCCTCGAAAACCGGGCTCTTCAGGACCTCGATCGCATAGTGGTTCATCACCGGCTGGTGCAAGCCGTTGAGCAAATCGACTTCCCCGAGGGTGACGTTCATCCGGGAATGCACGAGGATGCTCGTGTCATCCACCTGGAAGCCCGAGGCGGCGGTATTGGGCACGCGCGTGACGAAGGTCTCGACGAGCGTGTCGCCGGCCGCGGGATTGCCCAGGCGATAGATGTAATTGCCGTCAGCGAGGACGTGATGCTGAGCCGGGGTTTTGTCTCGCGAGGCCGCGAGCCGGTAGGTCGAGCCGTTGTTGGAGAGAAGCCCGCCGGCGTTGTTGGAGAGAATCGGAGCGTTTCGGATCAGGCTCGCGCCGTTGTTCGAGAGGAGGCCCGCGGAATTGTCGGCGATCAGGGAGGCCGAGGTGACGTTGACCTGCTGATTCGCCTGCTGAGTGGCCAGGAGCTCTCGAAAGGCCTGCGTCAGCGCGTTTCGCTGAGCGGGATCGAGCGACTCGCCCGAAAGCGCGTCGGGCCCGCCCCACGGGGTGCTACATCCGGCGAGCCCCAGACTGATCGCGAAGCCAAGTGCCCAAGCCCGTTGCATCCGCGCACCTCCCTCTCCGGGCCCCATGGCCCCAAAGGGCAACATACCCACGTCCGCTCGTTCCTGAACCGATGGGGCGAGCGGCGATGAGCTTGATGGGCGGAGGGCGTCTAGCGGCGGCTCACGACCTCAATGAGCAAGCGGCCGATCTCGGAGTTCTCCTGGGGCTTGCGGAGGCGTTCGAGCAAGGCGCTCGGGCCTGCCGCTCCGATCATGACGGGCGACGCGACATGGCTGGAGGTGGTGAAGCCGAACGGCAGGACATGCTGCTCACCGGCGGCGATCGCCGCGGTTTCGTGGTAGTTGAAGCTCTTCATCCAGGCATCACGCGAGGCGATCCGCTCCAGCCACACGGGGTCGAGGTCCACTCCCGCGTGAGTCTTGACGATCCGCTTCACCTCGTCGAGCGACGTGGCCTTGGAGAGCTCGGGAAGCATCGAATCGTAGGAGCGCTCGACCCGCGATAGGACCTTCATGCCGTCCGGCCCCGGGTAGCGGATGGAGCGGGGGTTCTCGGGCTTCTGCTGGCCGATGACGGTGAAGCCGCCGGTGTCATGGTCCGAGGTGACCAAGAGCAGGGTGTCGGGATGGGCCTTCTGGTACTCCCAGGCCTTGGCGATGGCGTCGTCGAAGGCGAGAAGCTCGGCGATCGCCGCCGCGCCGTCGTTGGAGTGAAGGGCGTGGTCGATCTTGCCGCCTTCCACCATCAGGAAGAAGCCCTTGGGATTGCGCTCCAGGACCGTCAGGGCCTTCGTGGTCATCTCCGCCAGGGTGGGCTCGGTATCCCGGGGATGGTCGACCTGGTACGAGAGGTGATCCATGTGGAAGAGGCCCAAGAGCTTCTCGCCCTTGGCATCGGCGAGTTCCTGGCGCGTGCGGACGACCTGATAGCCTTTGCTCCACGCTTCCGAGATGAGGTTGCGATCGTCCTTGCGGCGGCTGCCCGCGATGTCGCGGGGCAGGAAGTGGCGCGCGCCGCCGCCCAGGAGCACGTGCACTCCAGAGGCGAGCTGCTGCTCGGCGATGGCGTTCTCCTCGTCGCGGCTCTTTTGAAGTGCCGAGAAGGCGGCCGGCGTGGCATGCGAAATTCGGGTGGTGGTCACGAGACCGACGCGCTTGCCGTTTTGCATGGCGGCTTCCGAGACCGTGAGCAGGTCCTCGTCGTTGGGGCCCATGCCGACGTAACCGTTATTGGTCTTGACGCCGGTCGCGAGCGTGGTGGCCGCGGCCGCCGAGTCGGTGATCATCGAGTTCGCCGAGCCGGTGAACGCGAGGCCCATGGCGCCTTCCTGGTAGAGCCGGGTCAAGGTGAGCGAGCGCCCGCGCTGCTGGCGTGAGGCGAGTTCGGCCGCCCCCACGATGGGAAGGCCCATGCCGTCACCGATCATCAGGATGACGTTACGAACGGCGGGAGTATCGGACTGGGCGCTCGCGGGCACGGCGAAAGGCCAGGCGCCCGTCGCCAACGTGAGTCCGAGTGCGAGGGTGAGCCAGGGACGAAGGCGCATGGGGTTATCACTCCTATTCGGGAAGAGGCGATCGCCGCCTCAGATCTCGGAGACGCGCTGCTCGAAGGTCAGGGTCCAGGTGCCGCCGGGCGGTAGATCGAGCTTCCAGTGAGGCATGAAGACCGATCCCTGGTATACCCGCTCGAAGCCGGACTCGGACATCGAGACCGTCTCGATGGGGAAGCGCCAGACGGTCGTCGGCTTGTTCCAGGACAGCAAGAACTCGATGCCCTGGACCTCGTCGCGGGCGCCAAGGGCGCTGAAGTCGTGAAGTTCGCCCTTGGAGGCCAAATGCGGATTGGGGATGGTCTGGCCCGGCGAGACGTAAATCCGGTCGTCGGAATGTCCCGCGAGCAAGTTGAAGGCGAACTCGACCCCGAACCACAGGGAAACCGGCAGGTCCCGGCTATTGGTGACGGCGTAGTCCACCTGTGCCGTGGGGCCAATCTTGGGAACGGTCACGCGCTTGGAAATCGAGACCGGCCAGAAATCCGTCCCTACCCAGACATGGCCGTCCCGGGTCAGGGTCAAGGAGGTGCCGTTGCTGTCCCGCTCGATGGTCGGGCGGTAATGCTGGTTGACGAAGTCCCCCTGCTCGCCGTAGGTCACGTTGTAGAAGGTCTCCAGACGCGAGTCCGGGTGCAGGAAGTGGTCGATGAACGAGATCCGGCGGTACCAGTCGTGGAAGACCAGACGCTCGAGGCCGGGCTCCTTGGCGAAGTACATCTCGTGAAGCGAATGCGGCATCCGGTCGCGGGGAATCCCGTCGGACGCGGTCGCGATCTTGTTGTGATAGGGCTCGGGCCGGCGCGCCAATGTGTCGATCAGGTTGAACGCCTTGGGCTTGAAGTCCAGCTCGAAGAGCGCCCCGCCTTCACGGCGGAAGTAGAGGTTCTGGGAGGCGGTCGAGATGAGGATCTCGGGCGCGCCGTCGCAGTCGAAGTCGCGCTCGGAAATCTCGCAGAACTCCCGGCCCTCGTGAAGGATCCGATCCGCGATGGTCTCGGCGTGAAGCAGGCTCTGGTAAGACTTCGAGCGCAAGTGGCTGAGGTAGAGGCCTCCGAAGGCTCCGTGCCAGTACGGATCGTTGGTCTGCGCCTGGTAGAGGGCGGTGACGGCCTCGTCGATGGAGGGAGGCATCTCGGCGCCCTGGGCAGTCGCCGCCACGGGGCTCTTGACCTCGCTGGCCGCCGCGACCTTGTTGGAGACCAAGAGCATCTTCTTGTGGAGGTTGTTGCTTTCCGGGTATTTCACCAGGAAGTTACGCCACGAGCTCCCGCGCAGGAAGTCCTGGTAGCGGGAATCCACCTCGTGGCGCGCGTGCTGGAAGACGCCCACCAGGTCCGTCGGCAAGGCCCATTCCTGCATCTGGCGGTACGAGCAGGAGGGGATGTAAATGCGGCCCCAGGGGCGGCGGTTGCGCCGGTAGTCCCTGAGGGTGGTCATCGCGATCCAGTCGGCGTTGTCCTCGAGCAGGGTGAAGAAGCGGTCCAGCCAGCCCTCGGAGTAGACGAGCTGATAGGTATTCGGCCAGCGGCCCAGCTTCTCGCCGTCGTCGAGGCAGACCGCGATGCGGCCTCCGTCCGGGGTCGCAAAGGAGCGAAGCGTCTCGATGACCTTCTCGGGCGACGAGAAGGGAATCATGTTGCGAAGCTGGGTATTGAGGGCGAAGATCTCGATGGTGCGGCCCTGCTCCTCGCTCTGGTAGTAGCCGAAGAGCTCGGCGCCGCGCAGGCCCGCCGCCTTGAAGTGGACGTCGTCGAGGATGGTGTAATGGGCGCCCGCCTCGGCGATCGGCTTGACCAGATGAGGCTCCCAGACCCGCTCGGCGAGCCACATCCCCTCGGGGCGATCGCCCGTCAACGCGTCGATGCGCTCGGAAAGTCGCCGGATCTGCCCGTGCTTGTCGTCGTCGGGGATGGCCGCCAGGATGGGCTCGTAATAGGCCCCGGTCAAGAGTTCGAGCTGGCCACGCTTCACCAGCACCTTGAGCTTGGCGATGAACTCGGGGTGGCGCTCACTCAGCCATTCGAGCAGGAAGCCCGTGTAATGGACGCTGGTCCGAACTCCCGAATGGCGCTCGAGAACCTCGATGAACGGAAGGTAAGCCCGCTGATAGGACTCCTCGATCACCGCGTCCCAGTTGCCGACGGGCTGGTGGTTATGCACCCCGAAGGCGAAGTTAATCTTCGGTTGATCGGAAAGAAGCATGAAAGGACCTCAGGCGGCGAAATAGTCGCTTACACTATACCACCCAGGATTCCGAGCCGCCAGTCGAGCGCCAGGTGCCCTATCGGCGGGCAAAGACTCGGTAATCCAAGCCCTCGAAGGGGTTGTCGAGCTCCTCGTAACGCTGCAACAAGCCGACTTCGATCTTGCTTCCCCCCATGGGGGCGGCGTGGCTGAGCGCCGGATGCGGCTCCCAGTCGCGGAGCATGCCGGCGAGCACGTCGAAGCGCAGTTGATGCTCGCGAAACCGCGAAATCGCGTAGTCCTTGGCCTGACCGGTCGTGACCAAGAACGGCCAATCGCTCGACTGAAGCAGCAGCAGTTCGCGCCCGAGCTGCGCGAGCGCCCGCGCCAGCAAGGGCTCGCTCGTCCCTTCGAGGCGCGAGACCAGCTCCTCCATCTCGCGTTCGCGCTCATGGATGACGGGCCACATCCACTCGACCTCGGGGTTGTTCCAGACCCAGTAATGCCCGCCCGCTCCCCAGGTGCTTTCCGGCATGCGAATGGCCATCTCGGGAGGAATGGCCTCCAGCGCCTCGGAGACCGAGACCAGGGAAACCTCGTTTTGCTCGGCGAGCACGCGGACCACTTGCTCCAGCCATTCGACTCCCTCGAACCACCAATGCCCGAAGAGCTCGGTATCGAAGGGAATCGCGACGAGTCCCGGGCGGTTATGGTGAAGCTGGTACTCGCGGAGCATGGTCTTGAGCATCTCGGCATAGTGGCGCGCGTGCTCCCGGGTGCGCTGCAAGGCGACACGGGGATCGTAGACGGCCTTGTCCGCGAGGGTCACGCCCTTGCCGCTCAAACGCCAGTACTGAAGACCGGACTGGTCGTCCTTCTTGTGGAACTCCCGGTAGACCGGATCCCCCGGATAGCCGTTCTCCGCCGACCAGACCTGATGGCCGGCCCGCTGGTTCCGGGCCAGGACGGCCACCGACGAGCCCTCCAGGGTATAGGGGCGAAAGGTCGAAAGTCCGGTTTGAGGAACTTGTGGGCCCGCCGGGGCCTGAAGGGTGGCATAGGGCCCGATGCCCGGCCGCCAGGATGCGACCTGGCTTCCCTCGATGGCATGGGTATCCACCACGAAGTAACCGAGGCCTTCCTCGTCGAGGAAGCGCTCGATTCCCGGGCGATCGCCGACCGCTGGCCGGTACGCGCACTCCGGCAGCCAGATGCCGCGCGGCGCCCGCCCGAAATGCTTGCGGTACGTCGAGACTCCCACGTGAATCTGCGCATGCAGACTGGAATCCCGGCCCAGCAAGGGCGAGAAGCCATGCGTGGCCGACGAGGTGATGAGTTCGATGGCGCCCCGGTTCTGGAGGTCACGGAAGCCCTTGAGGACGTTGCGGCCGTAGCGCTCGCGGAAGGTTTGAAGCTGGGATGCGTACCAGAAGCGGTACTCGGAGGCCAGGTCGCGGCGGGGATCCGAGGCGGGGAAACGCGCGACGTCACGGTCTGCCGCCATGGTGCGGCGGATGGCGTAGTCCTCGAAGCCCGCTTGCAAGTACGGATCGGCCAGTTGCTCGGCCAGGATGGGCGTGATGCCGATGGTGAAGCGCGCCAGGAGGCCCTCGGAGGCCAGGCGGTCCAGGACGGTCAACAACGGGAGGTAGGTCTCGGCGATCGCCTCGTAGAGGTTCTCCTCGCCGAAGGGCCACATCCCCGCCTTGCGGTAGTACGGCAAGTGCGAGTGCAGGATGACGCAGACGAAACCACTCCCCATGACGCCCTCCGTAACGAATTATGAACCCCCTTCAGGATACCACGCGAACGACGGATCGGATCAAAGGCCGGTCGGGGCATCGCCCGACCGGCCTTTCAGGTTCTTGGCCTGGTTGACTCTTGAGGTGCCGGCAGCCCCGGCGGGCTTGCGTTACTTGGTTCGCGGGCGCGTTTCCAGCACGCGCCCGGTCCGCGCATCGACGTAGACGTCGCGGTCGTTTTCGAACTCGACCTCGTAGACCGGCTGGCCCGCATAGGCCTTGAGACAGATCTCCTTGACCCGGCCATGAGCCCGCGTCTTGGCGGCTTTCACGGCCTGTGCGGGCGTGATTGTGACCTTTTCGGCAAGCGCATCGAGCGCCATGTCGTCCGCAGACCCTTGAGCCAGGACGGGGCTGGCCATGACGACCATGCTCAACAGCATCGCCAATCCGAATTTCATCCTCTCGTCCTCCTTCCAGGCAACTCGACCCAAGACCAGCATAGAGAGGGGTCGTGAAAAAATCCGGAAATCTCAGGCCTTGGGCAACGTAAGCGTGAACTCGGTCCGTCCCGGCCGGGACTCCAGCGTGAGCTCGCCGCCGTGGGCATGGGCCACGGCCCGTGTAATGGCCAGGCCGAGCCCCGAGCCTTCGGGGTTCAGGGCGCGCGCCCCGTCCAGGCGCACGAAGCGCTCGAAGACCCGTTCGTGCTCGGCCTCGGGAATGCCGGGGCCCGGGTCGCTCACGGTCAAGGCCAGGCGACCGTTCCGCTCGCGCAAGGTGACGTCGATCCGGGCCGGTGCCGGTGTGTAGCGCAGAGCGTTCTCGAGAAGGTTCCGCAGGGCCTGGGCTATTCGCGTAGGCTCCCCGCGAACCGTCGCATGCTCCGCTTCCGAAACAAAGCTCAGCGAGAGCCCTCGCTCGGCGGCAAGCGTCTCGAGGGATTCGATTTCTTCTTCGGCCAGCTCGTCGAGCGAGAACGCCACCGCGGAGCTATGGATGCCCACATCCGCTCGTCCCAGGGTCAGCAAATCGCCTACCAAGAAGGACATCCGGCGGGCACTTCGCTCGATCAGCCTGAGCTTCTCGCGCGACGCCGGGGGGAGCAGCGGATCCGCGAGTGCGAGCTGGGCATGCGAGAGCACGACCGAGAGCGGCGTGCGAAGCTCATGGGAGGCGTCGCGGGTGAACTGGCGTTCGCGCTCGAACGCATCCTCGACGGGTCTGACCGCCCGGCGCGCGAGCCAGGAGCCGCCGAAGTAAGCCAGGCCCAGGGCGAGCGGTGCCAAGCCGGCGAGACCGAGGGCCATGCCGCCCAGCGAGCGCTCCGGGCCGATCAGGGACTGACCGACCCGGAGGTAGGCGATGACCTCGCCGTTCCGCTTGATGGGCATGACCAGCAGGCGCATGGGGTCGTTTCCCCGCTGCGTGAAGGCGCCGGGGTGCAGGTCGGGCTCGGGATCAAGCTGGATGCCTCGCGCGTAGAGCACGCGTCCCTTGCGGTTCACCAGGGCCAGGTGCTCGCGCTCTCCGATCGGCACCTCCGAGAGTTCGTGGATGACCTCGGCATAGCCCTCGTGGAGGTGGTCGAACTCGGCGAGCACGGGCGCGAGAAGGCGGACGTTCACCTGATCGAGGCCGGTGATCAAGGTATAGCGAAAGAAAGCATAGGCGGCGACGCCGTAGAGGGCGAGCAGGACGACGAGGACCAGGAGATAGAACCGGGTCATTCGGCGCTGCAAGGTGGCGAGTAAGGGAGCCGCCCCGGTCGTGTTCTGCGGGGACGAGCCGGGCGGTTCAGGCGTCATTCGGCTCCCCGTTCATGCGGTAGCCGATGCCGTGGACGGTCTCGATCAGCCGGGGCTCGCGCTGGTCGGCGATCGCCTTGCGAAGCAGCTTGACGTGGGCCCGGATGACCTCCGGATCGGGCTCGGCCTCCAGGTCCCAGAGATGCTCGAGGATGCGCTCGCGGGGGACGATCCGGCCGGCGTTGCGCATCAGGACCTCGAGCAAGGCGCGCTCCTTGCGGGCAAGGCGTAGGGGCATGCCCGCGCGGGCCACCTCACCGGTCGCGGGGTCGAGCGTGAGGTCCGCGACGCGCAGGATGGCTTCCTTGGAGGGAGTGCGCCGGCGCAAAAGGGCGCGCACGCGGGCCAAGAGTTCGTCCAACTCGAAGGGCTTGACCATGTAGTCATCCGCGCCGGCATCGAGGCCGGCGACCTTGTCGGCCAGGGTGTCTCGGGCGGTGAGCATCAGGATAGGCAGGTCGAGGCCGCGTTTACGAGCCCAGCGGCAGACGTCGAGGCCGGATTTGCGGGGCAGGGTGACGTCGAGGAGGGCGAGATCATAGGGGACGGCGGCGAGCAGGTCCTCTGCCGCGGCGCCGTCCGGCACCACATCGACCGCATGGCCGATGCCTTCGAGGGCCTCGCGCAGGGCAGCGGCCAGATCGGGTTCATCTTCGACGATCAAGAGGCGCATCTCAGCGGTCCAGGTCTCTCACGGCATGCAGCACGACGTTCCCGACGATCTCGAGGCTGCGCGGGGAGCAGCGCTCGGGGGTATCGCCCAGGGTGTGCCAGTAGGGGTAGTCGAAGTCGATCAGGTTGACGAAGGGGATTCCCTTGTCGATGAACGGGAGGTGGTCGTCGTTGACGGCCGGTCCGACGCGCGAGGGGAAGACGCTGCCGTGCCCCAGGGCCCGGGCCGAATTCCAGATGCGGCGGGTGAGGTCGGGGGCGTACTGAGCCGAGTAGGCTTCCTGGGGAATGCGAAGGTCGCGATCGCCGACCATGTCGAGAAGGATGCCCCATGTCGGCAAGGGGCGGTTGTTGACGTAGTAGCGCGACCCGTAGAACATCGTGCTGTCGGTCGTGCCCAGATCCTCTCCGTCCCAAAGGGCGATCCTCAGGGGTTTTGCCGGGGGGCGATCGCCCAGGGTCCTGGCAACTTCGAGGAGGACGGCCACGCCGGAGGCGCCGTCATTGGCCCCGGGAATGGGCTTGGAGCGGTTCGCGGGGTTGGGATCATAGTCGGCGATGGGCCGGGTATCCCAGTGCGCGGCCAGCATGCCGTGGGGCGCCGAGCTGACGGGGCCGAAGTCGGCGTAGAGGTTCGCCATCGGGTAGGTCTTACCGCCCATGCGAATCGTGAACCGGTCCACCGTCACGCGGCCGCCCGCCTTGCGAAGCTCGTTCTCAAGGTAGACGAGCGTCTTGGCGTGGCCGGGGCTACCCGGCACGCGCGGCCCGAAGTCCACCTGGGCCGTCAGATGCTGCCAGGCGCGATCGCCGGAGACCCCCGCCGAGGCGGGCCCCTGGCCTTGGGCCGTCACGGCGAAGGTGAGTCCCAGGATCGCGGCGAGAATCCACGTCCAACGTCGCATGGCTAGCTCCTCCTCTTCGAATGCCTCGATTCTACCCGATCCCCGGCCAGGGAGCACCCGCGCCCCTCCCGAAGAAAAAGGGCGGCTTCTCACGAAGCCGCCCCAGAGCCCTCAGACGTGGCTAGGCCTTGCCCTCGGGTTTCATGCGGATGAGCAGCGTGACGATCTCGCCGGTGCCGACCGGCAAGGCCAGGGGCGAATGCCCCAGCTCCCGGATGGGTTCGTCCGCCATGGTCGCGAGCGCGATGCCCTCATGCGGCAAGCCCACGGCCAGGGTCGTCTCGATTGCACGCTCGGTGGGGTTGTAGAGGCGCACGATCACGCCGTCCCCGCCCTCCGAGCGCTTCACCGCCGATACGACCAGACGCTCGTCGTCGATGCGCAACCAATCGGCCTGCATCTCAAGATCGCCCGCAAGGACCGCCTGATCCCCACCGAAGCCCATGGTCCGGATGGGGGTCACGGCCGCATAGGCGTGCGGCTGCGCCGACATCCAGTGGTCGCGGTAGGGAGCGAAGGCGTAGCGGAAACGCTGCTCGCCCAGGCATTGCGCGTCGGGCGTGGGGAAATGCGGTCCCGCACCGCCGCCGCGCGTGCGCAGGTCGTCGCGCGACAGCCAGCCCACCGCCCGCAAGAGCGTGATGGCCAGGGCCCAGGAGCCGTCCTCGGCCTGAACGACCTCGGCCTCGGGAAGGCCGACGTTCGAGACCATCAGGCCCCAGTCGCCTTCCACCGCGCTCCAGGTCTGCTGAGGGAAGGTGGTCGCGACGTACTCCTTGAGCGGCTCGACCGGCAGCTGATGGCCCCGCGTGGTGGGCGGACGCTCCGCCACCCAGAACTGGTTCTCCGACCAGACGCGAATGTTCTGCTTGAGGGCCGTGCCGCAGAGCACGCGGAGGCGGTGATCCCGCACCTGGTTGTCGAACGAGGTCTCGGCCTCGACGACGCGCATGCCGGGCCGCAGGGTCAGGCGGGTCTTGATCTTGGTCAGGATGGTCGTCTGGCTGCGGGCCTCGCGGTCGTCACTGAGGGATTCCGGAAGGTTCATCAGGTGCTCGAGGACGAGCACGGCCTCGGTCGGACGCGGCCGCTCGGTCCACCAGTTGATCAGACGGCTTTCCACCACGCGGTCCTGGGTGGGAGGCGAGTAGTTGTACTCGTCACCCGCATCCCCCTCGTCGATGAAGCGGATGAGATCCCCGTAGAAGGCGCCGGTGTCCCGGTCCTCCATGACGACCTTACCGTCCCGGACGCCGACGCGCAGGTGATCGTTCTCGATCACGCTCGCCACGGCCGCCAGGGTGACGTCCTGCTCCTGGGGCGCCCCTTCCCGCAGGAAGTAGCGCTTCACGCCAAAGGCCGGAAGGTCCGAGGCCAAGAAGCGCATCTTGAACTTCCGCACCTTGTACCAGCCCGGGAAGAGGTAAATGTCCGAGTAGAACGACTCTCCGTCCTCGACGGCTTCGAGGAAGCAGGGAACGGGCTTGCCGCCCTCGTCGACCAGGTGGGCCGTCTCGGGGGCTCCTTCGAGCTTCCAGTCGATCGTGACGTCGATCCACTCGCTGCGCTCCCAGCCGGTCGGGTTGTAGGCCATGACACCGGGCTCGGCGCCGGCGGGCGCCAGGGCGAAGAGCGAGCGCTTGATCAGCGTCTCTCCGAGCTCCTTGACCTGCGAGAAGCGTGCGAGCATCTCATGGTGGACCTCGTCGACCGAGCAGCCGCAGATCGAGTCATGCGGCTGGTTCTGAAGAAGCAGATCCCAGCCTTCCTGCCAGAAACCGTCCTCGTAACGACCGCCCGCCGCCCAGGAGAGGGCCGTCAGAGGCTCGACGTAGTTCTGCCAGAGGGTCTGGCACTCGGCGTTGAGCTGCTTGAGGTACATGCGCGCCGAGAGGACGTCGGGAAGCAAGTAGGCCCGGCCGCCCTGGCGCAGCTCGCCGGTGATCTCCTCGGCGGGCATGGCACCGTTGGCTTCGAGGGCCTCGCGGACCTTGCCCAGGCGGATCGTGCCTTCGGACCATTGGGCCTGGATGGCGTCGATGATGGCGGGAAGATCGTCGTTGGGAGCGATGTGATCGCAGCCCGACAGCAGGAGGATTCGCTCGTGCTGGTGCTCGGAGAGGAAGGTCTTGAAGGCCTCGAGACGGCGCTCGAGGCTGAGGCGCTCCCAGAGGAAGATGTTGCAGTAGCCGGTCGGAAGGAAGGTCGTCTGGACGCGCTGGCCCGACGGGGCCCGCCACCAGAAGCGCTCCGTCTCGGGATCCACTCCGCGCCAAAGGACGGCCTGCTCCATGCCGAAGCCGAGCAGGATCTGGGGGATCTGGGCCACGTGGCCGAACATGTCGGGGAGGTAGCCGACGGCCTCCGCCTGGCCGAAGCGCGTCATGAGACGGCGGCCCATCAGGAGGTTCCGGATGAGCGCTTCACCGCTCACCAGGAATTCGTCAGGCAAGATGTACCAGGGGCCGATTCCCAGGCGTCCCTCGCGGATGAGGCGCTCGAGCACCTCGCGGCGCTCCGGCTTGATGGCCAGGTAATCGGTGAGCATGATGGTCTGGCCATCGAGGAGGAAGTACGGAATACGATTTTCTTCCAGGAGTTCGACGACCCGGTCGACGGTCTCGACCAGCTTCAGGCGGAATTCCTGGTACGTGCGGTACCACTCTCGATCCCAATGGGTATGGGGGACGACGACGACTTCCTTTGCGGACAAAGCGACCCCTCCTTTCCGAATGCCCCTCAGCGTACCGGATTCCCACTTCCTTGAAAAGACCGTCCGCGTTTCGATCCCCGGGAGCGAGGGAATAAGATCGAGGACCCCGCTCCTCCGGATCGAGAAGGAGATCGCGCATGCGCCACCTGACGCTCACCGAAACCCGTGCGCTCCCGTCCCCCGTTCAGAACCTCGTTCCCACAGCGATTCCCGAAGACATGCGCGAGGCGCAAAAGGCGCTCTCGCTCATTCTGGCGGGAGGCACCAGCCGCTGCGAGACGCCCCCCGAATCGGGCGCCGCCCCCCTTCCCCTCGACGAAGCGCTGTTGCGCCTCTCGGAAGGCGAGGAAGTCTGGCTCCGGATCGCCTACCCCGAGGGCCCTTGCCGCCGACGAACGCTGGTTCTTTCATCGCTTTCGGACGCCGAAAGTTTGCTCGCCAGCTAAACCCTTTCACTCAAAAAGGCCGCCCCGTTTTGGGGGCGGCCTTGAGTTTTGCCCGTCCGGGCTCTGGCGGGGCGAGCCGCTACGCGCGGACCGGCGAGCGCGTTTCGCTCGCGGCGTACATGCCGTCGATTTGCGCCTGGAACTTGCTCGCGATCACCCGGCGCTTGAGCTTGAGCGAGGGCGTGAGCTCGCCGGTTTCCTGCGAGAACTCCGTGGGAAGCAACGTATAGCGCTTGAGCTGCTCGAAAGGCGCCAGCTCGGCGTTGACCGAGGCGACCGCCGCGTCAAAACGCTCGCGGATGCTCAACTCGTCGAGGAGCTCATGGCGCGATTCCCAGGTGAGGCCGGCCTCGCGCGCCATGCGCTCGACGACGTCCCAGGCCGGCACCAGGAGGGCCGTGACGTAGTGGCGCCCGTCGCCGATGATCGCCGCCTGCTCGATGATGGGATGCGCCATGAGGGCGTTCTCGATGGGCTGCGGAGCGACGTTCTTGCCGTTGGAGAGGATCAAGAGCTCCTTCTTGCGGTCGATGATGCGCAGATAGCCCTCGGAGTCGAGCGTGCCGATATCCCCGGTGTGGAACCAGCCCTCGGCGTCGATGGTCTCGCGGGTGGCTTCTTCTTTGTTCCAGTAGCCGCGCATGATGTTGGGGCCCTTGGCGAGGATCTCGCCGTCGGGAGCGATCATCACGGTGACGCCCGGAATGGTCTGGCCGACCGTCCCGTACTTGGGACGGTGGACGGGGTTGAGCGTGAGGACGGGGGCGGTCTCGGTGAGGCCGTAGCCCTCGATAACCGGGATGCCCGCCGAACGGAAGAACTGCCCCACCTCGTCGCGCAAGGGGGCCGCACCCGAGACGATCAGGCGCAGGCGGCCTCCCAGCTTCTCGCGGAACTTGGCGAAGACGAGCTTGTCGGCAGCCTGGTACAAGGAACTGACGGGGAACGCCACCCGCCCCTCGGCGTCGAGGACCTCATGGAAGTACTCCCCGAGCTCGAGGGCCATGTAGAAGGCTTCCCGCTTGAAGAAGGAGTCCTTGGCGAGGCTCTCCATGGTCCGGGCATGGACCTTGGAAAGGACCCGGGGAACGGCCACCAGGAGGGTGGGGCGAACTTCGACCAGGTTCTGGGCGATGGTGTCGTAGCTCTCGGCGTAGGCGATCGCCACGCCCTTGCTGACCATGGCATATGAGACGGCCCGCTCGAGGACATGCGAAAGCGGAAGGAAGGACAACTGGACGTCCGACGAGCGGATCCCCATGAGCTCGGCCGCGGTAATCGCGTTGGAGGTGAAGTTCCAGTGCGTCAGCATGGCCCCCTTGGGCTCGCCCGTCGTGCCGGACGTGTAGACGATCGAGGCCAGATCGTCGGGACGCAACGCCTCCAGGCGGCGCATCCGCTCCGATTGGGTGCTCTCGAGCAGCGAGGCCCCGGTCGCGATAAAGGACGTCCAGGACTGAACCTTTTGGCCCTGCGGCTTGAAGTCACGGTCGAAGACGATGACATGCTCGAGCGACGGCACGTCCGAGCGAATCCGCGAGATCCGCTCGAAGAGCTCAGCGTTGGAAACGGCGATCACGCGCACCCCGGCGTCGTTGAGGATGTAGGTGATCTGCTCGGGGGTCGAAGTCGGGTAAATCGGCACCGTCACGCCACCCAAGGCCAGCGTCGCGTGGTCGGTGACGAGCCACTCGGGACGGTTCTCGCTGAGAATCGCCACCCGATCCCCCACTCCGACCTTGAGAGACAGCAGGTGCGCGCTGGCGCTCTCGACCAGACGCTTGAACTCCCGGTAGCTGATGGCTTGGTAGCGTCCATCCACCTTGGCGAGGAGGGCATCCTTGGCGCCGTGGCGCTCGACCGTCTGGAAAAATAGTGCGGGTAGCGTCGTCTTCTGGGACGGTGCCCCCGGCGTGCTGCTGATCTGGGTCATGAGGAAAGGTCCCCCCTTCTACAACGGATCCCGTACACCCTTACAAATAGGAACCTGGACTCCCGAAGATCACCTTCAGGAACCCAGGGCCCACTTCGTAATGAATTGTAACGGATGCTCCCTCGAAGGGCAACCGAACGATTTAACGTTTGAAGAGTCCCTCGAAGGCCTTGACCACCGAGGTCACTCCCGTCACCAGAGAATTCACGCCCTCCACCACCGGAGCCACCTGCTGGGCGATCGTCGTGGCCTGGCCCGACGTCCCGTAAGGCTGCGTGGCGGACGCGATGCCGACGGTCTGCTGGCGCGGCTTGCCGTTCGCCAGGTTGATGATGTCGTCGATCAAGGGAATAGCCTCGTCGATCACCGGAGCCGCCTGCCGGACGAACGTGTCCACGTCCCGGTTGCCGACGCTCTGGCCCAGGCGCTGAAGCGATTGCCCCACGGTCTGCGCGGGGGCGACGTAAGGAGGGGTTCCGGGGTAGGTCGAAGCCGGGTACGTCGGGGCCGCGGCCGTCGCGACGGCCGCCTGGGGATGCTGCACCCGGTGGACCAGGGCCGCTAGGCGAGACAGAATCGGCGTCACCTCGGAAACCTTCTCGAGAACGCGATCCACGTCAGAGCGTTGGGCGGGCTGCTGGGCGACCGGAAGCTGAACCGACTGAACGGGCCGAAGAGCCGTCGGAAGCGCCCCCGCCGGCTGCGGCGTCACTTGTTGACGGTAGCGGGCCAAGGTATTCGAGAAGCGATCGACGGCGTTCATGACGTTCCTCCTTGAGACGGGCACTCCGGCCTTACCGGTTTATCCCGTCCCTCCCGCCAAATCCGGTAAAGCGGCGACCAAGATTCTCATAATGTCAGGTTAAATTGCATGGAAACGACCCGGCGCCCCAATGCTTGACCGGCAGATGCTTATCTGGTTAACCTGGAACGGAAGGCACGTCCGTGCGCCCTTCCAACGCTTCGAAACGAGGTTCCCGATGTTGCAACGCCCCTTTGCGCTGATGCTGGCAGCCCTCCTGGCGGCAAGTTGCGCAACGTCTCCGACCGCCTTACCGTCCAGAACGAGCACGCTTGCGCTCTCCCTCGCGGATCTTTATCCCGCCGATCGCCAACTCCAGGCCCTCTCGGCCGGAACCCAGGCCACGGTGACCGTCACCGGGCCGGGTCTCGACACGCCCTTGAGCGTGACCACGGCCATCGACGGCAGTAGCGCGCTCGCGACCCTGACGGGAATTCCCGTGGGCCCCAACCGCGTGATCGAGCTCGAAACGCGTGACGCCTCCGGCGCCGTCATCCCGGGCGGCCGATTCCGGACCACGGCCACCCTCCAGGAGGGCGCCAACACGGCCCAGATCTCGCCCGATACCACGCCGCGCGGAGACGTCTTCGCCAAGCTCTTGGCCGACGGCTCGGAGCTGGCCCGGACCCTGGACGCCGGCCGCGTCCAAACGCTCGTCGAGGCCATCCAGCGCACGCAGCGCGTCGAGCACGTCGCCCTGGTCGACGGCGAGGCGATCGCCCGCGCCCTGATCGCCACCGGCGGCAACTTCGACGCCCTCGCTGCCGGAGAGACGGCCTTCGTCCAAAAAGCAGCCCGCCTGACCGTCACCGTCACGGGCCTTCCTTCGAACCTCGCCGCCGACGTCTGGGTCGACGACCCGGTTTCCCCCGTCCAAACCGGCCTCAAGAACGGCACGATCCACCTCGCGCCCATCAAGCCCGGCACCTGGCGCCTCCACGCCCGCGCGGGCAGCCTTCGCCTCGCCCCTGTCACCGTCACCCCCGGCCCCGACGCCAAGGCAACGCTCGACTTCTCGGGGAGCCATGAGGCCCTAGCCGACATGCCCCAGCCCCGCGGCGCAGGCGCTTCCGGCGTCCTCCCGCTCGGAGGATCCGAAAAGCTCGTCGTCGCCGGAGGCCTCATCACGACCGGCCCCCTGCAGCTCTTCAACCGCGCTCAGGCGACCGACAGCGTCGTGGCGTTCGACGGCACCCATTGGACGACTCTGGCCGAGCCCATGCCCACAGCCGTCTCGCATGCCGCTTACACGACGCGCGGCAACTCCCTCTGGGTTCTCGGCGGCGTGGATGCCAACGGCAACGAGGCCGACGCCGTCCAGGTCTTCGACGGCGAGACCTGGACGACCGTCGCAGCCTCCCTACCCGTTCCCATCGTCCTGGGCAACGCGGCGGCCGTCGGCGACACGATCGTCATGATCCCGGGCTTCAAGAGCGTCACGTCCGACGTGAACGGCAACCTCTACTTCACGATGGACGGCGACCTTTACACCATGGACGCTACCGCCCCCGGCACGTGGACCCCGCGAGGCGCACTCACGACCGCTCGCATGGGCGCCGCCGTCGCCGTGATGAACGAGAAGGTCTACGTCATCAGCGGCCTGGGAGCGGCGGCGGTCGGCACCAAGCCGGTCTACGCCGTGGAGGTCTTCGATCCCAAAACCGGGCGCGTCTCGGCGATCGCCCCCATTCCGACCGCCCGAATGTCCGCCTCTGCCTGGGTCGCCAATGGCAAGCTCTACGTGGCAGGCGGCATCGACTCCCTCGGCAAGTCGATGAGCAACTTCGAAGCCTACGATCCGCTGACGGATCGCTGGGAGATCCTGCCTCCCCTGCGGATGCCGCGCGCGCATGCCGCCACCGGCCTGGTAAACCAAAAACGGGTCTTGGCCGGCGGTCACGACAGCCTTTTCTACTTCGGCGACCTCCAGCCCGTGGCCGGCGCCGAAGCCCTGACCCCCTAGGAGGGCCCGATGAAGCACGTCTCGACCTGGCAGCCCCTTCTCGCGTCGCTCGCGATCCTGATGCTCACCGGCTGCCCGCAGCCCTCGACTCCGATCGCCAACGACCCGGATCCCAGTCCCACCCCCACCCCGCCCGTACTCGGCAACCTGCGGCTCGAAAACGACGCCATGCCCCTCAACTCCTGGCGCGTCGGTCCGCCCTTGCCCCATGAACGTGGCGGCCTGAGCGCCGGCACGTTCAACGGCTTGATCTTCGCCATCGGCGGCGATTCCGAAGCCACCATGGACCTCCTCGACCCCACGGCCGGACGCTGGCGCACCTATCCGCTCCCCCCCATCGGGTCGGATCACACGGCGCGCGCGCGGAGCTTCGGGGCCACCGCCACGGCCTGGAACCGCGTCTTCTACGTCGGCGGCACCGACGACTCCGTCTCGGACATCCTTGACGTCTTCGACCCCAGCACGCAGCACTGGTACAACGTCACGAACCCCATCTCGTACTACTCGCGCTTCGCCAGAGTGAGCCACGCGCTCGTCGCCCTCGACGACGAACTCCTCGTGATCGGCGGCATGAAGGAAAACGGCGAGAACCAGCCGATGCTCACGCTCGACGAGGTCATCGCCTATCGCCCTGCTGCCACGGATAACGCGGCCGATATCTACGAGCGGCCCCCGCTTCCGGAACCGCGCGCCGGACTCGGCGCCGCGCGACTCGGCGAGCATGTCTACGCGCTGGGCGGCTTCCTCTCGGCCCCCGCCACCGGCACCGCCGAAGCCACGGGAAGCGTCCTGCGCTACCACGCCAACGCCTGGCACACGACGACGCCCTCGGGCCAAGCCCTCGCCTCCCTCAACGTCCCCCGCCACTCCTTCGGAACGGCCGTCCTCGACGGCAAGCTCTACGTGGCGGGCGGCATCGACTCCGAGGGCCGCGAGCTCGATTCCGTCGAAGCCTACGATCCCGCGACCAACCTCTGGACCCTCAAGGCCCCCATGCCCACGCCTCGCGCCCATCTGGGCCTGACGGCTCATGACGGGCGCCTCTACGCCATCGGGGGCTTCGACTCCGCCGGCATGCCGCTCCGCTCCGTTCATATCTTCCGCCCGTAGGAGAAGCCCATGCTGAAGACTCTCCAAAACACCCGACTCCTCGCAATCCTGGCCGTCACGGCGCTGGTCGGCTGCCAGCAGCCCGTCGGCACCCCGACTCCCTTCGGAGTGGACGTCACGTCCGGAAACGCCGCCGCGGCCCTCCCCGCGGCCTTGACGGGCGGGGTCCCCATGCCGAGTGGCAGCTACGTGCCCAATGAACTGATCGTCCAGCTGAGTGACGGGGCCGATGCCGGCACCGCGCTCGAAGGCTTCGAGTTGCGCGCCTCCGTCCGCCTCTCCCGGCGCTTCGCCGCAGTCGCGCTTCCCGCCGATATGAGCCTCTCGGACGCCTACGACGAGTTGGCCGCACGGCCGAACATCGAAGCCGTCTCGCTCAACCTGATCATGACGGGCACGGCACCCGAGCCCACTGAGGCTACACGCTTCGACGAACAATGGGCGCATCGCGTCACCGGACTCGAGGAGTACTGGAAGACCCATGGCATCGCCACCGCGAGCAACGTGGTGGTCGCCGTCCTGGACTCGGGCATCGCCACCGGCCATCCCGAGTTCGCGGGTCGCCTAGGCGACCATGGGCAGGACTTCACCGGCGAAACTGATCCGAACGATCCCACGGACCGGAACAGCCATGGCACCCACGTCGCGGGCATCATCGGGGCAGGAGGGGGTCAAGTCGTCGGTGTGGCCCCTGATGTCGAGATTCTGCCGATCAAGGTCCTGGGGGCATCCGGCAGCGGCTCGACGATGGGCATCGTCCAAGGCATGGTCTACGCCATGGGCCTCGACCCGGATGACGACGGCCCCCGCACCGCTTTACCCGCCGATGGTTCCGATGCCATCGCGAAGCGCGTCCGCGTGATGAACATGAGCCTGGGATCTCGCGTGCGCGGCCGCAACCTCCTCTACGAAGCCGCCGTTACCGAGGCCACGAAGCGCGGCATCCTGGTGGTGGTGGCCGCGGGCAACGACGCCTTGGAGGTCACAGCACCCTCCAACGCCAATGATTCCTTGTCCATCTCATCGACGAGCCCCTACCGTCTCGGCGATCGCATCTGGGAATGGCTCTCCGGCTTCTCGAACCGCGGCGAGCGCATCGACCTCGCCGCGCCGGGAGGCCAGATGCTGTCGACCCTTCCGAACTACCCCTACGGCAAGAACGATGCCGGCCCGCAGAACTACGGCAACATGAGCGGCACCTCGATGGCCGCGCCGTACGCTTCGGGAGTGGCGGCCCTCGTGGCGGCGAAGCACCCCCCGGATCCCGGCAGGAGCGAGGATGAAACCTACATGGCCGCCTACGTGAACGCGCTCAAGCAGCACCTCTTCAAGACTGCAGACGACCTCGGAGCGCCCGGAAAGGATCCCAAGTACGGGCACGGGCGGGTCAATGCCCTGAAGGCGCTCACGACGCCCTTCGTCTACCCCCAGTAATATTCCAAACGAAACGGGCTGCCCCACCGAGGTGAGGCAGCCCGTTTCGCTTTTAAATCAGCCCTTGACCGCCCCGGCGGTTTGCCCGCCGATGAAGAAGCGCTGGAGCGCGACGAAGACGATCACGATGGGCACGATCGACAGCACCGACCCCGCCGCAATCAAACGCCAGTTCGCCGAGAAGGTGCCCGCGAGGTACGAGATGCCCACCGGCAAGGTGTAGAGATCCGGATCCTTGAGCACGATCAAGGGCCAGAGGAAGTCTCCCCACGAGCCCACGAAGACGAAGATGGCCAGGGTCGCGAGACTGGGCTTGGTCAACGGCAGCATGACCTGCCAGAAAACCTGCCAGGGATTGGCTCCGTCGATCACGGCGGCTTCCTCGATCTCGCGAGGGATGGCCAAGAAGGCCTGGCGCATCAGGAAGATCCCGAAGGCGCTCACGGCCGTCGGCAGAATCAACCCCGAGTAGGAGTTCAAGAGGCCCAGGCGCTGGGACAGGATGAAGAGCGGAATCATGATGACCGGCAGGGGAATCATCATGGTCGCGAGGATCAGCACGAAGATGCTTTCACGCCCGCGAAAGCGCATCCGGGCGAGCGGGAAGGCCGCGAGGCTCGCCAGGATCAAGTTGAGCGCGACCGCGGCGATCGCCACCAGGACCGAATTGAAGAAGAAGCGCCCGAAGGGGACGGCTTCCCAGACCTGGCGGAAGTTGTCCAGCGTCGGCTGCGCGGGCCAGAGACTCGGCGGATAGGCGAAGATATTCTCGCCCCCGCCCTTGAGCGCGGTGACCAGGAGCCAGAGAAAAGGGCCGACCGTCAGGACGGCGAGCGCAAGTAAGCCAGCCCAGGTGGCAAATACCTTGAAAACGTGGGTATAGGTACGCATGGGCCCATTCTAGCCTTCCCCTCTCGGGATGGCAAACCGGAAGGATCTTCCGGGCGACCATGTGCTAGAATGGCAGGCATCCTAGCCCCTTCGACGGTTCGAAGGGCATTTACGGCGTTCTGGTAATTCCCAGAAAGGAGCGTCTCGGTCATGGCCAAGATTTCGGTTGAGCAAGTCGAAGCCACGTATGGCATCACCTCGCGCGAGGTGCGTAACGCGATTGCTGACGGCCATCTCGCGGGAGAACGGGTCCACGGCAAGTGGATCGTTGATACCCAAAGCCTTCACAAGGCCATTGAAGCGGGCGTGCTCAAAGACCGCAAGAACGCCATGAAGTCCTAGGACTCCCTTTTTCGGGCCCGGCGCATCGCGGATGCGCCGGGCCCTTCGTTTTATCGAACCGGCCAATGGCGCTGGTGACCGGCAAAAGCCGTGCCGTTCGGGTATAATGGGGGGCGCTGCACCTGATATCCTGGAGGCTCCCCTTGGATAGTTCCTCGTCCCACCGCGTCATCGACCGTGTCGTCGAATCGCTTCTCTGGCTGCTCCTGCTGATCACCCCCCTCTTGATCAACGTGGCGAACGTGGACGCCTACCGCACGGTGCAGGCGACGTTCGCCTCGTGCGTCTCGGCGCTCGCGGTCGGGGCTTGGTGCGTGGGAGTGACCGTCACGCGGCGCTGGCGCGAGGTCGCCCGGATGCCCTTGCTTTTGCTCTTGGCCATCTTCGCGGCCTGGCTCATGATCAGCGCGACCCGGTCCACCGCCCCCGGCATGAGCTTGATGAGCGTCCTCAACGTCTTGCTCTATAGCGGAGTTTTCCTGGCGATCGCCGACCTCAGCAGCCGGAGCGCCGCGGCCCGCGCGCGCCTGCTCGTGGCCCTCCTGATTCCCTTCGCCCTCAACTCCCTGGCCGGCATCCTCCAGTACCACCGCTTCGACTTCCTCGGTCTCGGCCGCAGCCTCGGCCTCGGCGGCCCTGTCCTCAACTACGTGGCGGGCCTCGATGCCCCTGCCAAGCTCGGCTCGGCGGCCGGCATGCTCGGTAACCAGAACGTTCTCGGCGATTACCTCGTCGTGCTCCTGCCCGTCAGCGCCGTCCTCGCCCTGGCCAACCGCCGCAGCTGGAAGGCCATCCCGTACGCCGTGACCGCCCTCCTGGGTACCGTCGCCCTCGTCGATTCGCTCACGCGCGGGGCATGGGTCGGCACCGTCGTCGCGGGCATCGTCGTGGGCGCGATCGCCCTCGCCTACGGCTGGAACCGGATCCGCCAGATTGGCCGCAAAGCGCTCATCGCCGTCGGCCTGATCGTCGTCGTTGGAGGGGGCGGAGCCTTGCTTGCCGCCGAGACCATGGACATGGGCCTGGGGCGCGCCATCAGCAAGATCCAGAACACCAACGCCTCCAATCGCACCGTCCAGCAGCGCCTCAACGCCTGGGACGTCGCGACGCTCATGGCCAACGACAGCCCCGTCATGGGCCAGGGGATCGGAGCCTACAAGATCCAGTACTTCAACTTCCTCGCCCGGAAGTTCAAGGACGAGCCCATCCCCGAGATGATGCAGCACCGCTACGTGCAGGCCCATAACGACCTGCTCCAGCTCGCCGCCGAAACCGGCTACGTCGGCTTCCTCCTCGGCCTCGGCACCCTCCTGGCCTTCGCCTGGGGTCTCCTGCGCTTCCTCTGGCAACGAACCCTTCCCGCCCATGACGCCCTGCTCGTCCTGGGCGGCCTCAGCGGCATGCTGGCCATGGTGCTCAGCGCGATCTTCGGCTTCCCCTTCCACATCGCCGCCTCGGCCGGCGCCTTCGCGGCCGTCGCCGGCCTGATCGCGGGCCCCTGGGTCGCCGCGACCCGCTCCCCCGCCACGGAGCCCGCTCCCGAAGATTCCGGCATGATGCGAAGCCTGCGGCAAGTCGTCATGCCCATCGCCATCGGCTGCTTCAGCCTAGCCCTGGTCGTCGCCTTCTACCGCCCGTACCAGGCCGACATGCTCGTCAAGCAGGGGATGGATCTCTACCAGGCGCGCCAGATTCCTCAGGCCCGTGCCAGCTTGGAGGAAGCCGTCGCCCTCGACGGAGAGCGCGGCGACGCCCGCATGGTCCTGGGCATCATTTACACGGCGTATCAGGAATACCCGAAGAGCGTGCAAATGCTCAATCAGGCGCTGCTCAGCTATGACGACGTGACGCTTCACTACTACCTGGGACGCGTCTACGAAGTCCTCAATGAGCTTTCGCTCGCCAAGAAGCATTATGAACGCGCCACGAGCTACTTCCCGCCCTCGACCGAAATCTACAAGGCCGTCGAGGAACGCCTCGAGGCCGTGAACCGGCAACTTCCCAACCCCTAGCGCGGCGCTCGCGGCCTCATGCAACCACCGCAGTCACTAACCGGGACCTGACGGCCGATGCCGCTCTCAGGATTCGGAGCTATGCTGGACATGGCCCCCTCACGGCAACGGAAGAGGAGGATCGGATGAAGGTTCTGGTCACCACGGACGGCTCCGACTTTTCCCTCAAGGCGATCGCCAAGCTCGGCAAGATGCTGCCGAAAGAAGGCACGATGCTCTCGGTGGTCTCGGTCTTCTCATCGCCGCGCACGCTCACCTACGGCATGGATCCCTACAACGTCAGCTATGAACGCATGGCTGATCAGTTCCGCGACAAGGCCCAAAGCGACGCCGACGCGGCCGGAAAGATCTTGGAAGAACAGGGCTTCGAGGTCTCGACGTTCACCGTGATGGGTGAGCCCGCTACCAGCATCGTCGACCTGGCCGAAACCGAGAAGCCGGATCTCGTGGTGGTCGGCTCGCACGGGAGAACGGGCCTGCAGCGCTTCTTCTTGGGAAGCGTCTCGGAACAAGTGGTTCGCTACTCGCCCTGCTCCACGCTGGTCATCAAGTTGACCCGCGAGGAAGCGGAAGCCTAGAGCGATCTTCGTTGCTGCAGGTCAGCGAGCTCTGTCTTTCACGCCTGCAATGACAAGCCGCTCGGCTAACGCTCGCTGCCTTTCGCAACAGCCGCGGGCGCTAGCCCGTCACGACCGGCGGATCCTTGAGGGGCATCAAGTAGGTCCCCGTCCCGTCGGGATCATGCTCGAAGTTCAGGCGACGACCGGCCGGCAAGCGAATCTCCACCTCCTGGCGACGCGACGCGTAGCCGGGGCAACTGGCCGAGACCTCGAGCGTCACCCCCATCGGCAAGTCTGGAACCTCGTAGGCTCCGTCCTTGATGGGCACGACGCGGATCTGCGTCGGAGTGCCGGGAATGCGCACGGTCACGCGACCTTCCTCGCCCGGAAGCAGGGCATACCCCATCGGCAACTGGGTCGTGGAATCCAAGACGGAGCTATCGGCCATGTAGACCCTTCCGGACAAGGAAGCCGTCGAAGTCGGTTGATTGCTGCCCGTCGACATGGGAGGAGGCGCCTTGTAGCCGGGCGGCGGATAGGTCTCGCTACCGCATGCCGTCAGCAGAAGCACCAAGGCCAAGAGCGCGAGCGCGACTCCCGCGAGCCGGAAGCCATGAGCCGCCTCCCAGCCGAGGCTCGCCGAGTTTGACGCCTCCCTGCGAGGAGGCGACGTCATGGGCCCCAGGAGTTTCAAGAGCGCAGACATGGAAGACCCTCCCTTGCCTCATCCTAGGGGATGGGCGAGGGAGGGTCTTCGGTAAAGCCACCAAGGGTTATCGTGCGTCGACGATGCTAGACCCGCTTCTTGGAGTCGAAGGCGTCCCGCAGGCCGTCTCCGAAGAAGTTGAACGCCACGACCGTCGCGACGATCACGAAGCCCGGCGCCAGGAGCCACGGGTGGAGGCTCAGGCTCGCGAGGCTGCGGGCCTCTTCGAGCATGTTACCCCAGCTTGCAGCCGGCTGCTGCACGCCCAAGCCGAGCATCGACAGGGCCGACTCACCGAGGATGTAGCTTGGCACCATCAGCGAGACCGAGACGATGACCCAGGAAGCCGTCTGAGGCAGGATATGCTTGACGATCACCCAGAGGTGGGACGCACCCGCCGCGCGCGAGGCCTCGACGTACTCCTGCTGCTTCAGCGAGAGCACCATGCCGCGGATGACGCGCGACAAGGAGGTCCAGCCCAGCATCGCCAGGATCGCTGTGATGACGAAGTAGCGCTGGGTGGGGGTGATGTCCCAGTGATAGGTGACGCCGAAGAGGGCCAGCAAGAGGTAGAAGGATGGGAAGGCCATCAGGGCTTCGACGATGCGCATGAGCACGTTGTCGATCCAGCCGCCGAAGTAGCCGGCGATGCCGCCGATCAACATGCCCAGGGGGATGACGATGGCGATCGCCATGATGCCGACCGTGAGCGAGACGCGCGCCCCGTATAGGAGTCGCGAGAGGATGTCGCGGCCCGCCTGATCCGACCCGAAGAGGAAGAGCCGGGCCTTGTCGCCTTCCACTCCGAAGAAGTGGAGGTTAGAGGGGACGAGGCCCCACATCTTGTACTCGGGGCCCTTCGCGAAAAGCGTGATCCGGTACGGAGTGGTCCGATCCTCGATGTACTCCGAGAGGAGCGTCTCGGGGTTGAACTCCTCGACCTGGTCGTAGATGAACGGGCCGACGAACTTGCCCTCATGCATCCAGTGGATGGCCGACGGCGGCTGATAGGACTTGGTCCGGTCCTCGTAGGTCTCCGTGTAGGGAGCGAAGAACTCCGCGAAGATCATCAGGAAGTACATGACCCCGAGGATCCACATGCCGACGACCGCCATCTTGTGCTTGGTAAAGCGGCGCCAGATGCGGGCGTTGGTGCTGACCATGGGGGGGAGCTCGTCCTCCGGACGGCCGGCAGCGGGCTTGGTCATGGTGTCAGAATTCACAGTCGCCATCCCTTACGCCTCCAACTTGATCCGCGGATCGACCAGGGCCAGCAGGACGTCCGCCAAGAGGTTGCCCAGGAGCAACATGAAGGCGCCCATCATGATGCCCGCCATCGCCAGGGTCATATCGAGGCCCTGAAGCGCTTCGAGCATCATCATGCCCATGCCGGGCCAGCCGATGATGATTTCGACGAGTGCGAAGCCCGAGAGCAGGGACGCGAACTCGTAGCCCAGGATGGTGACAAGCGGGTTGATCGCGTTGCGCACGGCGTGCTTGTAGATGACCTTGTTCTCGGGAAGGCCCTTCGCCCGCGCGGTGCGGACGTACTCTTCGCCGAGGACGTCGAGGAGGTTGCCGCGCATCCGGCGCTGCAGAATCGCGATCGAGCCCACGGCCACGGCGAAGACCGGGATGACCAGGTGCTTGGCGATGTCGATCGCCTGATTGAGGGGGGTCATGTAGGCGAAGTCCGGGCTGGTCATGCCGCCCACGGGCAGGACGCCCGTCTTGGCCGCCGCGAACAAGAGCAAGAGGGCCAAGAAGAACTCGGGGATTCCCAGGAGGAAGAAGGTGGCGCCTGAGGCCACCTTATCGAAGGTGGAGTATTGTCGTACCGCCATGGCGATGCCCAATGGGATCGCGACCAACCAGGTGAAGAGGAAGGCGGCCACCCCGAGGATCAGGGTATTTCCGAGGCGCTGGACGATCAGGCTCGAGACCGACGTCCGGTACATGAAGCTCTGGCCCATGTCCCCCTGGATGAAATTGGTCGCCCAGCGGAAATACTGGATATGCACCGGCTGATCGAGGCCGAGGCGCGCGCGTTCGGCGGCGATGGTCTCGGGGCTGATGCTGGGGTTGAGGGCCTTCTGGGTGAGGAAGTCACCCGGCGCCATCTTGGAGATCCCGAAGCTGATGATCGAAATGAAGATCAGCAGGGGGATCATCTGAATGAGGCGCTTGAGAATGTACCGGAACATTCTGCACTCCTAGACGATGAGAGCGGCTAATCGAACCGATGTGAAGGCCGCGTCATACGACGCGAAGACCGGGCTGGATTAGACGCTCTTGGGGCCATTTCACGATTGTAGCACGATCCGAGCGGGCAAAACCGCTCGGATCGTGGCTTTGGGCTACTTGCGGTAGAGCTCCCACGAGTTCCACGAGCTGCCGAGGCTGCTGTAGGGGCTCGGCTGGGCATTGCCCAGGGTGTTGCGGACCGCCACCGTGTAAAGGAAGACGGGACGGTAGATCAGCACCGATTCCTCGGTGAGGATCTTCTGGAACTCGGCGTAGAGGGCCTTGCGGCGCTCCTCGTCGAAGTTCGTCGACGCATCCGCGAGGATCTCGTCGATCCGGGCTTCCCAGGCGGTGTGAGCCTTGGGGGTCTTGGGATCGTGGTTGAACGAGTGGGCATGACCCGAGCTCTTCCAGAGGTTGCTCGCGGAGAAGGGATCGGGGCCGGCGCCGAAGGCGCCCATGGTGATCTCCCAGTCGCGGGTGTTCTGGAGGCGATCCAACTTGGAGTTGAACGTCATGGGCGAGAGCTTCAGGTCGATACCGAGCTTCTTGAGGTCGGTCTTCCAGATGTTGGCTTCCTGTTCGCCCTCGGGGCTTCCGGTCTCGAGGATCATCTCGAGTCGGACGGGGTTGCCCTTCTTGTCGCGGAGCATGCCGTCCGCGGCCTTCTTGAAGCCGGCCTCGGTGAGGAGGGCTTCCGCCTTGGAGAGGTCATAGGGGTAGAGGACGTTCGCGTCGGGGCTGAAGTAGGGGCTCTTCTGGAAGATGGGCGAGTTCTGCTCGACGCCCATGTTGCGCAGGACGAGCTTCTTGATCGACTCCCGGTCGAGGGCATGGGCCAGCGCGCGGCGGAAGCGCACGTCACGCAGCCACTCCTGCTTGACCGGATCGACGTAGGGCTTGCCCTGGGCGTTCTTGCGGTCGTTGATGTTGATCTCGAAGTACGAGAGGCGCCAGTCGGGACCGCCGTTGACGATCGTGAAGTTCTGCTGCTTCTCGAGCGGCTTCATCAAGGGGTAGTCCTTGCCGCGCAGCCACTGGGCATCGGTCTCGCCGGCCTGGAACTTCAGCAAAGCCGTGTCGACGTTCTTGAGGAAGGCGACGTCGAGGCGATCGAAGTAAGGCAGGGGCTGGTTCTGCTCGTTGACGCGCCAGTAGTTGGGGTTGCGCTTGAAGACCATGCGCTGCGACGGCATGTAGGAGTCGTAGATCCAGGGACCGTTGGAGACGATCTTGGTGATGTCGGCGTCCATGGCCCAGGTCTGGTTGAAGACGGGCGAGCCGGTCTTGTCGGTGGTGGTGATGGTCTCGGCGAGGGCGTGCTTGGGCAGGATGGGCACGCCGCCGATCAGGCGCAGGAAGGGAACGAAGGGCTTCGGCGTCGAGATCGAGACGGTGAGGTCGTCGACCTTCTTCACGGTGGGAAGCTGGCCGTCCACCACGATCACGTCCCGGGTATCGGTGGGGATCTTGGGGTTGGCGATGACGTCGTTGAAGGTGAAGACCACGTCGTCGGCGGTCAGGGGCTGACCGTCCGACCACTGAAGGCCCTTGCGGAGCTTGAAGGTGTAGGTCTTCTTGTCCTCGCTCACCGTCCAGGAGGCGGCCAGGGCCGGCTCGATCTGGAGGGTGAAGGGATGCTCTTCGACGAGGCCTTCGAAGGTGTAGGCCACGAAGCGCGCCGAGGTCGAGTCGGTCACCAGGGCAGGGTTGAGGGTCTTGGGGTCCTCGTAGGCCGGCATGTGAAGGGTGCCGCCATAGTTGCCGATGGTGCCCGGCTGGACCTTGGGCTCGGTGGTGGTGATGGCCGGGACCGGAGCGGCCTCGCCCTTGGGGGCGGAGGCTTCCGGTTTGCCGCCGGAGCAGCCGGCGATCAGGGCCGCGCCCAGCAGGGCGGAGCTGAATAGCTTGACCTTACGGGTGATCATGAGTGATGGCTCCCTTACTTCCGATAGACCTCGTAGAGGTTCCAGATGGGGTTCATCCCGCTCATCGGGGTGAACTTGGTGATCTTCACGTTCCCCAGGGTGTTACGGATCGGGTAGAGGGCGATCCGGTTGGTGGTGTAGATGTAGGGGAGGTTCTCCGCCACGATCACCTGGAACTTGGCGTAGAGCTCCTTGCGCTTGTTTTCGTCGAGGGTGGTGGCCGCCTCGTCGAAGATCTGGTCGATCTCGGCTTCCCAAGGGGTGGCGGGCGTCTTCTGGTTCATGTTGAACATGTGAAGGCGGCCGTCGGACTTCCAGATATTGGAGCCGAGGGCGGGATCCAGGCTTCCGGTGAAGCCCATGACGATGGCTTCCCAGTCGAGAGAGGAGTCGGTCTTCTCGATCAAGGTATTGAACTGCATGGGCTGGACCTTGATCTTCATGCCGAGCTTGCCGAGGTCGGTCTTGAGGGTATCGGCCACGGTGAGGCGCTCACGGTTCTCGACGTTGGTCATGATCGTGAACTCGACGGCGTTGCCCTTGGGGTCGCGAAGCTGGCCCGAGGCGTCCTTCTTGTAGCCGGCGGCCTCGAGGGTCGCTTGGGCCTTGGCGAGGTCGTACGGGTACTTGGGGACCTGATTGGTGTAGTAGGGGCTGGCCGGCGAGAGGGCCGAGTCCAGGATGCCCGCGATGTTCTGGTAGACGTTCTTGACGAGGGATTCCTTGTCGACGGCGTAGGCGACGGCCTTGCGGAAGTTGACGTCGTTGAACCATTCCTGCTTGACGGGGTCGACGTTGGGCTTGCCCTTGGGGTTCTTGTCGCGGTTCTGGTTGAAGGTGAGGAAGTTGACGGAGAAGTCCTCGCCGGCGCGGTGGATGGTGAAGTTGCCCTGTTGCTCCTGGGGCTTCATGAGGGCGTAATCCTTGCCGCGCAGGGAGGCGTCGGCCATGTGGAAGTCGGTTTCGCCGCCCTGGAACTTGAGAAGCGCGGAATCCTGGTCCTTGGTGGCCTGGAAGATGACTTCGTCGAAGTAGGGGAGGCGATCGCCATCGGCGTTGACGCGCCAGTAGTAGGGGTTGCGGGTCATGACCAGGCGCTGGGCGGCCTTGTACTCTTTGTACATGAAGGGGCCGGTGCCGACGATGGTCGAGAGATCCTGGGTATCGAGGCCCCAGGTCTGGTTGAACTTGGGCATGCCCTGCTTGTCGAGATCCTTGACGGTGGGTTCGAGGACGTGCTTGGGCAGGATGGCGATGGCGCCGATGACGCGCAGGAAGGGGGCGTGGACCTTGGCGGTGGTGATGGCGACGGTATCCTCGTCGACCTTGGTCACGACAGGAAGCTTGCCGTCGACCTTGATGACGTCGCCCCAGTCCGAGGGGATCTTGGGGTTGGCGACGAGGTCGTTGAAGGTGAAGATGACGTCGTCAGCGGTGAGAGGCTGGCCGTCGGACCATTTGAGGTTTTTGCGCAGGTCGAAGGTGTAGGTGAGGCCGTCGGGGGAGACCTGCCACTGGTAGGCGAGGGCGCCTTCAGGTTCTCCGGTTTCGCCGTTGGTGGTGGTGAGGCCGTCGAAGACGAGGCTCATGGGCGTCGACGAGGAGGTTTCCTGGGCCAGGAGGGGGTTGAAGGTCTTGGGATCGGAACCACCGACCGAGAGACGTCCGCCGAACTTGCCGACGGGGCCGGTTTGGACCTTGGCGGGATCCACCTCGATCTTGACGGCGACGGCCTGGGTGGGGGACTGCGAGGCGGGCTTGTCGGAGCCCGAGCAAGCGGCGAGCATGATCACGCCAAGGGCGCCGGCGAGGACGGCGCGGGGGGTCTTCTTCATCGATTCCGCCTTCTTGGTCACAGGGGGGGACTAGATGCCGGTGCGGCCCAACATGGCGAGGGCGATCGCCACCAGGAACCAGGCGATGGCCAGGACGGCGGTGATCTTGTTGAGGCCGGCCTCCACGCCTTTCTGGCTACCGAAGACGTGGGCCTGGCCGCCAATGCCGGCAAGCCCCTCGCCCTTGGCCGAATGCAAGAGCACGGCCACGATCAGGCCGATCGAGAGAAGGGCTTGGCAAACGAGCAGAAAGACTTGAATGAACGACATGGCGATCCTTTGCGATGGCGAGTGGGTCGACCAGGGAGTCGAGGCGACACGGGGAGTGTCCCTCCTATGGTATATCACAGTGGCAAAGGGCGGGTCAAACCGCGATTCGCCGCGAGCGACGGGTCTCGGCCCGCCTTTCGTCGAAACGGCCATTGGCCCGCATGGACGCCCCCACTTAAGCTAGGGCCATGGCCCTTGCGATCCGAGAGGAGGTCCCCATGCGCGTGCAACGGGTGCGACCCAGCGAGCGCTTCTTCGTCACCCCATTCTTCGAGTCGGTGGCGCCGACGCTGGATCGTCAGGTCCGCGACTTCATGACCACGGATATTTTGGCCACGTCCGGGGACGCGACGCCTTACGAGGTGGCGCAGGCGATGATCCAGGAGCGGATCGACCTGATGCCGGTGGTGGATCGGGATCTCCGGGTGGTGGGGATCGTGACCGAGGGGGATCTGCTCAACCGGGTGAACTTCCCGCATGGCAAGATCCTGGATGGGTTACGGGCCTTGTTCGGTCGCGGCGATTACCGCGCCGAAAAGGCCACGGCCCAGCGGGTCGAGGGGTTGATGAGCCGGGATCTCTGCACGGTCGGCCCCGCCGAGACGCTGCAAAGCGCGTCCGAGCGCATGATCACCAAGGGCGTCCGGGCCCTGCCGGTGGTGGACCAGGACGGCCGCTTGATAGGCCTACTCACGCGAAGGCACGTGCTTCAGGCGATGATGCAGTGGAGCGAGCGTCAAACGGGGGGCTAAACCCCGCGCATCAACCGAGACACGACGGCCATGGCGGGGCTGCCGAGACCGATGACCAGGGCGAGCAAGGCTACCAAGCCGCCGACCCAGGGCAGGGCCTGGAGGAGCAAGAGCAAGGCCACTCCGAGGAGGGCCGACACGACCATGCGTCCCCGCAAGCTCCGCACCGGCAGCCTGCCGATCACTTGATCGCCCAGGAGGATGGCCGCGAGGACCCAAGCGAGGTAGAGGCCAAGCACGTAGAAGACCAACAGACTCAGGGCCAGGGGAATGCCGATCAGGGTGATCATCAGGATTCCCGCCAAGATGGGCACGCCCAGGAGAATGCCGGCCCCGGCCGCCAGCGAGAGCCAGAAATCCCGCTGCATGGCTTGGCCGGTCGCGAGGAGCGCCCGCGGCATCAAGAGGGCCATGAGCACGCCGGCCAGGCCTCCGACCATGAAGAGAAAGGCCATCCGGACCCAACCAGGCAACTGCCAGCTGCGAGAAACCCGCTCCTCGCGCGAGACCGGCCCCGCAATCGTCGCACCCGGCCGGATATCGGCTTCCTGGTTCGACGCGTAGCTCAAGGGACCCTTGATCTGCGCGCCCGCGGTCACGGTCAGATCGTCCGCCGAGACGCGCGCCGCGCCCGTCGTCCCATCAAGCAGGACCTTGCCGCCGGTCGCCTGAAGCTCGCCTTCCGTCGTCCCGCGAAGCGCGAGATCACGCCCCATCAAGGCCGCGGAGCCCTGGACCCGCGACGACGCCAATTGCTCGAGCTGGTTACCGGCCAAGAGCAGGTCGCGTCCGACCTCCCCCGAGACCATGACCATGCCGCCCGCCGCCCGGACGGATTGCCCGACCGACCCTCGAAGCGTCACGTCGCCGCCCGCGACGATCAAGTCGTCGCGCACGCTTCCCGTGACCGTGACATGCCGCGCCGCCACGACCAGGTCCCCGTCCACGCGGCCGCGGATGGTCACCTCGTTACCCGCCACGTAAAGGTCGTCGGAGATGACCGCCTCGGGCGGGATATCAACCACGTCGCCAGCACGGAAGGCGATCGCCTCGGCCGGCAGAGCCCCGAGACCCGAAAGCCCCAGGGTCAGCGCAACGAGGAGCAGCAGACGCGTCATTGGCCGCATGGCTAGTACGTCAAGAGCGAGGTGACGTCGAGACCGGGAAGCTTCTCGCGCCCCTTGAGGAAGCCCAGCTCCATCAGGAACGCGAGTCCCGCGACCTCGCCGCCCGTGCACTTCACCAGTTCGACCGCCGCCGCGGCCGTGCCGCCGGTGGCCAGCACGTCGTCGACGATCAGCACGCGCTTGCCGGTCTCGACCGCATCCTGGTGAATCTCCAGGGCGTCCGTGCCATACTCGAGGGAGTACTCGCAGCGATGCGTGTGATGAGGCAACTTGCCCGGCTTGCGCACCGGGATGAAGCCGGCCGAAAGGGCCGTCGCGACCGCGGCACCAAAAATGAAGCCCCGGGACTCGATGCCCAAAACGTAGTCGATCTGCTGATCGCGGTAACGATCGGCGATGGCCTGAACCACGCTCGCGAAGGCTTGCGGATCCTTCAAGAGGGGCGTGATGTCCTTGAAGACGATTCCAGGCTTGGGATAATCCGGCACATTCCGGATCAAGTCGCCGAGACCTTTCATCAGGCGTTCATCTCCAACGATCTGCATGCTCATCCTTTCCAATTGATATCCAAGGAACCTGGGAGCAGTGATACCCCCTGGGGCTTCGCCCCGTCCCCCCATGTCTAGCGGATAGCCGCAGGCGCTGGGGGGACAACTAACGGTTGCCGCTTCTGAGAAGCGGCATTTATAGGGCCATTTGCCGCTCCGAGAAGGTTGCCAACTGCTTGACTCCCAGCGCCCTCAACATGTCGAGGGCCTGTGGGTACAGGGCTCCGACGTCCTCAGGGCGGTGGGCATCCGATGACAGCACCAGGGGAACGTTCGCATCTACCAATCGGCGCAGCCACTCGGGAGCCGGGTAGATCTCGCCCACGGGTTTGCGCCAGCCGGCCGTGCTGACCTCGACCGCCATGCCGGAGCGCTTGATCAGCGGGGTCAGGCGCTCGTACCAGCGCGACGCCACCTCGGGGGCCTTGAAGCCGAAGACCTTGATCACGTCGGCATGGCCGATGATGTTCACCGGTCCCTTGGCAACCATGTCCTCCAAGAGGCTGAAGTACGTCTCGTAAATCTCCTCGACCCGGTTCTGCTCCCATTGTTCGCGCATTTCGTCGAGGTCGAAGCCGAAGCCGCCCAACCAATGTATCGAGCCGATGGCGTAGTCGAAGGGATAAGAGGCGAGGAAGTCCCGCATGGCGTCCATGTTGTCGGGCATCACGTCCATTTCGATGCCGATCTTGACGCGGACACCCTGCTTACGGGCCTCGAGCAGGAGCGCGAGGTAGGCGTCCAGGTCCTCGGTCTTGCGCTTCTCCACCCAAGGATTGCTCAGGAGATGGCGCGTCTGCGTGAAGCGGTAGGCATGCTCGGAGATGCCCAGCTCGGTGACGCCGGCCTTGGCGGCCTGCCGGACGAAAAGCTCCAGCCAATCGAGCGTATAGGGGCCACGTTCGACGTGGACATGGTAATCGGTGATTGGTCCGAGCACGGTGGTGACTCCCTTGAGAAAGCCGCGGGCGCGAAGAACGGCGCGGGGGCTTCCATGGTCTGTCGGAGATAGCCCTTGGCGGGCAACCGGACCAGTATACGCTAAATTGGCGATACCCGGCACCGAGCGCCTCCTGGCAACTTCCTCACGATTTGGTTACAATAGCCTCCGGCCAGTCCCGTACGCTGTTGAAGGTATTCCATGAAAAGCTCACGGATTCCCGGTTTTTACAAACTCTCCATCGAGGAGCGCATCGACAAGCTCGCCGAGACCTACGACCTCGACCGCAACGAGATTGACGCCCTGCGCAGCCAAGGCTCGCTCGAACTCGAGCAAGCGGACAAGATGATCGAGAACGCCGTGGGGATTTACTCCCTGCCCATCGGCGTCGGTCTCAACTTCCTCATCAACGGCAAGGACTACCTCGTTCCGATGGCCATCGAAGAGCCCTCGGTCGTGGCGTCGTGCTCCTTCATGGCCAAGCTGGTCCGCGAGGCGGGCGGCTTCACCACCGGGTCCACCGAGCGCGTGATGATCGGCCAGGTCCAGGTCATCGGCTGCGACGACTTCCGCGCCGCCAAGAATGCCCTTTACACCCACCGCGACGAGCTGATCGAGCTGGCCAACGCCCTTGTCCCCAATATGGTCAAGCGCGGCGGCGGCGCCCTGGACCTCGACGTCCGGCTGCTCAACGACAACCCCGGCGCGAAGTACAGCACCATGCTCGTGCTTCACCTCTACATCAACACCCAGGACGCCATGGGCGCCAATACGATCAACACCATGGTCGAAGGCATCGCCCCCCGGGTCGAGGAGCTGACCGGCGGCAAGGTCTACCTGCGCATCCTCTCCAATTACACCGACACCTGCCTCGCCTGGGCCAAGTGCGTCGTTCCTCCCCATGTCCTCGCCACCGACGGCTGGACCGGCGAGGAGGTCATCGAGGGCATGATCCAGGCGCATTCCTTTGCCGCCTCGGATCCGTACCGCGCCGTGACCCATAACAAGGGCGTCATGAACGGCATCGACGCCGTGGTGATCGCCACCGGCAACGACTGGCGCGCCATCGAGGCCGGAGCCCACGCTTACGCCGCCCGCAACGGCCAGTACGGTCCCATGACCGATTGGAGCCGCGACGAGCATGGCAACCTGGTCGGCTACATCGAGCTTCCCATGCCCGTGGGCACCGTGGGAGGCTCGATCGGGATGCACCCGATGGCCCAGATCGCCCTCAAGTTCGTCCGGGCCAAGTCCGCCCGCGAGCTCGCCGAGGTGATCGTGGCCGTGGGACTCGCCCAGAACATGGCCGCCATCCGGGCGCTGGCCACCACCGGCATTCAGAAGGGTCACATGGCGCTTCACGCCCGGACCGTGGCCGTCACCGCCGGCGCGCGCGGCGAATTGGTCGAGAAGATCGCCCAGGCCATGGTGGAAGCCCAGGAAATCAAGATTGAAAAGGCCAAGGAGCTCTTGGCCGCGTTCAGCCCCGCATGAGCACGCCGCGAGAGCCTGAGTGGCTCGCCTCCACCGAGGTCACCCCGGAAGCCCCCCATGATGGGCGGGCATTCGGGAAGCTGATCCTCGCCGGCGAGCATGCCGTCGTCTACGGTCACCCGGCGATCGCGGCTCCGCTGCCCGCCCTTTCCGCCCTCGCATGGGTCGTTCCGGGCAACAACGGCTTCACCATCACTTCCGAGGGCTATCCCGAGGTCGCCACCCTGGAGACGCGCCAGGGACCGCTGGCCCCTCTGGCGGAGGCCGCCCGCGACGCGCTATCGCGCATGGGCATCGATCCCGTCGCCTTGCCGCCCCTCTGCGTCCAGCTCACGTCCACGATTCCCAGTGGCGGCGGTTTGGGCAGCTCGGCTGCCGTCACCGTGGCCCTCGTGCGTGCCCTCTACAAGTTCTTCGGTTTCCCGCTGGATCCCACGATTCTCCAGGACATCTCCACGCAGGCCGAGTGCATGGTCCATGGCACGTCCTCGGGAATCGACCCCGCCGCCGTCTCGGCCACCACTCCCATCCGCTTTCGCAAGGGCGAGGCGCCGCACCCGATCCCCCTCAAGACCTCCCTGCACCTGGTCGTGGCCGACTCCGGCGAGCGCTCCGCCACCGCCCCCATGGTCCAGAAGGTACGTGAGGCGATCGCCACGGATCCCGAAGCCCGCCAAACGCTCGACGCCTTGGGCGCGATTGCCCCGCGTATGGAGAAGGCCCTCGTCGCCGGCGATCTCGACGCCGTCGGCGCGCTTATGAACGACGTCCACGCGGGCCTCGTCCGCCTCGGGCTTTCCACCCCCAAGCTCGACGCCATCGCCCAGGCCGCCCGTGACGCGGGAGCCCAGGGCGCCAAGCTCTCCGGCTCGGGCGGAGGCGGTGTCGTCATCGCCCTGACCACCCGAGAAAAGGCCGGCAATATCGCCAAGCACATGCAAGAGGCGGGAGCCACTTCCGTCACCTACACCCGTATCCCCTGAGCGGCCTCCCCGCCGCGCCTCCCCAGCTCAGGAGTCCACGTGGAACCCATCGAAGCCCGTAAGCACGACCATATCCGCCTCAGCCTCACCGAAGACGTCCAGTTCGAGCACCTGCCCACCGGCTTCGACTCCCTGCGCTTCGAACACCTCGCCCTCCCGGAACTCGACTTCGCCGATGTCGACCCCTCCACGACCCTTTTGGGCAAACGCCTTGCCGCTCCGTTGCTCATCTCCTCGATGACGGGCGGGCCGACCCTGGGAGGCAGCATCAACCAGAACCTCGCCGCCGCCGCCCAGAAGGTCGGCGTGGGCATGGGCCTGGGCTCCCAGCGCATCACCCTGGCGAACCCCGAGACCCTGAAGTCGTTCCAGGTGCGCGACGTCGCGCCGGATATCCTCTTGATCGGCAACGTGGGCGCGGTCCAGCTCAACTACGGCGTGGGCCTCGATGAATGCCGGCATCTCGTCGATTCCGTCGGCGCGGATGCTCTCTACCTGCACCTCAACCCCCTGCAAGAGGTCATTCAGCCCGAAGGCGACACCAACTTCAAGGACCTGATCCCCAAGATCCGCCAGATCGCCCGCGAGCTCGGCGTGCCCGTCCTGATCAAGGAAGTCGGCTCGGGCATCTCCGGCGCGCTCGCCAGGCAACTCGCCGATACCGGCATCGCGGCCCTCGACGTCAGCGGCGGAGGCGGCACCTCCTGGGCCCTGATCGAGGCCAAGCGCGCCCATACCCCGATGCAGCAATCGCTGGGCGAACGCTTCCGGGACTGGGGCATTCCCACGACCGTCTCGCTGATCCAGTGCCGAGAGGCGCTACCCGACATGCCCCTGATCGCCTCGGGAGGCATCCGCTCGGGAATCGACATCGCCAAGGCGATCGCCCTCGGGGCCGACGCCGCCGCCCTCGCCCACCCGTTCCTCGAAGCGGCCACCCGCTCGCCCGAGGCCGTCGAGGACGTCCTGCGCCAGCTCATCCAGGAGCTGAAGGTGGCCATGTTCCTCGTGGGCGCCCGTACGATCGCCGATCTCAAGGGACGGCGCGACCTCCTGGCGGGAGTGGCCCGATGATCAAGACCGCCACGGCCCAGGCCTGCAGCAATATCGCGCTCATCAAGTACTGGGGGAAGCGCGACGCGGCTCTCAACCTTCCCACGAACGGCAGCCTCTCGCTCACGCTCGACGGCATGACCACCCAGACCACGGTCCACTGGGATGCGGGATACGAGGCGGACGCGGTCTCGCTCAACGGCAAGGCGCTCGCGGATTCCGAGCTGACCAAGATGAGCAAGTTCCTGGACCTCGTCCGCAATAAAGCCGGAATCTCGCTCAAGGCCAAGGTCGAATCCCAGAACAACTTCCCCACCGCCGCGGGCCTCGCCTCGTCGGCCTCGGGCTTCGCCGCCCTGGCGCTGGCCGCGAGCCAGGCCGCGGGCCTGGAACTGGAGCCGCGCGAGCTGTCCATCCTGGCCCGGCAGGGCTCGGGCTCAGCCAGCCGCTCAATCTTCGGCGGCTTCGCCGAGTGGAAGCGCGGGGAAACCCCTGACGGCACGGATTCCTACGCCGAGCAACTGATGCCCCCCGAGGCTTGGCCCGACGTTAGGATGCTGGTCGTGGTCCTTGAGCCCCGCCCCAAGCCGATTTCCTCGCGCGCGGGCATGACCCAGACGGTCGCCACCTCGCCGATGTACCCCGCCTGGCTGGAGACCGTCGGAGCCGACCTCGACGCCGCCCGCAAGGCTCTCTTCGCCAAGGACCTCGAAGCCCTGGGCACGGTAGCCGAGGCGAACGCCCTCAAGATGCACGCCACGATGCTCACGACCTTGCCGACCATCCTGTACTGGCAGCCAACCACGGTCGCCCTGATGCACCGAGTCTGGGAGTTGCGCCGCGACGGGATTCCCGGGTGGTTTACCATCGACGCGGGCCCCAACGTCAAGGTGCTCACCGATGAGGCGCATATCGAAAAACTGGCCAACGCGCTGGCTGCGGTCGAAGGCGTCGAGCGCGTGCTGGTCTGCAAGCCGGGCTCCGGAGCCGCGCTTTGCTGATCGCCGCCAAGGCCTCAGCCCCCGCCAAGCTGGTGCTGACCGGCGAGTACGCCGTGCTCGAGCCTGACGAAACCGCGGTCGTGGCCGCGGTCGACCGTTTCACCGAAGCCCGCGTCACCCCTGCCGAAAGGATGCGCCTCACGGCCCCGGCCCTCGCCCTCTCCGAGGCCGACGCCCGCTACGAGGCCGGCCGCTGGACCCTCAGCACGCCGCATGCCAAGGCGGGTTTCGTCACAGAGGCCCTTTCGACGACCCTGGCTTACCTGGAAGAAGGCGGAACCTCAATCGAGGCCTTCCACCTCGAGATTTCGCCGGCGCTGGCCGAAGGCGGCGTCAAGATCGGGCTGGGAGGTAGCGCCGCGACCACCGTGGCCGTGGTCGGAGCCGTCTTGAAGGCCTTCGGGCAGGAGGCGGATCCCATGGTCGTGTACCGGCTGGGGGCGATCGCCCACCTCCGCGCGCAGGGTTCGGGCTCGGGCATCGACGTGGCCGCGTCGGCCTTCGGCGGCGTGCTCGCCTTCTCGAGCCATCATCCCGCCTGGCTGGAGCTTCGCGTCTCCCAGGCCACCTCCGTTCGCGAAATCGTCGAAGGCCCTTGGCCACACCTGAGCATCGAGCGCCTGAACTGGCCCCAGGGCTGGCTTTTGCTTGCCGGTTGGACTGGAACGAGCGCATCGACGCCCGAGTTCCTGAGCATGGTCGAACACCTGAAAGCCTCCTGCGACGCCGGCTACCCGACGTTTCTCTCGCAGATGCGCCACTCCAGCCAGGCGCTCGTCACGGGCCTTAAGACCTCGGACGCCGACGCTTGCCGCTCAGCCATCGCGAATGGACGCGCCGCCATGCATACGCTGGGCGAGGCGCTGGGGGTCTCGCTCGAAACCCCGGACCTCGCGCGCCTCGCCGAAGCCGCCATCGCCTGCGGGACAGCGGGCAAGCCCTCCGGCGCCGGAGGCGGGGACTGCGGGATCGCGTTCGCCTTCGACTCCGCTCAGGCCGACTGCGTCAAGGAAGCCTGGGAGCGCCAGGGCATCCGTCCGCTGAACCTCGACATCGCACGCCGGGGGCTCGCGACACCAGCCGCCAACTGATTCGCCGTCATCTGGCTCGTCCCCGCCGGATCACCCTACGCCGAATGCGAGGCCTGACGGGAGGATGGCCCGCTGACGGTGGACGCGTAGCGCGCGGCCGGGTAGGGCACGCTGACGTCGGGTTCGCCACGGCCGTAGAGGACCGTGATCGCGGAGCCTGCCGGAAGGTCCAGCGGGGGCGACGGATGCCAGACCCGTCCCTCGTGAGGACGGCCGTCCGCATCGAGGTACCGATAGCGCAAGCGCCGTCCCCCGTACCAGGGCTGCTCGATCGACATGACGTTGCCCAAGGCCAATCGGCCATGAGCGGCAAGGCGCTGGTGACGCCAGTCTTCCAAGGTGATGCGCAAGGGCCGAACCGCCAGCAGCATCACGCCCAGGGCGACGTAACCGATCAAGGCGCCGCGGTGCCAGGCTTGCACGGGTAGCAAGAGGGCCATGATGCCGAGGGCGGCCACGCCGACGGCCATTCGAGCCATCGCGTGCATCGGGCGCTCGAAGCCCTCCCGCCGGGCCACCTGACGCGGCACGGTCTGCGCCAGTTCCGGCGGGCACCATCCGGGAACCGGCTCATCCGACGGCGGAAGGCCGTGACTCCTGAGAAACTCCCAGGCCATCAAGCTGCGATCCACGGCGATGACCAGGCCCGCCATGCCGATCAAGCCCAGGATCTCGGCCTGCAGGGAATTGAAGAGGAAGCCGACGACCCCCAGGATCACCATGCCCGCGCTACCGGCTACGAGCGCCAGGGTCCCGATCAGATCGCGGCGCCCTTCCTCGCGCGCCTCGAAGACTCCCCAGCCGCACGCCAGACAGTTGCGGGGAGCATAGAAACTCAGCGAATGAACGGAGATCGGACCCTGGCAGTCCGGGCAATGGGTCGGGGCATCGGGCCGCATGTCTTCCTCCTCGGCGGAATGCAAACAGCAAGTCGGGACCTTCAAGCTTAAGCTTGCCAAACCCATGTCCTAACCGCATTTCCAGTCCATTAAGGGCTTGTAAAACCAGGCGTCATCTCGTCCTCCCGTCGAAACACACCAAGGCCTCCCTCCGGAGGCCTTGACAGATGAGGGGGACGGTTGCTAGGCTTTAGCAGTTATTGCAATACTATTGCATTAAACGACAGCCTCAAGCCCACCAAAGGAGATTCCGCATGTCCACCCTTCGCCCCACCGTTCTCGCCACCTTGATACTCGCCCTTACTCTGGCGCCGGGCTGCACGCCCGTCCCTGGCGGTGTCTCCCAAGTCCCCGAGGGTATGGCCGACCATGCCGCCCATGCCCCGGCGTTCGTGAAAGAAAAGGTCAGCATCCAGGCCATCGACAGCCACAATATCCAGATCAAGGGAGCTGCCGGTGCGGCGCCCCATGGCAAAGGCATCCTCGGTTTCAAGGGTGAGCTTCTCGAGATGCCCGGCGAGGCCTCTCAATCGTTCGCGATCGAGGTCGGGGACGATGGTGCCTTCACGTCGGCGACGCTTCACGTGCATGATGGCGGCAAGCTCACCCTCTTCGCGTACATCGAGCAGGACGGCAAGAAGGCGTTCTCGAAGCCGCTAACGGTCCAGCGCCGGGACCTCGACCCGACCAAGCTGAAGCTCTCCGAGGTCGATGACCATTCCGTTTCCTTCCAGGCTTCGGCAGGAGCCGTGGGCTATGGGAGCCTCGTCCTGGCCTATCTCGGAGCGCACACCACCAAGCCTGAAACCACCCCTTGGAAGACCCTCGCGGTCCAGCCCGACGGGTCGCTTCCCGAAACGAGCATGCACCTGCACCACGGGGATGCGATCACGCTCTTCGCCGAAGCTGACGAGACGGGAAGCAAGGTTTACTCGAAGCCCGTCACCCTGACGGTCGAATAACCCAAGTAGAGCCAAGGGCGGGCGCCTATCGCTACGTCCGCCCTTACAAACTGCGGCTTGACAGGAGTCTAGGGCAAGCTTATGCTTATTGCAGCAGTATTACATTAAGGAAAGCCATGCTACCGAAACGCCGAAATCACGCCCCCCTCGCCGCCCTGCGCATGCTCGCCGTCATGCCGCTGCTGATTGCCGTGGCGGGCCATCCCGCCTTCGCCCAGCAGGCCCCTGCGGACGCATCGAGCGTGGATCGTGACGACGCGTTCGAGGCCGATGAGCGCGAGATCTGGGAAGCCCTTCAAGAGCCGACCCCACCGCGGCTTTCCGTGGCCCCCCGGGCCATCGCGAGCATGAACCCGGATATCAGCGTCATCCTGGACGCGGCCGCGGCGGCCTTCAGCGGCCCGCCGGATCAGCTGGGCGGTCACGATCCACGCCAGAACGGCTTCAACCTCCAGCAACTCGAACTCAGCATCGGCTCGGCCGTGGATCCCTACTGGCGCTTCGACGGCAACCTGGTCTTCAGCCAGTTCGGCGTCGAGGTCGAAGAGGCCTACGCCACCACGACCGCCCTTCCCGCCAACCTCCAGGTCCGGGCCGGACAGTTCCTGACCCGCTTCGGCCGCCTCAACTCCACCCACCCGCATGCCTGGGAATTCGTCGATCAGCCCCTGGTGCTGGGCAAATTCTTCGGCGGCGAGGGAAACCGCGGGCTTGGGACCGAAGTCTCCTGGCTCTCCCCCTTGCCGTGGTACCTCGAGCTGGTCGGATCCGCCTCGGAGGCCCACGGCGCCTCCACGGCGCGCAGCTTCTTCGGCGGGGAGAACCTGGGCGTCCAAAGCCTCGCGGATTTGCAGCTCACCGGTGCCGTCAAACAGTTCTTTCCCTTCGGGCCCGACTGGTCGCTCGCCTGGGGCCTCTCGGGAGCCTCGGGGCCGAACCCGACCGGCCGCAGCAACCGCAGCGAGATCTACGGGACGGATGTCTACCTCAAGTTCCGCCCCCTTCGGGACGGTGACTGGACGACCGTTTCCTTCACCACCGAGGCCATGGCTCGGAGGCGTCAGGTCCCCGGTGGCATCCTCACAGACGAAGGGCTTTATAGCACGCTTTTCTGGCGCTTCGATCAGCGCTGGGGCGTCGCCGCCCGCCACGAGGCCGTGACGGGAAGCGCCAACGATCCGCTGGATCCGACCTGGACTGGAACGCGGCAGCGCTCGAGCGCCAATGTGACGTTCTGGCCGACCGAGTTCTCGCGCATCCGGCTGCAAGCCAGTTCGGATCGGCGCGCCGATCAGCCGACTCCCGTCTACGGCGTCTTCCTCGCCTTCGAGACGGTCATCGGGGCGCACGGCGCCCATCACTTCTAGGAGAGTCTTCCCATGTCGAACGTCAGGAAATCGTTCCTGTTCTGGTTCCTCTTCGTGGCCATCGCGCTCGTCCCGACCCTCGCCGAGGCCAAGGTTCGCGTGGTCGCGACTCTTCCGACCCTGGCGTCCATCGTCCGGGAAGTCGGAGGGCATCACGTCGAGGTCACCTCGCTCGCCTACCCGACGCAGGACGCCCACTTCGTGGATGCGCGCCCGCACCTGGTGCTCCAGCTCAACAAAGCGGATCTCCTGGTGATCAACGGCTCCGACCTGGAGATCGGCTGGCTGCCCGTGCTCGTCACCGGCGCGCGCAACTCCCGCATCCAGCCGGGCGCCGCGGGCTACCTCGATGCCTCGACCCTGGTGACGCTCAAGGAGATTCCCCATGGCAAGCTCGATCGCAGCCAGGGTGACATCCACCCCGGCGGCAACCCGCACTACCTGACCGATCCGCGTAACGGCGGCAAGGTCGCGGTCGGCATCGCGCAGAAGCTGGGCGCCATCGACCCGGCGAATCGCAACGACTACCTCAAGCGCGCGAGAGCCCTCGATCAGAAGGCCGTCGCCCTGGCCGAGCAAGAGCGCAAGCGCTTCCTGGCGATTCCCCAGGTGAACCGTCACGTCGTGACGTACCACCAGTCCTGGGTCTACTTCCTCGACTGGCTGGGACTCGAAGAGATCGGCACCATCGAGCCGAAGCCCGGCATCCCCCCCGATCCCCCGCATGTCTCGCGCCTGATGACCCATATGCGCAAGGTCCACACCGACGCCATCCTCCAGGAAGCTTACTATTCCTCGCGGATCGGTAAGCTGCTCGCCGAGAAGACCGGGGTACCCTTGGTCGTCCTTCCCGGCGGCGCGGATTTCGAGCGCGGTGAGACCTACCTCTCCTACGTGGAAACCCTGACCCGCAAGGTCTACGCGGCCATCCGGGAGGCCAAGTAGTGCGTCCGACCCTGAGCAAGTCCCTTCGACCGGCCCTCGGGACCCTGGCCCTCGGGCCCTTGGCGCTCGTGCTCGCCAGCTGCACCTTCCAGCCCGGAGTCGCCTTCGGCACGCTCGCCTCGGCAACCCTGGCGGCCGGCTTCGAGCCCGCCGCCTCCCGGCTGGATGCCGAAGGCCGCATCAAGACCGATGGCGGCTACCGGATTCGGGTTACGTCCCTCACGCTCGTCCCGCGCCAGCTCGACTTCCAGTCGACCTCCGGCAAGGCGGCCACCGGGGGCAGTTTCGATCCCGCCAATCCCCCCGAAGGCTACTCGAACTGCCACGGCGGGCACTGCCACCGCGACGACGGCGCCTTGGTCGACTACGCGGACATCGAAGCGGAACTTTCCGGAGGAACCGTCACGACCCGGACCGCGCTGAGCTTGCCGGTTGAAACGCCTTTCGACCTCCTCGCAGGCACGGCCACGGCCTCCCTTGCCGCTTCGAAGCCGGGCTACCATTTGGATCGCGGGACCTGGAACAAGGCCAGCTTGCAAGTCGCCAGCCTGTCGGCCAGCGGCACGGTGGAGGATCCCTCGACCTTCAACCGTCTGGGTGGCCAGACGCGAAGCTGGTCGTTCACGCTGACTCCCGCGGCCTTCACGAAGGCGATCGCCGTCACGATCGATCGCGACCGGGCCGAACGTCTCGACGTCGCCGCCCACCTCGCCGTCACCGAGAAACTCTGGGACGCGATCGACTTCCAGACCCTGGCCGCCACCGCGGGAGCGATCGTGCTCGACCAGCACGCGGCCACCCGCGCGCAGCTTACCGACAACCTGACCCAGAGCGCCTTAAGCGTCACGGTCACGCCCTAACCCCCCACCCTTCCAGGAGACAGTCATGTTGAAACGCCGCTTCGCCGCCCCCATCACCGCCCTCGCCCTGGCCACCGGCCTTTTGATTGCCGGTTGCCAGCTCATCCCCGGCGGCGCCGCCAACCCCGATCCGAGCCCCTCGACGAGCTCCGAGCCGATTCCCGAGGCGGATCTCGAGGCCTGCGAGCACCTCAACAACGGGCCCGCTTTGGCCGTCACCGCCAACGCGTCGGCCTCGCTCGCTCCTCAGGTAAGCGAAAGCCACAAGCGCTATGACATCGACTTGATCAGCGATAACGCGCAGTACTCGGGCAAAGTCTTGTACAATAGCAAGGAAGAAGCGCACTACGTCTTCTTCTTCAACCAAGACGTGACGCTCGAAGTTCGGGACTCCGAGAACACGCTCGTCGAGCCCGAGGCCGTCGCCAGCTTCTCGGCTGCCTGCGGCACCGTCAAGGCTCGTTACGAGGTCCCCCTCGGCGTCGGTCTCTACACCCTCCATCTGGGTCCCACGGCGGCGTCGACCGTGAGCCTGGTCGTCGAAGAATCCGCCCATGAGGAGCATGATCACGCGCACTAACCCCTTGCCTCAAACCAAGGCCGTCTTGTCGACCGAGTCGCTCTCGGTCGGCTACGGGGGAGTCCCGGTACTCCCCCCTCTGACCTTCTCCGTGCGGCCCGGAGAGCTCTGGGTGCTGGCCGGCCGCAACGGCTCCGGCAAGTCCACCCTGCTTCGCACCATCCTTGGCCTGCTGCCGGCCGTCGGCGGCACGCTCACGCGGCCTCCCAGCACCAGCATCGCCTACCTGCCGCAGGTCCAGAGCCTGGATCCGATCGTGCCGATGCGCGTCTGGGATATCGTCGCGGAAGGCGTCGAGTCCGGCTGGTCCTTCCTGAAGCCCTGGATCACCGCCGACCAAAAGCAGCGGATCTCCGAGGCTCTCACGCGCACGGGCACGGAGAGCCTGGCGAAGCGCTCCTTCGTGGAACTCTCCGAAGGACAGAAACAGCGCGTCCTGCTGGCTCGCGCGCTGGCCTCCTCGCCTGAGCTCTTGCTTCTGGATGAGCCCACCTCGGCCATGGACCTCAAGGCCGAGGAAGAAGCCATCAACCATATCGCCGACCTCCGGCGCGAGCTGGGGACCGCCGTGATCCTGGTCAGCCACCACTTGCCGGCGGCCATCAAGGCGGCGGATCATATCCTCTTCGTGGACGCCGAACACCAGGGCGTCGCCGCGGGCGGCGTCCGAGAGGTCCTCGCCGACCCCATCTTCCATCGCCAGTTCGCCGGCTTGACGGGCGATCTCTGCGTGGACATGCTGAAAGACGGGCACCGCCATGACGCCTAGCTTGACCGATTTCATCGCGGGCTGGGAGCTCTTCCGCGACCCGATCCTCTGCGGCCTCGTCGCCGGAGCGGCCCTCGGCATGCTGGGCGTCTTCATCGTGCTGCGCCGGATGGTCTTCATCTCGGCGGCGCTTTCGCAGGCCGCGGGCCTAGGGGTCGCGCTTTCGTTCTACGCCCAGATCCACCTGGGGCTCGTGGGCTTCATGGTGGATCCGCGCCTGGGGGCGCTGATTCTGACTCTCCTCGCGGCGAGCATGCTTCGCCTGGAGCCGCGCGGGCGCCTGACCCGAGAGGGCATGCTCGGCCTCGCGTACCTGGTGGCTTCGGCGGGCACCCTCATGGTCGGCACCCGCATCTCGCAAGAAGCGCACGACATTCAGGCGATCCTCTTCGGGACCGGCGTCTTGGTTCGCCCCAGTGACACCACCTGGGTCTTGATCTCGGCGGCCCTGGTCTTCGCGATGGTGGTCTGGTGGCGGCGCGGGCTGATCTTCGCCAGCTTCGATCCGGATGGCGCCAAGGTCCGCGGGCTTCCGACGACGTTGCTCAGCTTCGCGATCCTGGGGGCGATCGCCCTCATGGTCTCCATCGCCACGCGGGCCCTGGGGGCGCTTCCGGTCTTCGCGTTCAGCATCCTGCCTGCCATGGCGGCGATCGCCCTGGCTCCCAGCCCCACCGGGGCCTTGCTCCTCGCGGCATGCTTCGGCGCCCTGGGAGGAGTCGGCGGCTACATGCTGGCTTTCTTCGGCCAGTTCCCGGTCGGCGCGAGCCAGACCCTGGTCTGCGCCCTCCTGGCCGTCGGTGCCTGGGCCATCCGGATGGGACTCAATCCCCGCTCGTCGTCGCGCCTGTCGTTGCCTCGCGCCTGACCGTCTTCCCGCGAAAGAGGGCCGGCTCCCGATGGGGAGCCGGCCCTCTTTGGATTGGTTTAGAGGTAGTAGTCGAAGATATCGAGCAAACGGTTGAAGGGCTGCTCGTACCAGGGGTACTCCTTGAACTCGAAGACCTTGGTGGCGTTGTTCCAGTCGTGGTCGAAGAGGCGCTTGCGCAGGCCGCCGACGAGCGCGCGGTCGGTGGTCGCCAGGCTGATTTCCTGATTGTCGAAGAGCGCGCGCGTGTCGTGGTTGGTCGAGCCCACGGTGGCCCACTTGCCGTCGACGGCCATGTACTTGGTATGGACGTGCGCGTCGGCAGGCGTGCCGTGGTAGAGGCGGAACTCGGCGCCGAGCTTGCTCAAGGCGTTGAGCTTGACGGTGTGAAGGCGCTTGAAGACCTTGGCGCTGGACTCGCCGGGCACGATGGCCTTGATCGTGACGCCGCGGCGGGCGGCGGCGTCGAGACGGGTCAGGACGCCGTCGTCAGTCAGGTACTGCTGCTCGATGACAATCTCGGACTGAGCCTGCTCGATGGCCCGGTAGGTCATGCCGCGGGCTTCGAAGCGGCCTTCGGGCGCGCTGGTCACGTAGATGGCGGCATCCGTCGAGCCGTACTGCATGCCGGGCTGGAGGCTCGGGTACTGGATCGATCCGCCGCGAGCGAGCTTCCAGTCGCGGGCGAACTCGCCGTGGAACTGGTGGGCGACCTCGCCGCGGAAGTTGATCAGGACGTCCTGGTCCTTGGTGTCGAAGTCGGACATGAGATTCATGCCGCCGACGAGGCCGCGATCGCCGTCCGCCAGGTAGAGCTTGCGGTGGGTGATGTTCACGCCCAGGCGCTTATCGTCCTTGCGGATGCCGCGAACCGGGTAGTAGCGGAAATCCACGCCAGCCGCACGCAGCTCCTGCGCCATGGCCTTGGCGCCGGGCAGGAAGCGCGAGCCGACGTAATCCGCCAGCACCTTGACTTCGACGCCTTCGGCGGCCTTGGCCTTGAGCAAGGGGACCACGCGCTGGCCCATCGAGTCGTTCCCGAAGTTGAAGGTCTCGATGTAGAGGGTCTTCTTCGCGCTCTTGATGAGGGCTTCGAGGGCGGGGACGTTCTCCTTGGGGCCCACGCTCAGCGTCGCGGAGTTGTTGCTCGTGCGAGGGTTGGGGTTGCGCATGGGGCGAACGGGCAGCTGGAACGTCTCGCGAGGGGCTTCGTTGAGGCTGGGGCCGTCGTCGTTGAAGGAGGCCTCACGCGCGGCTCCGTTGAAGAGATCCTCCACGGAGGTGACGGCCGTCTGAGGGGACACCCCGCAGCTCGCCAAGAACATCACCGAAAGGGCAGGGGCCACCCAACGCGCCGCGGGCTTGAAGGGCTTGGTCGTCATCAACTTCTCCCTCGTTCAAGAGCCAGAGTTCGGGCTACATCCTATGGCCACGGTTACCGGGCCGGTAAGAAACCAGATTAGCAAAGGAATGTCAAAAAGTAAAGATATCCTTAAGGCAAGGTTAACACCCACTAACCATGCGCCCTCACGGGGCTTGGCCTCTGGTATACTGGAAAGACCTTTGGGTCCGAGAGGAAGAACCATGCCCTACGCCGAGGACGCGCTCCAGATCCTCAAGAGCCGCGGATACCGCATCACCCAACCCCGCCGCAAGGTCCTCGAGCTTCTCGAACGGGCCGAGACGGCCTTGTCGCCGTACGAGATCAAGGACCTCCTGGACTCGGCGGGCGAGCGCGTGGACACGGTGAGCATCTATCGAATTCTCGAATGCCTCGAGGACAACCACCTGATCCACCGGGTCCTCACCTCCGGCAAGGTGCATAAATGCGACCTGTCCAACGAGGATCACTGCCGCCTCGATCAAGAGGACCACTGCCACCACAACCTGATCTGCCGCTCCTGCGGCGCGATCGAGGAAGTGCACTGCCCCGGCTTGAGCCCGCTGGAAGCCAACCTGGGCAAGCAAGCAGGATTCACCATCGAAACGCATCACCTGGAATTCAGCGGCCTTTGCCGCAAGTGCAGCTGAGCCGCTTTCGGGTATCTCAACGATCCTGCAATTGGAAGCGAGGCTGGAGGTAGGATGGGGTCACCCCAGGGAGCTCCGCTGGATGGAGCGAACCCGGAAAGGAGCGACTCCATGGATTGCCAGACCCATGATCAGCATGCCCATGTGCATGGCAGCGACTGCGGGCATATCGGCATTCGGCATCAGGACCATGTCGATTACCTCCATGACGGCCACCTTCACCATGCCCATGAGGGCCACGTCGACGAGCATCGCCTGGACGTGAGCGCCGCCAATCCCACCGATTGCAAGCCGGTGGACTGCGGGGCCTCCCACGGCATGCCGATTCCGCACGGCGATCACGTCGACCACCTGGTGGACGGGCGACTTCATCACATGCATGGTGACCACTGCGACGATCACGGCCCGGTGACGGTCGTCTCTCACTGAGTCCGCGCCAAAACACGCAAGACGACGGGGCTGCCTCCTGGGAGGCAGCCCCGTCGTCATTCAATGGGGGGTCGACTGGCGTCGGGGTCTAGTGACCGTGGTGGAAAAGCTGCTCGATCAACCAGAAGCTTCCGCCGCCCACGAGGACGAGCCAGGCTCCCGCAGAGGTCGTCGCGGCGGCCGGGATCAACTGGGCCAAGGCCACGAAGAGCAGGATGCCCGCGGCGATGGGGAGGGCGAGGGGGACCAACGGGCCCATCAGGAAGGGCATGAGCGCGCCCAGCAGGAGGGCGACGCCTACGATGAGGACCGCGCGGCGGGCCATGCGCTTGCTCGCGCCGGCAGCCAGGGTGACGGAGGCGGCGAGGATGCCTTCCGGCAAGAGGTGAAGGATCAGGCCGACCATGACGAGCCAGCCAAGCGACGAGCCTGCGGCAAAGGAGGCCGAAAGGGCCACGCCGTCGAAGAAGGTGCAGACCGCGAGGCAGCCCAGGGCCGAGCAGGCGGCGCCATGACCGAGGATGGGGTGGCCGCAAGCGGCGTGGGCGTGGTCGGCGTGGGGGCCGTGGCCGTCTCCGTGATCATGGCCATGATCATGCGGATAATCGTGGTGATGCGCGCAGCCGTCGACGTCTTCGGAGATGTCGAGGAAGGAAAGCCGAGGGGCGATCCAACGATCGAAGGCGAAGACGGCCGCAGCGGCGGCCAGCACGAGCCCGAAGACGCCGTGCGCTTCGCCACCTGCTTGCTCGATCGACGCCGGAAGCAGTTCCAGCAGGACCAGGGCCACCAGGAAGCCCGCTCCCAAGGCCATGATCCCGCGCAGGCGAGCAGGCGTCAGCAAGTCCTTCGAGAGGTTCGCGACCCAGAGGCCGCCGGCCATGGTGACGGAAGCCGCCAGCAACCCGTAGGTCAAGTTCAACGTGTTTTCCATGGATGTCGGCGGTCCTCTCGGGAAGCTTTTTGCAATAACATTACTATAATGTAGAAGTTCTCCCCCCCTGCCGTCAAGCAGAAATCATGCCCGTCACGCCATGCGAAAGGCCCTCGGAGCCGTGCTCCGAGGGCCTTAATAGGATGAGCCTACTTGGCGACCGCGCCTTCTTTCGCGCGAATGCAGCGATAGCCGACGCCGCGGACGGTCTTGATGGAGACCGGACAGTCCTCGTAGCGCTCGAGTTTTTCGCGAAGGCGGCAGATATGCACGTCCACCACGCGGTCGTCGCCGAAGAAATCGTCGCCCCAGACCCGATACAGGATGGTGTCGCGGCTGATGGCCTTGCCGACGTTGCTGACGAGCAGTTGCAGCAGCGAGTACTCCTTGAAGGGAAGCTCGAGAAGCTCGTCGTTGATGGTCACGGTGTGCTGGTCGGTGTCGATGACCAGGGAGTCGATGGCGAGGCGGTTGGGCGACTCGTCCATGTGGCGCTTGATGCGGTCCACCCGACGCAGGTTGGCCTTGACCCGCGCGGTCAGCTCGATGAGGCTGAAGGGCTTGGTCATGTACTCGTCCGCACCGATGGCCAAACCGACCACCTTGTCGGTGTCGGTGCCCTTGGCGGTCAACATGATGATCGGCATGACCGACTCGGGGCGCATGGTGCGGCAGACCTCGAGGCCATCCACGTCGGGCATCATGAGGTCGAGAATCATGAGATCGGGGCGTTCCCGGCGGGCCGTATCGATGGCGGCCTTGCCGCTCGCGACGGTCAACACCGAATAGCCTTCGTACTCCAGCTGCTTTTGCAGCAAGAGCCGGATGTTCGGGTCGTCGTCAGCGACCAAGATCTTCGCCATGGATGCGTCCTCCTTCGAGCGGGTCTTTGACGTTACTGCCTTTTTACCCGGTGGCGGGGTCGTCCTCACGCCACAGAGCAAGGGCTTCATTTACTTTGAACCCTGCCACGGTTGCTCCGGGTTTTCGGGATTGTTACGCGAATATGAACCCGCTCTTCCCGCCCGCCCGAGGGCAAGCTCGCTCAACAAACGGCGAAATTCCGCTATACTGGGAGTCGTGCCATCCAGACGACGGTGTCAAAAGGACCTCGCATGTTCAATAAAATCCTGATCGCCAACCGCGGCGAGATTGCCCTGCGCATCCTGCGCGCCTGCGAAACGCTCGGCATCCCTGCCGTGACGGTGCATTCCGAGGCCGATGCCGAGGCCCCACACGCGCGCCTCGCGCCCGAGACCTACCTGATCGGTCCCGCTCCGGTCTCCCAGAGCTACCTCTCCATTGAGACGATCCTCGACGTCGCCAAGCGCGCGGGGGCGGATGCGATCCACCCCGGCTACGGCCTGCTTTCCGAGAACGCCGGCTTCGCCGAGGCCTGCGCCCGCGAAGGCATCACCTTCATCGGCCCGCGCCCCGAGGTCATCCGCATGATGGGCTCGAAGTCCGCCGCCCGCGAGGCGATGGCCAAGGCCGGCGTGCCGATCCTTCCCGGCACCTCCGAGCTTCCCGACGTGGAAACCGCGATTCAAGAGGCGAACCGCTTCGGCTACCCCGTCATGCTGAAGGCCACGTCCGGTGGCGGCGGCATCGGCATGCAGGTGGTCCATAACGACGACGAGCTGGCCAAGGCCTACAAGACCTGCTCGGCCCGCGCCAAGGCCTACTTCGGCAACGGCGGCATGTACCTCGAGAAGTTCCTGGAGTCGCCCCGCCACATCGAGATCCAGGTCCTCGCCGACGCCCACGGCCATGCCGTGCACCTCAACGAGCGCGAGTGCTCGATCCAGCGCCGCCACCAGAAGGTCTACGAAGAGGCTCCGAGCCCCGCGATCGATGCCTCCTTGCGTCAGCGCATGGGCGACGTCGCCCTCCAGGCCGTGAAGAGCCTGGGTTACACCAACGCCGGCACCTTCGAGTTCCTGCTCGACGCCGAACGGAACTTCTACTTCCTCGAGATGAACACCCGGCTCCAGGTCGAGCATCCGGTGACCGAGATGACCACCGGGGTCGATCTCGTCGCCTGGCAGATCCGGATCGCCGCGGGCGAGGCCCTGACGCTTCGCCAGGACGACCTCGCGCCTCAGGGCCATGCCATCGAGGTGCGGGTCTACGCCGAGGATCCCGTGACGTTCTTCCCGGCGCCGGGCACGCTCGGCGCGGTGACCTGGCCGGAAGCCCCCCATATCCGGATCGATACCTGGGTGGGTGAGGGCACGGTCGTTTCGCCTCATTACGATCCGATGCTCGCGAAGCTGATCGTCCACGGGGACGACCGGGCGCAGGCGATCGCCCGCCTCCGCGACGCCCTCGACGCGACGCGCCTCGACGGCCTGAAGACCAACCTGCCGCTTCTGAAGCAGGTGGCCGAGACCCCGGCCTTCGCCGACGGCGCGCTTCACACCGGATTCATCGCAGCCCACTGCGCGCCCCAGGCCGCAGCAGCCAAGTAACGAAAGGAACTCCCATGGCCACCATCACCTCCAACATGGCAGGAACCATCATCGAGATCCCCGTGAACGTCGGCGACTCCATCGAAGAAGGCCAGGACGTCGCCTGCCTCGAGTCGATGAAGATGCAGATGTACATCCAGGCCGAGACCACCGGCAAGGTCAAGGAAATCAAGGTCAACCCCGGCGACTTCGTCAACGAGGGAGACCCGATCCTGGAGCTGGAGTAACATGCCGCTCCGGCTGCCAGAGAAGGTCCGGATCGTCGAGGTCAGCCCCCGGGACGGCCTGCAGAACGAGAAGGCGATCGTCTCCACCGGCGATAAGATCAAGTTGATCGACGCCCTCTCGGAGACGGGCCTGACGCATCTCGAGGTCTCGTCCTTCGTCAACCCGCGCTGGATTCCGCCGCTGGCGGATGCCCAGGAGGTTTTCCAGGGCATCCGGCGCAAGCCTGGAATCGTCTACTCGGCCTTGATTCCCAACCTCAAGGGTTACGAGCGGGCGGTAGAGGCGGGGATCGACGAGGCCGTGATCTTCATGTCCAGCTCGGAGACCCATAACCGCAAGAACATCAACAAGAGCATCGAATCGACCCTCCCCGTCCTGCGGGAAGTGGCCGAAGAGGCGATCGCGGACGGCAAGACCGTGCGCGCCTACATCTCCACCGTCTTCGGCTGCCCTTACGAGGGTCCCGTCGCTCCGCAGCGGGTCCTGGAGATCGTCCGCGAGCTTCTCGACATGGGAGTTCGCGAGATCTCGCTCGGTGATACGGTCGGCCTCGCCAACCCCCAGCAAGTGACCCGCTTCCTGGAGCTGCTGGCGGCGGATTTCGACCTCGGCGCCTTCGCCCTGCACTTCCACGACACCCGGGGGACGGCCCTCGCCAACGTGCTCGCGGGCCTCTTGGCCGGCATCACGACCTTCGACAGTTCGCTGGGAGGCCTGGGCGGCTGCCCGTACGCCCCGGGCGCCACGGGCAACGTGGCCACCGAGGACCTGGTCTACATGCTCGAGGAGATGGGCGTGTCCACCGGCGTCGACCTGAACCGCCTGGTGGAGACGTCGCGCTTCATGCAAGGCGTTCTGGGCCGCGAACTGCCCAGCCGCTACCTCAAGAGCCGGCTTTCGGCCTGCGAAGTCTAATCACCTAGAGGAACTCATGACCCAGACGACTTTGAGCCCCATCCTGACCGAACGCCGCGGGCACGTCGCCCTCGTCACCCTGAACCGCCCGGACGCCATGAACGCCTGCGATCGGGCGCTCTTGGCGGGCCTTCGCGAGACCCTCGACGCGCTTCGCTTCGATCCCGAGGTGCGGGTGATCGTCGTGACGGGAGCGGGCGAGAAGGCCTTCTGCGCCGGAGCCGATCTCAAAGAACGCGCCGGCATGACGCCCCTCGAGGTGAAGCGCTTCATCGTGACGATCCGCGACACGTTCAGCCTGCTCGAAGCCATGGGCAAGCCCGTGATCGCAGCCATCAACGGCGTGGCATTGGGGGGCGGCACCGAGCTCGCGCTCGCCTGCGACATCCGCATCGCCTCCGAAACCGCGCAACTGGGCCTGACCGAGACCGGCCTGGGGATCATCCCCGGGGCGGGTGGCACCCAGCGGCTTCCTCGCCTGGTCGGCAAGGGCAAAGCCAAGGAGCTCATCTTCACGGCCAAGCGCGTCTCGGCGGCCGAAGCCCGCGAGATCGGGCTCGTCGAGCAGGTGGTACCGGCGGCCGAGCTCTTGGACGCCGCCATGCAGATGGCCCAGCGGATCTCCGAGAACGGCCCGCTCGCCGTCGAGCAGGCCAAGTACGCCATCAACGCCGGCATGGAAACCGATCTGGCCACCGGGCTCGTCCTCGAGTCCCGTTGCTACGACGTGATCATCCCCACCCAGGACCGGCTGGAAGGACTCGCGGCGTTCCGCGAGAAGCGCAAACCGCAGTACCGCGGGGAGTAAGCGCAAGTTCGGGCCCGCATGCCGCTTTGGCGGCATGCGGGCTTTTTGCTTGCTTGGGCAAGAGCCGCTGGCGCTAGTTGGCGTTGATGGTTCCGTAGGAGCCCTCTCCCACGCCGGAGACGACCGAGTAGAGGCCACGCTGGGTCAAGAGCACGGTGAACGGCACCTCGACTTGCTGGGGGATGGGCCCCATGACGGCCCGGGTATCGGGCATCGAGAGGCCGGTGACGCGGATCTGCTGACCATCGACGTAGGCGTCGACCGCCGTCTTGCCCAGGCCGTTGGTCCAGAAGCGGGCGACCATCTGAATGCGCTGCCCGACGCGCGCCGAGGTCGGCAGCTGGACGCTGGTGATCTGGCGTTCGACCAGCTTGGGGTTGCCGAGGACGGGCTCGTCGGCTGGGATGGCGGCAGGCATGACCATGCCCCAGAGTTCCGGCACCGGGGAGGGTGCGGGGCTCGCACCCCAGCCTCCCGAGGTCCTGCGGGGGGCGCTGACCATGATCGCGTAGCGTCGGGGCTGCAACTCCATGTAGTAGGTGCCCGCCGCGGGCGGGGTGAAGGGAATCTCGAAGTCGACCGGCACCTTGCTCGCGTCGGGATTGGGCACCAGGGCTTCGGCGCGCAGGGCGTACGTGAAGGACGTCGAGCCGCCGAAGCTGCCGCCGAACGGCGATCCCGAGGTCGGGGCGGGCGAGGGGGTCAAGGATTGGACGTCGAGTCCGACGACCTCGCTGCCGGCGGGAAGCATGGCGCGGCCCGTGAGGGTCACGGTTTGGCCGGCCTCGACGGTATCGGGCCCGGTCAGGAACAGGATGGGCATGGCCACCGTGCGGGGCGCGGGGGAATCGGGGAAGACCGACACCGGGGGCTGCGTTTCAGGCGGCGATGGAGGTGCGGCCGGCGGGGAGACCTGGCACGCGGCGAGCACCGCCGCGGCAAGTCCCCAAGGCAACAACCGTCGCATGGGAACCTCCTCTCTGAAGCATGAGCAGTCTAAGCCTTGCCCGTCCGGCTTTGAAACGTCCGCTTGAATGGAAGTTTTTGGAACGCTCCGTCGGCAGATGCCAAGGCGCTCCTCATGCCGCCGCCAGCCCTCCGAGGGCTTGGCCTTGCTTCTCGGTACAACCGCCAAAGGTCCTTGCCCTTCCGAACAAGCACAACCCTCGGCTTTCTCTCCCGGCCCCAACGTTTGATGGGATCCCGGTCAAACAAGCCGGCATTAGCAAGACCGAGCGGTTGAGCATTGTGCCAAAACCAAGCCCCCCCTACAATCCCCCTTGCGAGTCGGAACTGAGACACCGAATCGCAAACAGGTCAACACCCTCTCAACCGAGGATCCGGCAAGCGTGGGTCCCGATCCCGGAGTCAACGAGGGGATGTTTGAAAAGGAGGATCAAATGGCAGCGAAACGCACGTTGGGTTGGATTTCCGGGTTGACGCTGGTGACGGTGGCGGCGGGTTGCGCCTCGCAGACTCCCTCGATGTCGACCACTCCCGAGTTCGATTTCCCGAACAAGGGTCCCGCCATCATCCAAGGCGACACGCTCATCGTTCCTGGCGATCGCTCGGTGCAGGCCGTTACCGGGGCGCGCATCGATACGCGCTTCAACGCCAATGAGTTCGACAGCCTGCCCAAGCGCATCGACGCCGCAAGCCTGGAAGCCAAGAACCTGATTCCCAGTGGTGGGATGGGCGCCCCGGGCGGCGATATGCCGGCTCCCAACATGGGCGCAGGAGCTCCCCCGTTCGGCACGGGTGCCTTCAACCTGAACTTCCCCGGAGTCTGGCCGGGTCCCTGGTCGGGTGGCCTCGGCTACTGCCCCTCGCCGTACGGGTTCGCGTTCGGCACCCCGGGTATCTTCCCCAAGACCTTGTTCATTCACCCCGACGTCTACTACTACCGTCGTAACGCCCTGTACTTCCCGTACTCGCGTCTGGGTGGCTACTTCTACCCGATCTCGGTCCCGTACGGTGCGCGCTTCTACACTCCGTTCCTGGCCTACGGCTACGGCGGCTTCAGCCCGTACACCTTCACCTCGAACGTCTGCCCGGTCGGACAACCCTTCCCCGGTCAACTTCCGGTCGGTGCTGGCGGCGGTTACATTCCCCCCGGTGGTGGCGGGCACGACATGAGCGGCCACGACAAGGGCCACGACGGCAACAAGGCCATGGGCAACCGCATGGGTGGCCGGCGCTACTAAGAGGTTCCAGTCAGTGCAGGGAGCTCCCTGCACACAGGTGGCGGCTCGGTTTCGAGCCTACGTGGCCCACGCGCCGCTGCCAGGGGGGCCCCCAATCGGGGGCCCCTCATTCCTCGGTCCTGAACCAAAGGAGGCCACATGCTCGCCCTCTCTCCCCCGCTCGGCATCGCCATCCTACCGAACGCCACCCTCCTGATTCCGAAGCCGTCGTCCCCGCCGTCGCCTGATGCCTCGCCCTCGGCCCTCGGACACCAGCTGACCCGCGACGATATGACGCAGCTTCCGTCGCGCCTCCCCCACGTCCCGGAGAACGGCCTGATCCCCTCCCATGATCTCGACGTCCGTTACAAGGGGCTTTGGCACGGCATGCTGGCCTCCCCGAGTCGTCCTCTCCCCGACGCCGAAGGCTTCCATCCCGGCACCACCCCCGCCTTTCCGAAGCAACTCCTGATTCACCCCGACATCCGCTACCTGCGGCGCGACGTCCTCTACTTCCCCTACCTGCGCCGCGGAGACGACGACTACCTGCTCTGCATCGCCGTCCGACAGCGGACGCATACTCCCTTCCTGATCGGCATCGACGGGCTCATCGTCCCCTTCGTCTACGTCTCCGCCGAAAACCCAGATCACGCGACGTTTCCTGGGGATCCGGCCCGTTGCTGCGGCCTCAGGGGGTGAAACGCCGACCCCGACAAAAAATCCCCCCACCGCCGGGTGGGGGGATTGTCGAGCTTTGAGGGGTCCGCGCTACTTGCCGGCGATCGCCAGGTCCCGCACCAGCACCGACGGACAAGCCACCGCCGACGACTGGTACTCCACGTCCGAGCCCACTTCCTCGACGGCTTCCAGCAAGCGGTACCAGTTGCCCGAAACCGTGAAGTTATGCACCGGGCAGACGCGCTCGCCGTTCTCGTAGAGGAAGCCCTCCGCCTGAAGCGAGAAATCCCCCGAGATGGCGTTCGCGCCCGCGTGAAGCCCCGTCACATGCGTGACGTAGAGCATGCGCGGATGCCGCGACAAGAGCTCCGCCGGCGTCGCCTGGCCGGGCACCAAGATCAGGTTGCTCGGAGCCACCCCGAGAATCCCCTTGTACCCGCCGCGAGCCGCGTGACCGGTCGACTCCACGCCGTCCTTGCGCGCCGTCTCGGCGTTGTACAAGAAGGTCTTGAAGACGCCGTCCTCGATCAGGCTCACGCGCCGCGAGGGGCAGCCCTCGTCGTCGAAGGGGCGCGCGCCCCAGCCTTCCACGTGAAGCGGATCGTCCACCAGGGTCACGACCTTCGAGGCCACTTGCTCGCCAATCTTGCCGCGCAAGAGGCTCTTGCCCTCCTGCGCCGTCTTGGACGAGAAGATCCCGCAGAAGACGCTGATCAGATCCCCGAACGTCTCGGGATCGAAGACCACCGGATACGTCCCCGACGGGACCTCCTGCGAGCCCAGCTTCTCCAAGGCGCGCTCAACGGCTTCCTTGGCAATCACCTCGGGATCGATATGATCGAAGTCCCGGGTCACCTTGATCTGGTAGTAGGTCTTGTTCTCGCCGTCCTGCGTCACCAGGGGAACGGTCGAAACCCAGGCGCTCGACGAGCGGTACATCCGATCGACGCCCTTGGTCGAGACCACCCGCAGGAAGCCATGCGCATCCGAGTAGCCCGTCGAGGTGACGTTCTTGATCCGCGGATCCGCCGACTTGGCGATCCGCTCAAGGGCCATGGCAGCCTCGATCTTCTGGGGCAGGGGCACCTCCGCGAGGTCCGGGCGGTAAAGCTCGGCCATCTCGGGGGTTTCGCCCGGGAACTCGGAAAGCCCGCGCTCGGGGGCCGACTCGAGAAGGGCGGCGTTGCGGGCGGCCTGCTCGAGCGTGCGCTCGAGCGCTTCCAGCGAGAGATCCTCGGAGTAGGCGTAGCCCACCCGGCCGTCACGGATCACTCGGATGCCGGCGCCGCGCGAATCCGAAAGCGAGAACTGGTCGACTTCGCCGTCCTGGACCCGGATCGAGGTGGACGAGGACGCCCGAAGGTAGACTTCCGCCTCGAGGCCGAGTTGCTGCGCCTTCGCGATGACGCCTTGAGTGGATTCGGTATAGGTGTTCATGAACTCTCCTTGAAGCGCTAGCGTCCGCCGACCACGATCTCGCTCACCCGCAGGGGCGGCTGACCGACCGTGACCGGAAGCGAGCCCGAGATCGAGCCGCACATCCCCTCGGCCAGAGCCAGGTCACGCCCGACCATGTCGATCTTCATGAGGATGTCCGCGCCGTTGCCGATCAAGGTCGCGCCGCGCACGGGCTCCGCGATCTTGCCGTCGCGGATCATGTACGCCTCGCGCACCGAGAAGTTGAAGTCGCCCGTCCCCGGAGAGACCGAGCCGCCTCCCATGCGCTTGGCGTAAAGGCCGTAAGGCACCGACGCCAGCAACTCGTCGATCGAGTACTCGCCGGGCGCGATGAAGGTATTGCGCATGCGCGAGGTCGGCGCGTAGCGGTAGGACTCGCGGCGGCCCGAGCCGGTCGGCGTGAAGCCCGTCTTGCGGGCGCCCAGCTTGTCGACCATGTAGGACTTGAGGATGCCGTTTTCGATCAGGGTGGTCTTCTGGGTGGGCGCGCCCTCGTCGTCGATCGCCGTCGAGCCCCAGGCGCCTTCGATGGTCCCATCGTCCAGCGCGGTCACCGCCGAGTGCGCGATCTGCTGGCCCATCTTGCCAGCCAGCACCGAGGCGCCGGTCGCGACCGAGGTCGTCTCCAGCAAGTGGCCGCAGGCCTCGTGGAAGATCACGCCGCCGAAGCCGTTGTCGATCACGACGGGCATCTTGCCCGACGGCGCGTAACCCGCCTTCAACATGGTGATGGCGACCTTGGCCACCCGCTCGGCGAGGTCCTCGACGTCGAGGCTTTCGATGAACTCGTAGCCTTGAAGCGCGCCGGGGCTCTCGGAAGCCGTCTGGAACTCACCGGCGCCCGTGGCGATCGCCGAGAGGTTGAAGCGGATGTAAGGCCGAACGTCCGTTGCCCAGAGGCCCTCGGAGTTAGCAATCAAGACATGCTGAAGCTGCTCGGAAAGCGAGACGTCCACCTGCGAGATCTCAGAGCCAACGGCCCGGGCGGCCTTGTCGGCCCGCTCGAAGAGCCGGATCTTTTGCTCGGCGCTGATCGCGAAGGGGCTCTTGTAAAGCGCCAAACCGCGCGCCGGAGCGGCGGGGGCAAGCTCCTTGCGGCTGTGGCGGCCATCGGCCTGACGGGTCTGGCTCACGGCCTTCGCCACGGCCATGAGGCCGTCGCGCGAGAGATCGTTGGTATGGGCGTAAACGGCGCGGGTGCCGTAGAAGACGCGCACGCCGGCGCCCCGGGACTGGCCCGAAGCGGCGTTCTTGATCCGGCTATCGAGAAACGACAACCCCGAGGTCTGGCGATCCTCGACGAAGATCTCGGCGAAATCCGCCCCTCCCGACATCGCCATGTCGATCACGTCAGCGACGAGCTGCCGGTCGATCAGGGCCTCCGCCAGGCTCAGGGAATTTGCGGTCATGCGGGCCTCCTTTGCTCCGGTTTTCTCTGAAAGGCTCATCTTACCACGCCCTCCGTATCCCTTGGCTGATCGGCTAAGGAGGGGTTAAGATGAGGGCTGAAGGAGTCAACTACCATGCAGATTCAGGCCAAGCAATCCCCCGTAAACACTCTTGCCATCGACGCCCTCCTCGTAGGCGTCTTCGCGGAAGCGCCCCTGGACGGCGCAATCGCCGCCCTCGACGAAAGCCTCGGAGGCGCGATCGCCTCGCTGAGCCGGGACCTTCCGTTCAAAGCCCAGGTGGGCGAGTCGGAAACGCTGTTTCGGCCCACCGGCATCAAGGCCAAGCGCCTCATCGTCGTCGGCCTCGGCAAGCAGCAGGAACTCACGTCCGAAGCGCTTCGCAAGGCCTTTGGCGAGGCCTTCCAGGGCCTGATCGGCACGACCGTCGCCAAGACCGCTATCCTCCTGGACGGCGTCGACTCGCTGGGCTGGGAAAAGGCCGCGGCCGCCACGGTCGAAGCCGCCAAGCTCGCGACCTACCGCTACAAGCGCTATCAGACCAAGGGCCAGGACGAGCACCGCGCTCCGGACTCCCTCACCCTGCTCGTCCCCAAGTCCGGCGATCTCGCGGCCGTCAAGGCTGGTGCCGAGCAAGCTAGCCTCGTCTCGGACGCCGCCAATTGGGTCCGCGACCTGGTGAACACCCCCGGCGGCGACCTCACCGCCACCGACCTCGCCGGCGAAGCCCGCGCCATGGCCGAGACCCGCGGCATCACTTGCAAGGTGCTGGGCAAGAAGGAGCTCGAAAAGCAAGGCTTCGGCGCGCTCCTGGGCGTCAACCAGGGTTCGACCGAGCCTCCCGCCTTCATCATCCTGGAGTACCAGGGCGGCAAGAAGAAGGACAAGCCCGTCGTGCTCGTCGGCAAGGGCGTGACCTTCGATACCGGCGGCCTCTGCATCAAGCCCTCCAAGGGCATGGAAGAGATGAAGACCGATATGGGCGGCGCCGGCGCCGTTCTCGGCACCCTGCGCGCCGCCTCAGACCTCAAGCTGCCCCTCAACCTCGTCGGCCTCATTCCCGCCACCGACAACATGCCCAGCGGCAGCTCGCTCAAGCCCGGCGACATCGTCAAGACCTACAACGGCATGACCATGGAAATCGTCGACACCGACGCCGAAGGCCGCGTGATCCTCTCTGACGCCCTCGGCTACGCGTCCAAGAACTACGACGCCCAGGCCATCATCGACCTCGCGACCCTCACCGGCTCGATCATCGTCACCCTGGGCATGCACGTCACCGGCATGTTCGGCAAGGACAAGGACCAGGCCCTCCTCGACCGCGTCTACCAGGCCGGCCAGGAAACCGGCGAGAAGGTCTGGCAGATGCCGACCTGGGACGTCTACGAGGACATGGTCAAGTCCGAGATTGCCGACGTGAAGAACTCGGACCCCCGTCGGGGCGACGCCATCGCCGCGGCCATGCTGCTCGGCAAGTTCGTGGGCGACTTCCCCTGGGTCCACCTCGACATCGCCGGCCCCTCCTGGGCGGAGAGCCCCAAGGCCTACTACGATGCCGGTGCGACCGGTCACGGCGTGCGCCTCCTGACCGAGGTCCTCAAGAACTGGAACGCCTAAGGCGTCCCACACGCTAATCAAACGAACCGGGGCTGTCTCACGCTTGTGAGACAGCCCCAAGTCGTTGGTCACCCGCCGGCTTAAAGCGGCGTCGGCTTGCCCGAGCGATCGATGGCCACGAAGATCGTCTCGGCCTCGGTCACCTTGACCACGATATCCGGGTTATCGGCCCGCTGCGCCTCGACGCAGACTCCCACCGTGATGGACGTGCGGCCCTTCTTGACCACCGAGGTATAGAAGCTGACGGTATCCCCGACGAAGACCGGCTCGTGGAAGACGATCTCGCGCATGGCCACCGTCACAATCTTGTTGCGGGTATGGCGCTGGGCCTCGACGGCCCCAGCAAGGTCGATATGGCTCAGGATCACGCCGCCGAAGATGGTCCCCTGGGCGTTGGTGTCCTTGGGGAGCAGCATGACGCGGATGGCGGGTTGTTGTTCGGGGCTACGCTGACTGGCGGGTGACTCGGACATGAAGAACCTCCTTCAGGGAGGTCCGCCGGCGCGGCTCCCTCGTCGGGGTGGAAAGCGAGTGGTCACAGGATGACCCCGCCATGATAGCAAACGCACGGTACCCGCAACGCCCCCGTTGAGCTAGAATGGGAAGAAAGGAGAGCCCCATGATCGTTGAAACGCTCGCCGTCGGACCGCTTGGCTGCAATTGCACCATCCTCGGCTGTCCCGAAACGCGAAAAGCCATCGTGGTCGATCCCGGAGGAGAGGCCGATCGCATCGCCGCCATTCTGGATCGCCACGGCCTCGAACCCGTCGCCCTCTTGCACACGCATGCGCACTTCGACCACGTGCTTGGCGCTCCGGAGCTCAAGGCCCGATTCGGCGCGGAAATTTTACTGCATGCCGACGATCTCTCCCTTTACGAGAGCGTCCCGATGCAGGGCGCGTTCTTCGGCTTCACCCTGCCCGCTCCCGCCCCGGTCGATCGCTTCGTCCCGGACGGCGAGTCGCTCGCCATCGGCCAGGAGCGCGGAGAGGTGATCCACACGCCCGGCCATACTCCGGGATCGATCTGCTTCCACGTCGGCGCTCAGAAACTCTTGCTCACCGGAGATACGCTCTTCGCCGGCGGCATCGGGCGCACGGACCTCTGGGGAGGCTCGCATCCCGCCCTCATGCGCTCCATCCGTGAGCGCTTGCTTCCGCTCGATCCCGAGACCCGCGTCATCCCGGGCCACGGCCCCGAGACCACGCTGGGCGAGGAAGCCCGCAGCAACCCGTTCCTCTAGCGCTAGACCTGCTCGCTCACCTCGACGATTGCCTTGAAACGGTCGAGGTCGGAGTCGATCGCCGTGGCGGGGTCGAGCCGGAAGACCTTCGCGACCAGGTCCCCGACCACGCCGGCGGGGACGTGGTAGTACATCGAGACGTGAAGGCGCGTGCGCTCGGGCCCCAGGGCCTCGAAGCGGACGACCCCGTCGTTTCGTACCTGTCCTCCGGTCGAACGCCATGAGATATGGTCGTTCTCCACGGCTTCCATCACCTCGGCGTTCCAGTGGACGTTCGCTCCCAGCGGCGCATCCGCCTCCCAGCAGTAACGGTCCCCGTCGCGCCGGACCTTCTTGACGTGGCTCATGAAGCGCGGGAAGTTCTCGAAATTGGCCCAGAAGCGATAGACGCGCCCGATGGGGGCGTCGACCTCGATCGTCTTTTCCACCCGAGACATGCGCGACCCTCCCTCGTTCGGTCTCCGGATAGGCCCAGAGTCGCTTTCATCTTAGCGCGGGACGCGGGGATGACAACGGCGCCCCGGCGGGTGTAGCATGGCGCAGTCCCATGCGCATTGAATTCCCGGAGGAAGCCTTGACCCACGTCCACGGTCCCAACTGCAACCACGATCACGGCCATGTCCACGGCCACTCGCATGCTCCCTACGTCGCGCCTCCCAAGGTGGGCCGCAACGACGCCTGCCCCTGCGGCAGCGGCAAGAAGTACAAGGCGTGCTGCCTTTCCAAGCCCGCCGCGGCCGAAGCCCAGCAGGCCTAAAATCCGTCATGCAGCCGAGCGTCGCCGAGTTCTATCACGAAGTCACCAAGTATACGCCTGAAGGGCTGGCCTCCCATCGACCGAAGATCGATTGGGCGCATCCGCCGCTGCCGTTCAAGCCGTTCACGACGGGCAAACGGGTGGATCTCGCGCAGTACCTCCCCTTCGCGGAGCTGGATCGCTCCGAGGACGTCCAGGAGGAATGGGAGGCCCTGACCCTCGAGGAGCGCTCGCTGGCGGATCTCTCGCATTTGCTGTACTTCAGCAACGGCGTGACCGCGGTCATCCCCTACCCCGAGCGGGAGTTCCTGATGCGGGCCGCCCCATCCGCGGGTGGCCTCTATCCCACGGAAGTCTACGTGGCCACCCGGAACTACCCGGGGCTCGCGGACGGGCTCTACAACTACCAGGTCCGCCAGCATGAGCTGATCGGCTTCTGGGACGGGGATGTCCACCAGCGGCTCGCCGAGCTGAGTTTCGAGCACCCGGCGATCGCCGCCTCGGACCTCTTGCTGATCTTCACCGGCGTCTTCTACCGCAGCTCCTGGCGCTACCAGGACCGTGCCTACCGGCGCATCCTCCTCGATACCGGCCACGTCTGGGGCAACTCCGCCATGATGGCCCCCTACTTCGGTCGGGAAGCCTATCCGCTCGGGGGCTTCCACGACGACGCCCTGGAGGATCTGCTCTTCCTGGAGCGGCACGTGGAATCCGGCCTCATGCTCCTGGCCCTGCCGAAGCAAGACGCCGTCACACCGGCCTTGCGCGAGGCGCCCACGGCCCTTCCCTCTCCCGTCGTGCGCGACGGACGGCCCGCGCCCGAAGGCGATCGCCTCTGGGCGCTTCACGACGCCGCGCGCCTCTCGTCGCCCCCCGCTCCGGTTCTGGATGCCCCTCCGACTCCGAGCCGTCCGTCCTTCGGCTTCGCCGAGAGCCTCGATGCTCCGCCGGTGGACTGGAACGACGCCCTGGGAGATACCATCGTCCTGAGGCGTTCGACCCGCGCTTACTCGGGACGGGCGATCGCCCGCGAGCAACTCGCCCAGGTCCTCGACTTCGCCTACCGGCCGGAGCTTTCGCCCGACCCGCGCATCGCCGCGTCGCCGCATTTCCTGGCTCCCGAGCTGCTTCAAACCTACGTCGCGGTCAACGCCGTCGAGGGCCTGGATCCCGGCTGCTACCACTACGACCCGGATAGGCGCGAGCTCCGGCAGGTCCGCTTCACCGGGCTCTCCATGGAGATCGAGTACCTTTGCCTCGGCCAGGAGCTCGGGGGCAAGGCTGCCGCCGTGGTCTTCCACACCACCAACCTCCCGCGGGCGATCGCCCGCTACGGCGAACGCGCCTACCGTTACGTGCACCTCGACGCCGGCCATATCGGCGAGCGCCTGAGCATCGCCGCGATGCGCCTGGGCCTGGGTGCCAGCGGCATCGGCGGCTTCTTCGACGATCGCGTCAACGACCTGCTCGGGATTCCCGCCGAGGAAGCCACCGTCTACCTCACGACCCTCGGTCAGCCCACCGCGGTTTGACCCCCGGCGTTTGACCTCGCGTCGCGGTCCCAACGGACCGCGATGCGACGCTTGGCGCTTGCCAGAGCCGCTTCTCCCCGCCTAGAGTCGAAGCAACGCGAAAGGAGGGGACCCCATGGACAACGTCATCGCTCCCATCTTGCTGGCGATCTTGGGGGGGTTCGCCCTGTTCGGGCTCCTCGTCCTGGGGGTCATGGGCGTCGTTTCGTTCTTCCGCGCCTGGGAGCGCGGTGAGCCCGAGTTCAGCGCCTCCATGCCGCGCCAGACCCCAGACCATTCCCCCCTCAACAGCCTCGAAGCCCAGATGGCTCGCGGGGAGCTCACGGAGTCCGAGCGGCAGCGCATGCTCGACGAGGTGGATTCCATGCTGCTGCGCCGGGAAGCGGAACGCCGCCGGATCGAGGAGCGCGGCTCGTCGGGGGACTAGACGGACGATCGATCGTGATCAGCGCACTTGCGGCAGCCCCCGGGCTCGCCGAGAATGGTCTTCATGCGCCATGAACCGTCGAAGCCACAACCGTCACCTGCCGCGACCCTGATCGGGCGTCTCGCCGGAGCCAGCATCGGCTACTTGCTCCTCGCCGGGACGCTGCACTGGGCGGGCTTGCCTCCCATGGCCTCCACCTGGCTGGCGGGCCTGGGCATCACCATCGGCGTGACGCTCCGCAGCTCGGGCAAGATCGCCCGCTCCGCCCGCGCGGGGACCAAGCACGCCCGGCGCTTCGCCCAGCTTGCGCGCCGCAGCTCGGATCTTTCCAGCGTCGCCTCGGCGATCCTGGAAGCCTTCCAGCGGGCCACCAAGGCCGACGAGCTCTACCTCTGGCTGCCCCCGGCCGGCGACGCCAGCTTTCACTTGACCACGGGCATCGGCAAGACGCCTGAGACCCTGGTCATCCCCGAATTCTCCCTGCGGGAGTGGCTGGAAGACGGCCCCCTGCGGCCGCGACTCGTCACCAAGGCCACTCGGCGCGATCCCGGCATCCTCGATCAGCTGCTCATCAGCCTGGGAGCCGGGGCCTGCCTTCCCCTCATGCTACACGGCCGCCTGCTCGGGCTCGTCACGCTGGGGCGCCGTTCCGGACGCCCCTTCCAGGTCAGCGACCTCAAGGAAGTCGAGGCCCTGAGCGCCCAAGCGGCACTCGCCCTGGCCCCTTATCAACTTCAAGAAGAGCAAAAGCTCCACCTCTCCAAGCTCGAAGCGGTGTCGCGACTTTATCTGGATGCCCAGCGCAAGGCGGTGACGGATGGCTTGACCGGCCTCATCACGCATGCCCATTTCAAGGAGCAACTGGCAAGCCGCTTCTTCGAGGCGCGCCGCTTCGACCAGCGGCTTTCGCTGATGTTCATCGACGTCGACCACTTCAAGCGCATCAACGATACCTACGGCCATCAGACCGGGGACGAGGTGCTGCGCCAGGTTTGCCGGGCCATCCAGGATCGGGTTCGCGCCTGCGACGTCGCGGCCCGCTACGGCGGCGAGGAGATCGCCGTCCTGCTGCCCCAGACGGATCTCGAAGGCGCGATGATCCTGGCCGAGCGCATGCGCGAAGCCATCGCCGAGCTTTCCATCACCGACCTGCGCGGCGAGGCCATCGTCTCGGTCACCGCCTCGGTGGGAGTCTCCGAGCTCGAGCCCGACGACCAGGCTCCCGCCGACCTGATCGAACGGGCGGACCAGGCCGTCTACCGCGCGAAGCACCGGGGACGGAACCAGGTCGTCAAGTGGGTTCCCTCCCTGCTCGTCTAATCGCCGTCAAACCTCTTGCCCGCAATCAGGCCGCCTCCTCGGATCACGAGGGGGCGGCCTGAGGGCTTTCGCGGTAAGATGGAAGCCAATACTTGGAAGGAGACATCGCATGTTTGGAAATCCCACGGTCCCCGAGATCTCGCCCCAGGAAGCCCAGGAGCGCATCGCGTCCGCCGAGCGGCCTTTCGTCCTCGACGTCCGCGAACCCGATGAGTACGCGAGCGGCCATATCCCCGGCAGCAAGCTGATTCCCCTGGGGACGCTTCCCAATCACCTCGACGAGCTACCCAAGGACCAGCCGATCATCGTCGTCTGCAAGGCCGGCGGCCGCAGCGCCCAGGCAACCCAGCACCTCGTCCAATCGGGGTACCAGGCCGTGAACATGATGGGCGGCATGATGAGCTGGCAGGGGCCCGTCGAGCGCTAGCGCTTCGTCTGCGGCGATTTGGAGGCCGCGGGTAAGCAGCGGGAGTAAGTCACGTCTGGAGGCATCGCATCCAGGTGAAACGCTCCCGCCCGCTCCTCGGCCTCGCGATCCGCATCGGTCATGCGCTCGTAGCAGCGAATCAGCGCGAGCCCCGAAGGGACCTCGAAAGCCTCGACGCAGCGGCCCTCGCCATCGGCCGACAAGGTCCAGCGCGTGGCGCCGTTCCTGAGGCGGATGAGCCGCAGCTCGGTCATCGCCTCACGAAAGCGTCGCTCCGACTCCGGATCGATTCGATAGCCCACGCTGACCCGGATGGGGGCATTCTCGTTACGCCAGGCGTCGGCTCCGGCGGGCGGTTCGCAAGCCCCCTCCTTGGGCATGACGGCGGGTCTTTCGATCCGAAAGCGGCGGGCGAGTCCGAGGGTCATGAGCATGCCGAGGCCGCAAACTCCCAGCGTCGGCCAAAGGCCGATCCGGCCCGCGGCGGCACCCCAGAGTGCCGCTCCCAGGGCCTGCGAGCCGAAGGCCACGAGCAGGTAAGCCGCGAGCGCCCGGCCTCGCACCCATGCGGGAGTCGAGGCCTGGACGGTGGCGTTGAAGTTCGAGAGCAAGAGCAGCCATCCGAGGCCCGCGGCGGCCATCGAGACGCAGACCACGGCCACGTGATGCACGAAGGCCGGTACCAGCAAGGCCACGGCGTAAAGCAGCGTGGCCCCGGCCAGAATCCGGTTGAGCGTGAAGGTCTGGCGCAAGCGCGCGGTGAGCAAGGCCCCCATGACCGCTCCGACGCCGAGGCAGCCCATCAACAAGCCGTAGCCCGTCGGTCCCAGGCCGAGCCCGTAGCGCGAAAGCGAGGGCAGTAGGGCCCAGGTAACCGTCCCGAAGCTCATGAAGGCGCCCGTCCGGATGAGGACGGCGCGGACGGTCGGAGAATAGCGCACGTAGCGGAAGCCCGCGCTCAGGGCCTCGCGCAGGGGCTCGGCGGGAAGCGTTCGAATGGTCACCGGGCGCTTCCAGCGGAAGAGCACGGCGAGCACGCCGACGAAGGACGCGGAATTCAGCAAGAAGGCAGCGCCCGGACCGGCGGCGGCGACCACGAGGCCCCCGAAGGCGGGGGCGACGGCGCGGGCCAGGTTCAGTCCCATGGAATTCAGGGCGACGGCAGACGGCAAGTCCTTGCCTGGCACCAGTTCCGAGACGATCGCCTGCCATGCAGGCGCGTTCAAAGCGGCTCCCACGCCCAGCGCAAAGGTCAACCCCAAGAGTAGTGCGGGGTTGGCCCAGCCGAGTAAGGTCACGAAGGCGAGGATGAAGGACATCGCGCACATCCATCCCTGGGTCAAGAGGAGGAGCTTGCGGCGGTCGACGATGTCGGCGAAGGCTCCGGCGATCGCCCCTAGCAGGAAGACCGGAAGCGTATTGGCGGATTGCACCAGCGCGGCGGGAAGCGGCGAGGTGGTCAGCGAGGTCATGAGCCAGGCGGCCCCGACGTTCTGCATCAGGGTGCCCATGTTCGAGGCGAAGGTGGCGAGCCACAACGCTCTGAAGACCGGGTGGCGCAGGGGCGCCCAGGGGCTATCGGACGAGATGGCAGGCGTGGCGGGCATATCAGGCGGGATCCGGGACGGGAGGCGCGTGGACCTTGCGGTTGGCTATCGAGACACCCAGGAGGACCAGGGCGGCGCCGAGGAGCTGTGCGATGCCGGGGCGTTCGTGAAGGAAGAGGACGGACATGACGAGCGCGAAGACCGGGACCAGGTAGGTGAAGCTGGCGGCCTTGACGGCCCCTAGGCGGGCGATGCCGCGGTTCCAGAGGACCATGGCGAGCACGGTTCCCCCAAGGGCCATGAAGGCGGTCGCGAGCCAGAAGCGCAGGCCCGCGTCGCCGGTCGGGACGTCGAGGATGCGGGGGCCGGCCGCCACGAGCAGCATCGCCGCGCCGAAGAGGCTGGAATAAGCCGTGATGGTGACGGGCCCCATGCTCCGAGCGGCGATGCGGCCCAGCAAAGTGAAGGCCGACCAGCAGAAGGCAGAGGCCAGGTAGTAGAGGTCTCCCCAGAGGCGCTCGGGATCCGCGTGCATGCCCATGAGGGCTTCCTGGAAGACCAGCAGCTCGCCGAGGATGGCGATGGCGATGCCAAGGACGCGCCAGCGGGTGATCGTTTCGCCGAAGAGCCAGCCGGCGAGCATCATGGTCAGGATGGGGTTGAGGGTCGGGCTGATCATCGCACCATCGGCCGCCGTGGCGAGGCGCATGCCCTCGAACGCCAGCCAGTTGTACGCGAAGATGCCCGTGGCGGCGAGGCCCAGGAGCACGGGAAGGTCGCGCAGCTTGGGGCGTCGCTCTTGCTTGCGCACGGCGAGCAGCAGCATGACGAAGAAGGGCGCGGAGACCAAGAAGCGCCAGGTGCCCGTGACGAGCGGAGCCGCGTCGTGAACGGCAAGCTTGCCGACAACGAAGAATCCGCCCCAAAGGGCCGCCACCAGAAGCATCGAGAGGCTATCCATGACCTCAGTGTAGGCGATATCCGTGACTTTGGCTAAGGCCAGCGAAGCGACGCATCGTTGCGGAGGCCGGGGCGCACGGCGAGCGCCCCGGCCGTCGGCTTACGGTAGTTGCGAAAGGATCTCCTGGGCCATGGTCAGGTGCTCCTTCAGGGTCGGCAGGGACTTCTGCGCATAGCCGGTCAGAGCCGGATGGCTGCCTTTCTCGGCTTCCATGGTGAAGAGGCGGACGGCCTTCTCATGGCCCATGACCATGACCTTCATGTACTCCCGGTCGAACTCCATGCCCGAGAGCTTGGAGAGGCGCATCATCGTCGCTTTGGCCTCGGGCGGAAGGTTCATGGGTGGGGTCAAACCCGCTTCTTGGGCAGCAGTCATGAGCTCCTGCTGGGCTTTGGAGTGGTCGGTTTCCATGCGGAGGGCGTAGGCCTTGACGCTTGCTGTCTGGGCTTTGCGCTGGCCCAGGACACCGAGTGCGACCTCTTCGAGGTTGGCATGGGAGGCCTTGGGAACGAAAAGGCGATCCACGGCGTTGACGACGGCCTCGGAGTCGGGCGCGGGCGGGCTCGTCTGAACCACCCGCGAAGGCATGAGCTCCGTTCGTGAGAGCGAGGCCTCGGGTGCGGACGTCAACGGAGAAGAGCAAGCAGAAAGCATCAGGATCCCGGCGAGAGCCCCAGAGGCTCCGAGGTAGGCATGGCGCTTCGGCAAGACGCGTTCCCCCTTTCAAGCGAGTGACGCTTCTCGTGACAAACCTCGGGAGTATGGCAAAGGAGTCTGCCCTCCTCAATGGCTAGATGACTGGTGTAAAATCAAGCATCGGAATGCCAAGAGGCCAGAAAACCCGCCCAGCGAGCGTGGGAGCGCCGGGCGTGCGGCCCTCGCCCCTTTAGGCCGGCCAAGGTTAGCTAGCCATTCCGCCCAAGAGTCGGGGTATAGTCTTCGAGGTGCCCGTTCGGACGCGCCTGCCCCCTCGTTCAAGGAGCCAGACATGAAAGAATTGATCCCCGGCCGCTTGATCACCTGGACGGCCCCAGGGCTACTGGGAATCCCCCTGCGGTCTTACGCCTACCGCCGGGAGGAAACGGTCGTCTGGATTGACCCGGCGCTCCCGGAAGGCACGGACGCCGAGCGCGTGCTGGCCTTCGGCGAGCCCAACCATGTCCTCTTGACCACGGGCCTACACGACCGGGACGCCGAGCGGATTCGCGAACGTTACCGGATTCCGCTCTGGGTGCCCGAAAAGGGAGGCACCATCTTCATCAAGCAGCCCGATGAGCGCTATACCTTTCAGAGCGACCTTCCCGCAGGCCTGCGCGCGGTGTCCATCCCCGGCATCGGCGGGGGAGAGCATGCGCTGGTGGGGGACGTCGACGGGCGGCGCTTCGCCTTCGTGGGGGACGCGGTCTTCCATTTCCCCAAGCTCGAGGGCCTCAGCAAGCTGATCTTGCGCCAGCCCAAGGGGGAGTTCCAGCACAAGGTGTTCTACTGGGGGGGCGGAAACCGAAAGGTGGCGCTCAAGGAGGCCAAGCGGCTCATCTCGCTGGAGCTGGAGATGATCCTTCCCATGCATGGAACTCCGGTAATGGAAGAGGCTCACGCGAAGATTCGCGAGAGCCTCAGCGCCTGGTAGCTTTTTAACCGATTAGTACTGGTTGAGGGTGCCCCAGTCGCGGGCCTTGCGTTCCGCGAGGACGAAGGTGATCAGGCCCAGGCCGAGGAAGACCGAGGTCGTCACGGCGAGGCTCATGATCGAGCCGTCGGCGATCATCTGCGAGAGGGGAACGCCCTGGATGGCGGTCTGTCGCAGGAGGATGAGGGCCTGCGTGAACGGGAAGTTGTTCACGAAGGCTTCCATCCAGCGGGGCAGGGCGTCCAGGGGCATGACCGCGAGTCCGAAGACCAGCATCACGGCGAACTGCGCGAGGGTGGCGATCTTCTTGTAGAGCAAGGCAGCGCCACCCAGCATCATGCCGATGCCTTCCAGTCCCAGGTACATCAGGGTCAAGAGGACGGTGAAGGAGGGGATGTCGAGGTGGAAGCGCGCGCCGGTGAGGGCCATGGCGATCGCCATGACCAGCACGAAGCGCAGGAGCATCTCGACGAACGACGCCAGGTCGCGCATCAGCATGATGAGGACCAGGGGCGGGGGGCTCAAGGCCGCCTGCTCCAGGGTGCCCGTCTGGGTTTCCTCGGCCAGCAGTTCGGTGGCGTTGTTGATCCCGTTGATGGCGATGAAGGTGATCAAGAGGCCCAGGAGGCGGCCGAGTTGGCCTTCCTCGAATCCGGGAAGCGAATTTCCGACGGCGCCGAAGCCGAAGTAGATCATGAGGGCGAAGCCGAGGTTCCAGACCAGGCGGCTCACCAGTTCGAAGGGGTAGCGGAAGGTCAGGATGAACTCCCGTTTCAGTTCGGCCCAGAACAACGCAGGCACGTTCACGCGCGGCCTCCAATCACCCGACGGTAAATCTCTTCGAGGTTGACCTCTTGCTGCTTGACGGAGATGAGCTCGAGCCCCGCGGCGCGCAGCGGCTCGAACGCCTGGTAGAGGCTTCCCGCGTTGCCTTCCGGCAGGACGAAGCGGGTCGTGGCCCCTTCCCCTTCGAAGCCCTGCGCTCCCAGGTCCTCGAGCGCGGCTTGCAGCGTGTTGTCGAGCGCGCCACGGACGGTGACTTCGTAGCCCGGGGTGCGGTGCGCGGCTTGCAGTTGCTCCAGGGAGTCCATGACGGCGAGCTTGCCGCCGGCGATGATGGCGATGCGGTCGGAGAGTTCCTGCGCGACCTCCATCTGGTGGGTCGTGAGGACGATGCCGCAGCCGTCCTGGGCGATCGCCCGGACGATGTCCTTGAAGGTCGACGCCGAGACGACGTCGAGCCCCAGGGTCGGCTCGTCGAGCAAGAGCAGTTGCGGCGAGTTGAGGAGGGCGATGGCGATGGCCACGCGCTGCTGAAGTCCCCGCGAGAGTTCACCCACGCGCTTCTTGCGGTGGTCACCCAGGTCCAGGCGCTC
>Ga0180215_1000082_pt1 | contig 145415 bp, 133 predicted proteins | sample eDN3rd37CBELigBY_FD_128871 | JGI IMG/M metagenome (GOLD analysis project Ga0180215, IMG submission 128871) | Enriched backyard soil microbial communities from Emeryville, California, USA - eDNA 3rd pass 37_C BE-Lig BY (version 2) (version 2) | ecosystem: Environmental > Terrestrial > Soil >... | reverse complement strand
GAAGGCGGCGATGTCGGCGTAGGTCGGCTGGCTGCCGGGATCTCCGGCGATGTTGGCTGTGGCGGGTGGATGGGCCTCGAAGTGGGTGTTGCCCAGCTGGAGCTGGCCAGTAACCATCTCGACGACGAGCAGGCCGTTGGTTACATCCCACGGATCGGTGGCACCGCTCCAGGAAGCGTCCTCCATGCGCGACTTGTCGTAGTACTGGACGGTGCGCATGCCACCGGGGGCTTCGTCATAGGGTTCTTCGAGCGCGCCGGTGTTGGCGTCCGGTCCCCACATCCAGGTGCGCAGGACGCTGCCGTTGGCGACCGGCTGGTCGGTGCGTGCCCACGTGCGCTGGAACGCGTCGTTGGCCGGAGTCTCTGCGGCCGCCGACCAGGCCAGGCTGGCTGCGGCGAAGAGGACGGCGATGACTCCAACGATGCGCGCTCGTCTGAGGACGGAGTTGTGCATGATGTGATGCCTTTCCAGCATGTCGGCACAGGTGTGGCAGTGAACTGATAGCGGCACGATACGCCTGCTCGCATCAATGTACAACGCCCCGCAGGTGCGGGGCGTTGTTGCAGGGGTTGTAATCTACTCGGACTTGAACTCGCAATACAGCTTGCGCAGTGGCTCGTGGACGTTCCACTCGCCGGTCCAGCCCGGCGGGAAGGTCATGGCATCGCCGGGGCCAAGCTCAACGACAGTACCGTCTTCTGCGGTGCAGGTCATGCGTCCGCTGACGACCTGAATGAACTCGCCGCGATCGGCGAAGCGCGCCCGAAACGTGCCGGCGTCGCACTCCCAGATGCCGGTGCCGACGCGCTCGTCCGGGCTCACCCAGACTTCGCGTCCGCGAGCTTCCATCTTGCCACCTACGGCTGACTTGATCTCACCCCAGTTCTCGACTGGTGACGTCGCCGCCGTCTGCGGATCCAGCTTCAATGACATCCTTAGTCCTCTCCACCCATACGCCATAGTGCGCGCCAGGCGCGTGGCATCTCGGCACTCCAGAGCCGCTGCGCGAAGCTCGGCTTCTCTGGATACGCGCCAACGCGCTCGACCTCCTCGGCGGCGCGATAGCGGCCGCGTCGGACCAGCGAGTAGCCGGCCCAGCGAATCGGCTCCGGCTCCCACTCCATCGGGGCATGGCGCGTCATCGGCAGGCGCGTCAGGTCGCTATCGGTCTCGGTGATCAGATCGGCCAGGACCCGACCCGACAGATTGGCCGTAGCAACGCCCTCGCCGCTGTAACCATAGGCCATCCCGACACCAGTGCGCTTATCGAACTGCATGATCGGCATGTGGTCGCGCGGGACGCCGAAGACACCGCCCCAGGAATGAGTGAAGCGCGTACCAGCCAGCATCGGGAACCAGTCGAGCGCCGACTTCCGCGCGTGCTCGAAGATCTCCTCCTGCCGATCCAGCTCGTCAGTGATTGCGGAGTTGAATGGGTACTTACCGCGATACGGTCCAAATGCGATCCGACCGTCAGCCGTGTGGTTCAGATAGCCGCCCTTGGTGCCAAAGCCGCCGACAACATCGCGGTGCTGCCAGCGAATTTGCTCCCAGATCTCATCCGAGAGCGGCTCGGTAATGACGATGTGCGACGTGGCCGGGACGATCCGGCGGCTGACCTGCGGGATCTGCGACAGATACGCTTCGCCGGCCAGCACAATCGCCTTCGCCGAGACGTTGCCGCGCTCAGTGTCGAGGCGTGGCAGCGGTCCTGGCACGAACTGCGTCACGCGCGTCTGCTCGTAGATCGTCCCGCCGTGGCGCTCGACCGCGCGGGCCAGACCACGCGCGAGTCGCGCCGGCTGGATGGCTGCCCCTTCCATATTCCAGAAGGAGCCGACTGCGCCGGCGACCCGGATGCGTTCCTCGGTCTCGGCCTTGTCGAACAGGCGGTAGTGGTCCTCCAGCCCGATCGAGCGGTACTCGTTGTACATCTCTTCGAGCTTGGGCAGGTCATACGCCGCCCGCGCGATCTCCAGCTCGCCGCCCTTGGCGTAGTGCGCGTCGATGTTCTCGCGCTCGCAGACCTCGCCGACGTTGTCGACCGTCTCGTACATGGCCAGCGAGACGGCGCGGGCAGCGTCGCGCCCGTACTTGTCGGTGAGCGCCGACGGTGAGTAAGGGAAGCCGGAGAAGCACCAGCCACCGTTGCGGCCGGACGCGCCGAAACCGGCGATCTCGGCTTCCAGCACAGCGACATTTAATGAAGGATCGCGCTGCAATAGATGATAGGCAACCCACATGCCGGTGAACCCAGCGCCAAGGATCGCGACGTCAACCGACGTCGAGCCATCCAGTGGCGGACGGGGAGTCAGGTCATCCCCGGAGTTCTCCAGCCAGAAGCTGTAACGTGAGTAGTCTTTCATCATCACTCCCTGTATTCGCGCTGAATCAGCGCGGCGTTTCCTGTCGTTGGCCGGGGTGCCGGGCACTTTACGCACGCGGACGGCCACGGTCGCGGGCCGGAGACGGCGCCGATGGTCTCATGTTGAGAGGTAGCGTGTCAACGAAGGGTATACTGTCTCATCAGTGTTTACAGGTCGCATCAGTCCGATGTTGGCACGAAACCATGCGCATGAGGGCATCCCCGGCGGCCTGACAGCCGTTAGGCCGGGCGGGGGCGTATATCGTTATAGCCGAATTGGGCGGAGAACCGTCGCTGTAACGGTGGCCGACAGTCGTGCCATGTGACCTGGGCCGGGCCGCATTCGCGGAGCCTGCAATCTGAGAAACAACTGAGACAGTTTCTCTTGGCGAAATGTCGGTAGCAAATGTGGGATAGAGGAGTGAGACACGAATGGACGAACGAACGTTGAACGAGCAGTGCGCTGTCCTGTTTCGGCAGGCGCGCCGTCTGTCTCGACGCGAGGTTATGCGCCGAGGTCTGGCGCTCGGCCTGAGCACGCCGATTATCGCCACGATGCTGGCAGCCTGCGGCGACGATGATGATTCGACCGAGCCGACGGTAGCTCCGACGGCCTCCGGCAGCGAGCCGACCAGCGCCGACAGTGGCGAGGCGACCGCGCCCGCCGAAAGCAGTCCTGATACGGGCTCGACCGGCGACACGCCGTGGTACGTCGATCCTGCGCCAGGCGACCCGGTATCGGGTGGCACGATCAACTACCTGCTCTATGAAGATCCTGACTCGATGAACCCCTATATCGGCCAGACGAGCATCGCCTCGCAGGTGACGACGGTCATCCTCGAGCCGCTGGCCGAGACGCTGCCCAATGGCGACTGGAGTCCGGTGCTGGCCGCCGAGATCCCGACGCTGGAAAACGGTGGCATCTCAGAAGATCTTCTGACGGTCACCTGGAAGCTGCGCGAGGGCGTCCTCTGGCACGATGGCGAGCCGTTCACGTCCGACGACGTCAAGTTCTCCTACGAGGCCGCTTCGGACGTTGACGCCGGCTCGGCCTTCGCCTCCGAGTTCGAGAAGGTCGCCTCAGTTGAGACACCCGACGATCTGACTGTCGTCGTGACGTACTCGGAGTTCAATCCCGCCTACGTTGACCAGTTCAAGTACATCATCCCGCGCCACGCCACCGGCGAGATCAGCGACATGATGAACTGGGACTTCAACCGCAACCCGGTCGGCACCGGCCCGTTCAAGTTCGAGGAGTGGGCAGCGGCCGATCACATCACCGTCGTCAAGAACGAGGACTATCGCGAGGAGGGCAAGCCCTACCTGGATGCGATCAACTTCCTTGTTGTGCCGTCCGAAGAGTCCCGCAGTGCCCAGATGCTGCAGGGCGACGCCCACGTTATGCTCTGGCCAGGCTCTGAGGCAAGCGACAAGTTCCGCAACTCCGACGTCGTGCAGACCCGCATCGCGCCGGGTATCTGGACGGTTGCGATGCGCTTCAACCTCTCGAAGCCGTTCGACAACGACGCCGGTGTGGAGCCGCCGCACCCGCTCTTCGGCGATCCGGAGTTCCGCAAAGCGATCGGCTTCGCCATCAACCGCGATCGTATCGCCAACGAGGTGCTGAACGACTCGGTCATCATCGACTCGGTTCTCTCAGTCGGCTGGATCATGGCCGAGGTCGACACCTGGGTCTACGATCCGGATGAGGCCGCCTCCATCCTCGATGCTGCCGGCTGGAAGCTCAATGGCGACGTGCGCGAGAAGGACGGCGTCAAGGCCGAGTTCGTCTGCAACGGCTACACCGGCTACCTGCCGAACGAGCTGCAGCAGCTGGCGATCCAGGAAGACCTGGCCAAGGTCGGCATTACGATGAAGATCGAGAACCAGGACTTCGCCGTCATCTTCGGCACCTGGGCAGATGGCTCGCCGCGCATGACCGGTGATTTCGACGCGCTGTTCTACGATGATGGCTTCTTCATCGAGCCGCACAACTCGATCGTCCTGCGCTACCACCCGGACAGCGTCCCGAGCGAATCCAATCCATCCGGACAGAACTTCATCCGCTGGGTGCGTAAGGACGTCGGCGAGTGGCTCGACGCTGCCGGATCGACGCCAGATCGCGACATTCGCCGCGAGAACTACCAGAAGGTCGCCGAGGCAATGCGCGAGGATGCGCCGGTCATTCCGATCGTGCAGTTCACCGAGGGCAACGCCTACTCGACCCGCCTGCACGGGTTCGTCGTCAGCACCTGGGAATACTCAACCTGGGATGCCGAGAACTGGTGGCTGGAAAGCTAGCCACACCCGCCAATACGCCCGCCGGGGCGTGATGGCACACACGCCGTCACGCCCTGGCCGGACGTTTGACTCGGATCGGGGAGGGTAGCGGGAGCATCCCATGGGGAACTATGTCATCCGTCGGTTGATCATGGCTGTGCCGCTGTTGCTGATTATCAGCATCATCGTCTTCGGCCTGCTCCAGGCAGCGCCGGGTGGACCGATGGGTGCCTATGTCCGGCGCGGCAGCTTCAGCGAGGAGGACCTGCGCCGCATTGAGCAGCGCCTGGGGCTGAATGCGCCGGTCTACGTGCAATATGGCAAGTGGATCAGCAAGGTCGTGAAGCTCGACTTCGGTCAGTCGATCACTGAGCGCCGCCCAGTCACGGCAGCGATCCGCGACCGGCTGCCCAACACCCTCTATCTGATGGGCACTGCCTGGATCGTCACAATCCTGATTGCGATACCCATCGGCGTCATCACCGCAGTCAAACAATACTCATGGTTCGACCATGTCGTCACCGGGTTAACGTTTGTCGGGCAGTCGGTCCCGATCTTCTGGCTCGGCCTGCTGCTCATCCTTGTCTTCTATATATGGCTGGATAACCCCTTCAGTAGTGGGCCGCTCTTACCTGCCGGGGGCATGTACACACTCGGGCAGGACTTCTCGCTCTGGGACCGGATCAAGCACCTGATATTACCGGTCACCATGCTCTCGGCCAGCTGGGTCGCCTGGTACACGCGCTTCCTGCGCGCCAGCATGCTGGAGGTGATCCACCAGGATTACGTCCGCACGGCGCGGGCGAAGGGTGTCCGTGAACAGGTGGTCATCATGCGCCACGCATTCCGCAACGCGGCGATTCCGCTGGTGACGCTGATGGCGCTCGATCTGCCGCTCATCTTCTCCGGCGCACTGTTCACCGAGGTCATCTTCTCGTGGCCGGGGATGGGGCGCTTGTTCTTTACCGCCGCCGACCGGCGCGACTACCCGCTGCTGATGGCGATCATCATGATCACGGCGACGCTGATCGTGCTATCCAACCTGTTGGCTGATGTCGTCTACGCCTGGCTGGACCCGCGTATCCGCCTGCGCTAGCGGAGCTTGAATCAGACTCGTTTTCGGGGGATGGAGTTCATGGCAGAATCGCGGGCCACCTCGGCCGACGCACGTGATGCAGAGAATGCCGTCGCCGGTCATCGTCAGGACACGATGACCCGGTTGATCATGCGGCGCTTCCTGCGCCATCGGCTGGCCGTCATCAGCCTGTTTGTCCTGCTGGCGCTCGTTCTCAGCGCAGCTTTCGCTCCGCTCATCGCGCCGTACGATCCGGATGCGCTCTCAACATCCGAACGCCTGCAGGGCCCTTCCGCCCGGCACTGGCTCGGCACCGACGACGTTGGCCGCGACATCTTCTCACGCGTGCTCTACGGCGGGCGCATCTCGCTGCTCATCGGCATCGCCGCGACGGCCGTCTCGCTGCTTATTGGCACCATCGTCGGCGCAGTCGCTGGCTACTTCGGCGGCTTCCTCGACAACATGCTGATGCGGGTCGTTGACATCTTCCTGTCGTTCCCGTCGCTCTTCATCCTGATCGTGCTGGCGACCGTCATCCGCACCAACAGCGTATTGCGTCAGTACTCCGGCAGCATCTGGCCGATTGCGATCGTGATCGGCGGCCTTTCGTGGATGGCGCTGGCCCGGCTCGTCCGGGCGACGTTCCTGAGTCTGCGCGAGAAGGAGTTCGTCGAGGCGGCCCGTGCGGCGGGCGCGAGCAACAGCCGGATCATGATCCGTCATATCCTGCCCGGCTCACTCGGCCCGATCATCGTTCAGGGCACGCTGCTGATCGCGGCCACGATCATTACCGAGTCCGGCCTGTCCTATCTCGGCTTCGGCGTCCAACCGCCGACCGCCACCTGGGGCACGCTGCTCGACAATGCGCAGGGCAAGATGCAGGAGCTACCGCTCTTCGCCATCGCTCCCGGCCTGATGATCTTCCTGACCGTCATGAGCATCAACTACGTCGGCGACGGCCTCCGCGACGCCTTCGACCCGCACAGCTTCCGCTAGCCGCCGATCGCGCCGCGTGGCGTCAGGAACAGGAACCGGTCGACCTGATAAGCGTCGATGTTGCCGGCCCACATTGCCGGCGCGCGCTCGGGCGTGCTCGGGACCGCGCCGGCCCAGACCGACTCGTAGGCGTCGTGCAGCGCGCGGATGTCCTCCGGGGTCATCGGTGCGCCGTGCGCGGGGTAGATAACATCGACCGCGTCAAGCATCCCGACGACGCGTTCCAGCGTCGCGCGATAGGCGACGGGATCGCTCTTCTTCAGCATGAGCAGGATCGTGCCGGCGCGCAGCGTGTCGCCGGCGATCAGCACGCGCGCGTCGCGGTCGAGCAGGGCGACATGGCCCGGCGCATGCCCCGGTGTGTGGATCACCTCCAGCGTCCGTCCACCCAGATCGATCCGGTCGCCGTCGCTGAGGTCGCCAGTTGACCGACAGCCGGGGATGAACGCGCCCTCGCGGGTGAAGCCTTCGGGCAGCCACTCGTCGCGGATCTGATCGGGGCCGAAGTGCGTCGCGTAGAGGTCCGCCTGCTCGCCCTTGCGCAGGAACGGCGCATCCTCCGGGTGGATCAGCACCCGTTCGAACCGGTGGCAGGCACCGATGTGGTCCCAGTGGCCGTGCGTCTGGACGTTGACGACCGGCAGGCTCGTCAGGCGATGGACCAGCCCGTGGAAGTCGCCGACGCCAGTGCCGGTATCGACGATCACCGCCTCGCGCTCCCCTTCAACGAGGAACGATTTCACGTCTGCGCCCTCGCGCAGCGGCTCGCCGATGGCGGTGATGCCGTTGCCGAGCGGCGTAATCGTGAACCAGTCGCGCTGTGCCCGATTTCCCTGCTGCATGACCGACTCCCTCGATGACCCAATAGACAAGCTGACAATGACTGGCTGAGAGCGGGGAGGTGCGCCTCCTGTGCGCCCGCTCCACGCCATCCCGAATTGGAGTCACGTCGTCATTATGCACGCGGTTGTGAGGGCAGCATTGCGGTTCGGGACATCGAGTGGGTCGTCAGCCATGAATCTCCGCGGCGTCGGACTCTGTCGAACGGGTGGGAGATCTCTCACTGCCGGGTGCCCCTTGGGGGGTAGATGACAGGCGACGGGGATAGCTGCCGTATCAGACTACTCGCCATTGCTGGCGCTGACAGCCTACTGCATGCGCTATCCAGCATGGGCGTTGGTTCGGCAGTCTACCTCGTCTCCTGTCATTCCGAACCGCAGCGAGGAATCTCCCACCGGCCCGACCCTGTCCGACGTGGGGAGAACGGATTCTTCCCGCCGTTCAGAATGACAGAGGGAAGTGTCGCGGGTGTGGTCGTGTTCGGCCGTATCGGGCGGGTGGGAGATTTCTCGCGTGCGCGCTCGAAATGACAGGCTACGGGACTGGCTGTCGCATCGAATTACTCGACTTGCTGGTCCTGATGGCCCGCTCACTACGCTGTCCAGCGTATCGTGCTTGCTCGGCACCCAACCCGCCATACCCATGACACCCCCTCTCCCAGTATTGGGAGAGGGGGCTGGGGGGTGAGGGCCTACTCCCCGTACGCACCTTCGCGCAACAGGAAGTTGAACTCGCCCATCTTGTGGACATCGACCGGCACCTTCTCGGGGAAGCCGATGTCCCAGCGGATGCGGCTATCGGGCTCGCGACCGGCCCACACTTCCTCAAACGCCTCGTGGGCGAAGCGCAGGTCGCTGGGTGGGATCGGCGCGTGCTCGTGTGATGGGTAGATAGCCTGGAACTGGTCGGACATCTCGGCGAGCATGCGGATGGTGGCGCGGAAGGCAGCGGCGTCGCTGCGCGGCAGGAAGAGCCAGCAGCCACCGTAGTTGATCGCATCGCCGGCGAAGAGCGTGCCCGTTTGTCGATCGAGGAAGCTGATGCCGCCGGGCGAATGGCCGGGCGTGTGCAGCACCTCCAGCGTCCGCCCGCCGAGGTCGACGACATCGCCATGATCGAGCGTGCCGGTCGGCTCGCAGGCCGGGATCGCGGCGGTCTCGGGATCGAATTCAGGCGGGAGCGCTGCCCCGCGCAACCGTTGCGGCGAGAAGAGCGGGCGGTACATCGCATTCGGGAACCCGCGCTGGAGCGTGTATACCTCGCTCGGGTGGATCAGGCGGCGCTCGAAGGCCCAGGTGTGGCCGATGTGGTCCCAGTGGCCGTGGGTCTGGATGACCAGCGGGTCGCGATCCGAAAGCTGCCTGACGAGCGCCGCGAAATCGGCGACGCCGAGGCCAGTGTCGATCACGGCGACATCACGCTCGCCCTCGACCAGGTACGACTTGACCCCTTCGGCGTGCAGTGGCTCGGCGATGATTGTGATGCCCTCGCCGATGTCCCGCACCTGAAACCACCCGTGCTGATCCGGTTCCACAGCCGCCCTTTCTCCGCGAATCTCGACCGCTCACCATCGCAGTGTACTCGCTGATGGCAGTTGGGAATTGCGGGATCGTGCAGGCTCGGCTATCGTCGCCCTGCAAGGGGAAACCAATGGCAACGGATGCAGTGCGAGGGAGGAGCGCCAGGTGAGCGCTGGATACATGAGCGAGGATCAGGTCGCTGCGCTGAAGAATGCTGCGATCGATCGCGTTGAGGCGATTGCCACTGAGCTGTTCGGCATTAGCGACTGGATGTACGAGAACCCCGAGCTGGGCCACCAGGAGCACGAAGCGTCTGCTCGCCTGATGGCGAAGCTGGAGGAGCACGGCGCGACGATCGAGCGCAAGGCTGCCGGGCTGGAGACCGCCTTCCGCGCCAGCTTCGACGCGCCGGTGAACGAGCCGACGATTGCGATCCTGGCAGAATACGACGCGCTGCCCGAGGTCGGGCACGGCTGCGGCCACAACATCATCGCCACGGCGGCCATCGGCGCAGGCATCGCGCTGGGGAGCCTGGCCGATCAGCTCCCCGGCCGCGTCGTTGTCCTCGGCTGTCCGGCTGAGGAATCGGCGGTGCCGGACGCCGGCGGCAAGATCCCGCTGGTCGAGCAGGGCTATTTCGACGATGTCGATGCCGCGATCATGATCCACCCGGGCACCGAGGACTTCGTGCCCTACGACTCGACGCTGGTCGCCTACGGTCTCCTGTTCGAGTTCCACGGCAAGCCGGCCCATGCTGCTGCCGCGCCGCACGACGGGATCAATGCGCTCGATGCCATGATCCAGCTGTTCAACAACGTCGGCCTGCTGCGCCAGCAGCTCCGCCCGGACGTGCGGATCCACGGCATCATCACGCATGGCGGCGGAGCGCCGAACGTCATCCCGCCGTATACCGCCGCCCGCTTCCGCATTCGCGCAGCCGATCCTGTCTATGCGCGCGAGGTCGTCGATAAGGTTGTGCGCTGTGCCGAGGCTGGGGCGCTGGCGACCGGTGCGCGGCTGGAATGGCGGCAGTACATCAAGCCGTACCAGAACATGATCACCAACCACGTCGTCGGCGACACGATCGCGCGGAACATGGTCCAGATCGGCATCGGTGGTGCGCGCGTGAGCCGCGATGGAGCCGGATCGACCGACTTCGGTAACGTCAGCCACGTCGTGCCGGCTGCGCAGGCGACGCTGCGCATCTGCGGCGAAGAGTGCGGCTGGCACTCCAAAGAAGTCGCCGCCAGCACGATCACACCGGAAGGGCATGCCGCCATTCTGCGCGGCGCGAAGATCATGGCGATGACGGCGATCGACCTGCTCTGCCGCCAGGAGGATCTGCGCATGGCCAGCGATGAGCACGAGCAGACAGCCGGCCCGGTGCGCGACCGCCTGGCAGCGATTCCGGCGATTGGCGACTAACGAACAACTATCTGACGAATGGAGCGTGCTATGGCGGGATACGAGGCGGAGGATGACGTCCCCCGCATACCGGGCGAGACGCTGCGTGACTGGGTCGTCGATATCTTCGAGACCTGCGGACTGGCGCGCGAGGACGGCGAGATCGCTGCCGACATCCTGGTCGAGTCCGACCTGCGCGGCATCGAGTCGCACGGCGTGCCGCGGCTGCGGCGTCTCTACGTGGATCGCCTGCTGTCCGGCGCAATCCGCGCCGATGCCAAGCTGACCATCGAGCGCGAGACTGCCGCGACCGTAACCTTCAACGCCAACAACGGCCTCGGGCCAGTGATGGCCTATCGAGCGATGGAGCGCACGATCGAGAAGGCGCGTGACGCTGGTGTCTGCCTCTCGACGGTCGGCCACTCCGACCACTTCGGCATCGCCGGCTACTACGCGACGATGGCGCTGCGCTATCCGGGCATGGCCGGCATCGCGATGACGAACGCGACGCCGTTGATGGTCCCGACGGGTGGCAAGGAGGCGATGCTCTCGACCGCGCCGATCGCCGCCGCATTCCCGGGAGGCGAGCAGGACCCCTTCGTCCTCGATGCCGCAACGAGCTCGGTCGCCTGGGGCAAGGTCGAAATCGCGCGGCGGCTGAATGCCACGCTGCCGGAGGGACTGGCTGTCGACGAGCATGGCGAGCCGACGACTGATCCGTTTGCGGCTCGAGCGTTGTTGCCGCTGGGCGGCGAGCGCAAGACGAGCGGCCAGAAAGGCTACGGCCTGGGCTTGCTGGTCGAGATGCTCTGCTCGCAGTTGTCTGGCTCGCTCTGGAGCAAGCAGATCGCCTACTCGAACGCGAAAGGGCAGCAGCCGGCCGACACGAGCCACGCGTTCATTGCGATCAACATCGAGGCGTTCCGTCCGCTGAGCGAGTACAACACCAGCGTTGACCAGTTGTTCTCGACGCTGCGCAACGCCGAGCCAACCGCAAACGTCGAGCGCGTCATGATCCCCGGTGACCCGGAGGCGATGGCGCTGAAGGACACCCTGGAGCGCGGTATCGCCCTGCATCCTTCGGTGATTACCGAGCTGCGCGAACTGGGCCTTGAACGCGGCGTTCCGTACCCAATGTAGGGGTGTATCGCATATGCCCGGCTGAAAACGCGCCCATTGGCACCGGCAGCCGGACGCAGTGGGTGCCCATTATGGTGGGATTGGGGATTTAAACGGGCGTATGCGATACGCCCCTACATATTGAATGTTGATTGAAAGGGTAGGGCAGTATGGATGATGTTCCGCCGGTTCTGGCTGAATTGACGCGTAATGGCGTCGTTGAGAGCGTGCATCGCGGCTGGATCGCGGTGACGCGGGGAGACGGCACGCTGGTCGCGTCAGTCGGCGATCCCGAGCGGTTGACGTTTCCGCGCTCGGCGATGAAGCCATTTCAGGCTGTTGCCCTCGTCGAGAGTGGCGCGGTCGACAAGTTCGCGTTCAGCGACGCGGAGCTTGCGATCTGCTGCGCGTCGCACTCCGGCGAGCCCCTGCACCGCGAGACGGTGGCCGGCATTCTGGAGAAGATCGGCCAGCCGGCGACGGCGTTGCTCGGCGCGATCGATCCGCCGTGGAATGCCGAGCGCCAGCGACTGGCCGAAGAGGGCGACGAGATCACGCAGCGGCTGGCGCAGAACTGCTCCGGCAAGCACTCCGGCATGCTGGCCGCCTGCATTGCAAAGGGCTATCCGACTGCGACCTACGATCAACTCGATCATCCACACCAGCAGGCGATCCGGTCGATTGTCGCGCAGTTCTGGGATGTGCCGGGGGACGAGCTGGTCTTCGGGCTGGACAACTGCACGCTGCCGGCGTTCGCCGCTCCGATCCGCAATGTCGCCACCGGCTGGGCGCGAATTGCCGACCCGGACGCCGCGCCGCCCGAGCATCGCGAGGCCATCCGTCGCATCGCCGACGCGATGGGCAACGCGCCGTTCATGGTGTCCGGCACGGGCGGCCTGAACACGATCCTGATGGAGGTCACGAAGGGGCGCATCGTCTCGAAGGATGGCGCCGAGGGTGTGTCGTGCATGGGAATTCGCGACCACGGGCTGGGTGTCACGATCAAGGTTGAGGATGGCTCGTTCCGCGCGCACGGCGTGATCGTTCGTGAGGTGCTGCGCCATCTCAACGCCATCTCGTCCGAGGAAGATGCCGCACTCGCCGCCGAATTCAACGAGCGGCTGGAGTCCAACCGCGACCAGCATGTCGGCGACATCCGCGCTGCAATCGAGTGGGCGCAGGCCTGATGCCCGGGCTGGACCAGTACATCCCCGAGCGCGCCTGGTTTGACCGCCAGGCGCAGCGCGCCTTTACCGGAACCCACGGCATCGGCCACATCACTCGTGTGCTGGTCTGGTCGGAGCAGATTGCTGAGCGCTTCAGGGCCCCGCTGCGCCGCGAGGAGCTGCTCTGGGCGGCCGGGCTGCACGACATCAAGCGCTGGGATGACGGGATCGACCGCGATCATGGAGCGCGAGCCGCCGCCTGGGTGCGGGCCGAGTTCGCCAGCGTCCGGCCGGAGGTCGCCGCGACGCTCGATCTCGACCTCGTCGCCACCCTCTGCCGTGACCACCAGCGCTCCGACCACCTGATCGCGGACTGGACGGACGAGCTGCGTGTCCTGAAGGACGCCGATGGTCTGGAGCGTGTGCGCATCCACGACCTGGACCCGCGCCGCCTGCGGCTGCACGACATATCGCCAGCCCTGGAGCCATGCGCATGGGATCTGATGGAGCGCAGCGTCGCGCTCGGCAACACCGCCGAAGCGGTACGGCGCGCCGCTGAGGATATGGGGTTGTGGGTGTCATGACGGATGGCAGATTGCTGGTGTATCGCCTTGCGGCACCAGTATCGTGTGGACCCTGGTCGCCCCTCCCGTTGTCATTGCGAGCCTCAGCGAGAAATCTCCTGTGCGTTTGATTGCATCCAGCAGATGAGAGATGGTTCGCTAGCGGGCGCGATCGCCTGCAAGGCAAGCGGGCGGTAGATGACAGTGAGCGGGGGTAGTTGTCCATTCACGGTGGCATCTCATCGGGGCGCCGTCCAATGAGGATCGCTCTTCAACATGCAGTGGGGCTCTCCGTGAATGACGGCGAGCCCCACTGCATGAGGTCGTGTGTCGTGGGCGAGGGCTAGTCGTCGGCAGCAGCGTCGGCGGTCGCGCCACTGGTGATGAGCGCCTTGATCTCATCGATGAAGATTCGGTTCCAGGCGTCCATGTTGCTCCAGCGGAAGTTGGATGAGTTGGCGCGCACTGCCTGGCGAGTCTCTTCGGACATGTGCTCGTAGGTGCGGTTCACGCCTTCGAGGTGCGGGTTCTCCTTGGCAAAGCGGTGCGTCTCGGTTGCCATCTGCGCGGTGACGGTGGCTGGCCGCTCAATGAAATGGCCCAGCTCGTTCCAATCGGCGTCGTGGACGACGAAGACCGGGATCGACTGATACTTGCCTTCCTTCAGGTACGGCTGCATCAGATCCAGGTTCTCGTCGCGCTTGAAGACGCGCACATCCACCGACGAGAGCTCGCGGGCCAGCTTGGCTACGACTGGCAGGAACTGGATGACATCGGTGCACCAGTCTTCGCCAAAGGCTGCGATTGAGACGGGGTTGGCGTCGAAGAATGCGCGATCTTCGTCGGTCACGGTGAAGGCGTCGATGTTCTCGACGAACTTCTCCTTGTTGACCTGCATGTCGTTGATGAACTCGTCAACGCTAATGCCCTTGGCGTACTGATCCTTGCTGATCGCCATAGGTTGGTATCCCTCCTCCGTGGTGATTGTCCATCCGATTTCGCCGTAGTCGGCGTCCACTAAGCCTAACCGTTTCGACGCAATCTCTATTCCATCTGGCGGGCATGTCGAAGCGCGCCGAGCAGGACGGCGCGCAAAAAGGTGGGGCCGCTGGGACGGCCCCGGGTACAGGGAGGGAGGGAAGAGATGTTCTTGGTTTGGCTGATGGTTGCGTGGTCGGTGTCGAGTTCCGTCGTCTGCCTCACCGGCGAGGGATCAAGCAGCGCACCACCACTGACGTAGCGGGCATTCCGCCGGTCCCGACGACCGACCACAGCATCCGGCACGAATGACTGACACATCCCGGGAAGACGTATCCGTCGATTCCCACCGGACCATCCCGATGACGTCCGCCTGGCTTCCTCACACGTACACCGTGTCTCGAAGCGACTGACGACGAGCGCCTGGTTGGCGACGAACTGGATGTCCGAGCCGCTCAAGCCACCGCCGTCGGGCGGTGCCCCCCACCATCTGGATCGCTCCGTCCGGTTCAGGGTGCTGTACGTACATCGTTAGAACGTATTGTACGTACACTTGCCAGGTTGTCAAGGGGTTTGCGAAAAGTCGTTTTCAGCGCCAGCGACCGGGCCGCTGGGAAACCGATCAGGCGTAGACGCGGACGAGGATATCTGTCGGGTCGAATCCGTTCATCGCGTTCTGATCCTGCGGGCAGGCAGAGACGACGGCCAGCGTGTCGATGTGCGCCTTCAGCAGCACGTGATCGTTGCGCCGCGATAGTGGCTCGCGGATATCCAGCTCTCCGCGACCTTTAAAGGCAACGTGCATGAAGAAGTTGATCGGGTCGGGCAGCCGGTCCGGATCGATCTCGTAGCCGCGCTCGCGCAGGGCGTTGAGGAAGTTGTCGTGGCAGTTGCGGTGGTCTTCCAGCCCGTAGTCATCGACGTAGCGGCGAGCATTGCACGCCGGCATCAGCATGTCGTGGCGACCGACGCTGTCCTGGATGACCGTGTACAGGCGTTCGCGGCGATTCGAGTAGATGCCGTCATCGCGCCGCAGCATCAGCGCGTTGTTCGCTGAGCGCGTTTCGGATGTCGAGAGCATCTCGTCGAAGTCATGCAGGTTGAACATGATGACGCAAGCGACCTGCTTGCCATTCATGTCAGTGATTTGCAGGAACTGGTTCTCCTTGACCTCGAAGGCCTGAGCCTTGGCTGGTCGCACCTGCGCGGCGCGGCGCGGCACACGCCCGGCGAGTGGGTTGTCGGTGCTGGTGATGGTCATTGCGCTGCTAGTTCCCTGTCCACTTGCCGAAGGCGATGCAGGCGTTCTGTCCGCCGAGTCCGAAAGAGTTCTTGATAGCGACGCGAATATCCAGGTCGCGGGCGCCGTCGGCGACATAATCGAGATCGCAGGCGGGATCCAGTGTTTCGTAGTTGATCGTTGGGTGTACCTTGCCATCACGGACGCTCAGTACCGTGATGACCGATTCCACGCCACCGGTCGCGCCCATCATGTGGCCAGTCATCGACTTGGTCGACGAGATGGCGACTCGCCGCGCGTTGTCCTCACCGAGCGCGCGCTTGATCGCAGCGGTCTCGGCGGCATCGCCGAGCGGGGTGGAGGCGGCGTGCGCATTGACGTAGTCGATCTGCGACGGGTCGATGCCGGCGTCGCTGATCGCCGCGCTGATCGCCAGTGCTGCGCCGCGGCCGTCCGGCTCGGGAGCGATCGGGTGATAGGCGTCCGACGACGTGCCTGCGCCGAGTACCTCGGCGTAGATCGTCGCGCCGCGCGCCAGCGCATGCTCCAGCTCTTCAAGGACCATGACTCCAGCGCCTTCGCCGATGACGAAGCCGTCGCGGCCGGCATCGAATGGCCGACTGGCCTCTTCCGGCGGGTCATTGCGCGGCGATGTGGCCTTCTGGACGATGAATGAGGCGACGAAGAGGGGGAAGACGGCGTGCTCCGCACCTCCGGCCACCATGACATCGGCCTGGCCGCGACGGATGACATCGAACGCGTCGCCGATGGCCTGCGCTCCGGTGGCGCAGGCGGTCGAGACGGTGGCGTTCGGGCCATAGAGCTTGAATGCCTGCGCGATGTGATACGAGCCCATGTTATGCGGGAAGGTCGTCATGAAGAACGGTGAGACGCGCCCGTAGCCGCGTGCATCGAATGTGCGCGTCATCTCAACGATCGATTCCATGCCGCCCGCGCCGGTGCCGACCATCACACCAGCTCGGGTGTGGTCGTACTCGGCCTTGTCCAGCCCGGCAGATTCGATCGCCTCGGCGGCGGCAACCAGGCCGAATTTGGCGTAGCGAGCGACGTTGCGGGCTGACTTCGTGTCGATCCAGGGTAGCTCGGGTGTGTCCTTGATCTCACCGGCGATACGCACCGGCATGTCACTAGCGTCCCAGCGCTCGATGTAGGAGATGCCGGACGAGCCTGCCAGCGCGCGCTGCCAGCTCTGTTCCGCGCCGCGGGCCAGTGGCGTCAGGGCGCCGACGCCCGTAACGACGACGCGCCGCCGCGCCGGGCCAGTCCCAGCTTCCATGATTGTTGCCCTGCCTGTCACAACATGCGATCCCGCCGGGCTCTGTCGACCGCGCGCGGGCTGTTCCAGAATGACACCTGATCGTACCAAACCGCCCGCCATAATCGCGCTGAATTGGCGACCCATCCGGCATGCTCTTATAATCGCCAGAGCCTGCTGTTTATGCTGCGGGTCGGTGGGGGAGTTCCTCGGCGCGGTCGCGAGAGCGATAAGGGGCACCAGTGGCGGATGATGTCGGAAAGCTATTGCGATACATCGCCCGACACTACCTTGCGAGGCAGGAGGCCATCGAAATCGAGCGTGAGGCGACCGCAGCGGACCCTGCCGGAGATATCGCTGCTAGCCAGCGCCGGGCAGCCCGCGAGGAGGAGCAGCGCGCCGACGCCCTCGAAGACGCCTTTCGCGAGGGACTGCGTCGCGCGATGGCGGCCGTCCGGGCCGGTGGCAACGCTATCTCGCTGGACGACCGCAAGCCCGACGAAGAGCGCCAGGCGGAGGCACTGATTCAGTTCCTCGTCCGCGCTGACCTGGCAACCTCAACCTCGCGCGAAACTGACGAGCATCGCTACATTTACACGATTGCCGTGGACTGGCCGGCCCTCGACCGGGTCGCCCAGAATGCACGGGTAGACCTGCACGACATTCTCGATCATGCCGACTGATCGGTCGTCGGCGGACGGCGCGGACATGAGCAGTGCGACATTGGCGCAGTGGCTGCCGGAGGACGATCGCGTCGAACGTGCGATGGCCGCGCTCGATGTCGAGTTCCGCGACCCGGCGCTATTGCAGTTGGCGCTCGTCCACCGCTCATTTCTTAATGAGCTGGGAGCCGATTCGACGGCGACGGTCGTCGCCTCGAACGAGCGCCTCGAATTCCTCGGCGATGCACTGCTGGGGATGATCACCGCCGAATGGCTCTACAAGCAGTATCCCGATCAGCCCGAAGGCACGCTCACGTCCCACCGCGTTGCGCTGGTCCGAACGGAGACGCTGGCCGAGTGGGCGACGGAGATCGGGCTGCACGAGCTGATCTATCTCGCTCGCGGTGAGATGGGCGATGGCGGTGACGTGCGTCCGCGTATCCTCGCCGGGGCGTTCGAGGCCGTGCTGGGCGCGATCTATCTGGATCGCGGCATGCGGATCGCCAAGCAGTTCGTGCGCTCGTTGCTCGAAACCGATGCCGATCGTGTGATGGGCGACGGAGGCACGACGAATTACAAGGGTCGGCTACAGGAGCTGATCCAGGATCGCGAACGGGTTACGCCCGGGTATCGAACCGTCCAGGTAACCGGACCGGATCATGCGCACACCTTCGTTGTGGAGGCAGTGCTTGGGGATCGAATTCTTGGTACCGGCAGCGGCTCAAGCAAGCGAGCAGCCGAGCAGGAGGCGGCGCGGGATGCGCTCGAACGCCTGGCTCTAGAAGGGATCGTTGAGACCGATGGCCGGCCTCTATGACCAGCTCACGATATTTAGCGGCACCGCGAACCCCGATCTCGCGGCCGAGATCTGTCGCTATATCGACCTCCCGCTCGGTCGGGTGGAGATACTGAAGTTCTCGAACGAGAACATCTTCGTCCGCATCGGCGAGAGTGTGCGCGAGAACGATGTCTTCGTCGTGCAATCACTCGGCTCCAACGTCAGTGATTCGATCATGGAGCTGCTGATCCTGATCGACACGCTGCGGCGCTCGTCGTCCGGCCGGATCACCGCCGTCCTGCCCTATTACGCCTATGGCCGCACCGATAAGAAGGACCAGCCGCGCGTGCCGATCACGGCCCGGCTGCTGGCTGACATGATCACCGTCGCCGGGGCGGACCGCGTGCTGACGATCGACCTGCACGCCGGCCAGATTCAGGGCTTTTTCAACATCCCGGTCGACGAGATGTCCGCCTTCCCGATTCTGTCCAACTATTTCATTGAGAAGCGCCTGAACAACCCGGTCGTCGTCTCGCCCGACCTCGGCAATACCAAGCGCGCCCGCAACTTCGCTGAGGCGATTGATGCGTCTCTTGCGGTGATCGAGAAACGACGGATCGGGAACGACGATAAGAGCGAGGTGCTGAACCTGATCGGCACGGTCCAGGGTTCTCCGGCGATTCTCGTTGACGACGAGATCGACACCGGCGGCTCTATTGTTCAGGCAGCGCGCGTTTGCATCGAGAACGGCGCGACCGAGGTGTATGCCTGTTGCACGCATGGCATCCTCAGCGGCCCGGCAATCGAGCGGCTGCAGGCGTCGCCGATCCGCGAGGTGGTTGTCACCAACACGGTCGCTATCCCGCCGGAGAAGCGCATCAGCAAGCTGACGGTGCTGTCGCTTGGCATGCTCATCGGCGAGACAATCCAGCGAATTCACACCGGCGCGAGCGTCGCGCTGACCTATCGATCTGTGGACGTAGTGCGTTAGGAATCGACGGTTAGCTCGATGATGCGCTGAGCGACGGCGCTGAGGTTCGGGCGCTCGCCGGCCAGTGCGGCTCGCACGACGCCGGTGAGCTCAATCGCTGAGGAACCGGCAACGATCGTGAGATCATCGTCGGGGTCACTCTCTTCAAGGGGATACCATTCGGCGAACCCCGCGACGCGCAGATATTCGCCGGCCAGCGCGGCGGCCGGCAGCACGAGCGACTCCAGCGTCGAGCGCGGCATGTCGTCGTAGACGCTGGCGAGATCGACCAGCACCGAGAGAGCGGCGTCCAGGCGCTCAAAGGCCTGCACAACATCAAGGCCGTGGGGATCGTCCACGGCCTCGATCTCGGTCATATCGGTGTCGGTCTGGCTTGTCAGGTAGTCGCGAAAGCGTTCAGCCAGCGCGGCAATCAGGTGCGAGCGTTCGTCGGACACAGGAACGCCGACTACTTGCGGCGCGCCGACTCGTTCTCGGCCTTCTCATCCTGCACTGACAGCACGACGGCGACCGCCATGACGACAATCGTCAGGATCGTGCCGTAGGCGAGCGTCGCGTTCGCGCTGATTGCATCGGTGAGTGCCAGGAAGGAGAGTCCGATTGCGATGCCGATGGCCAGCACGATGCCGACTGCGGCGAACGGAAAGAGTATCGGAACCAGCTTCTGCACCAGCATTTCCTCCTCTGGCATCTGGACGGTAACCGCCCGCCAAGCGTGCTCTGCCGGCGGTCTCGGCTCATCTTACTCTGACTGCGCCCAGTTCGGCCAGCCTGTTTCCCGCGTTCAGCTCGATCGCTCACGCGCAGCGAGCTCGGAGCGGTCGAAGCGGCGGATAGCGAGGGCGACAGCGACGACCGAGAGGACGACGGTTGCGACGATCGCGCCGACAATTCCGCTCGGCGTCTCTTCGATGACCGCGGTGATGCCGTGCAGCACGCCGGCCGGCGTCCAGCTGCGGGCCGGTCCCCACAGCGCCAGCATCGACAGCACGGCGTAGGCGGCGATGCCAACTCCGGCCGCGCCGGCCTGCGCTGGAATGAGTGTCGAGAGCAGCATCATCAGGCAGAGCATGCCGCCGGCGGCGACCAGCCAGAGCGCGATGACCGCGCCAAGCGTTCCGATCGGTGCCTCGCCGAAGATCGCTAGCGTCAGCAGCCAGCAGACGATTACCGCCGGAATCGTTGCGCCGACCAGCAGCGCCAGATTCGCCAGCACCTTGCTGACGATGAAGTCGCGGCGCGAGACAGGCTTAGTCAGCACCAGAATCGCCGTGCCGGAGCGCAGCTCGCTGCCGACGATACCGGCACTGGCGATGATCAGCGCCAGCAGGCCGATCTGGTTCAGTTGTGAGGCGAGCTGGCGATACGAATCGAGCGCGACCGGGTCCGGTAGCTCGATGACGACATCGGGGTTGCTGCCGGCCAGCGAGCGCACCAGCCCGGGCGTGATCTCAGCCAGGATCGGGCTGGTAACGGCGATGAACATGATGATGGCCGGCAGCACCCAGATCCGCCAGGTGCGGCGGATCTCCAGCAGCTCCTTGCGCAGCAGCACACCCAGAACGGTCATCGACCGTCCTGCTCAATCAGGTCGACGAATACCTGCTCCAGAGACGCTTCAATCAGCTCCATGCGGCGCAGCAGCAGGCCGCGAGCGCCAATCTCGCGCGGGATCTCGCGCATTGCCGTGTCGGGGTCGGTCGTCGTGACCGTCAGCCGCGCGCCGTCGAGCGTCTGGCCGCTCAGCCAGGCCGCACCGGCCAGCGCCGTCGCGATCGTGGCGGCCTCGTCCGGCGAGCCGAGCTCGACCAGCAGATCGCGCGGACCGGTGCGCTCCAGCAGTTCCTCGATCGGTGCTTCGACGATGACGCGCCCGTGGTCGAGGATCGCGACCCGATCGCAGACGCGCTGGACATCGTCGAGGATGTGCGTTGAGAAGAAGATCGTAGTGCGACCGGCCAGGCCGGTGATCATGTCCAGCACCATCTTGCGTCCCAGCGGGTCGAGCGCGCTGGTTGGCTCGTCGAGCAGCAGCAGCTTCGGCGCGTTGATCAGCGCCTGCGCCAGACCCAGCCGTTGCCGCATGCCGCGCGAGTAGCCGCCGACCGGCGTGCGCACACCAACGAGCCCGGCCAGATCGAGCAGCGCAGCGACGCGCTCGTCCAGCGTCCTGCCGCGCAGGCCGAAGAGCTGTCCGCAGAAGCGCAGCAGCTCCTCACCGGTCATCCAGGCGTAGAAGCCGGGCACGTCCGGGAGATAGCCGATCATCGCTCGCACCGTGTCCGGAGCTGTGGTCACGTCTTCACCGAAGATGCGCGCCGAACCAGCGGTCGGGCGCGACAGACCGGCGATGATGTTCAGCGCCGTGCTCTTACCTGCGCCGTTTGGGCCGAGGAAGCCGTAGATCGAGCCGGTCGGGACATCCAGGTCGATACCATCAAGGGCACGATTCGCGCCGAAGGTCTTGGTCAGCCCGCGGAGCTCGATCGCTGCGCTCACTGGCGACGCTCCGAGCCCGGTCCGTAGAGCAGGTCAGCGGTCGAGCGCGCCCGTTCGGCAGCGGTTTCGGCAGCGGCAGGATCCTGCACTGGCTCGGCGATTGGCGGCGTGGCGCGACCGATGGCGAGATAGAGGATCGCGCCGATCAGGTTGGCGAACAGAATCACCAGCAGCCATACCCAGCGCTTGCCGCCGGTGACGTGCGTGCGTCGCGCGAGATCGATCAGCGCGTAGATCTGGACTGCCAGCTGGATGACCGCCAGCGCCAGCACGATGGCTGCGACTGCCGTTGATACGCCCAGGGTGTCTGAGATTGCCGACATCGTTCCCCCAGCCTTCTTCACCAACACCCACGCGACACAGCGAGGGAGATCGTATCAGGAGTGGGCCGTGTACTGTATAGCTGTCCGAAACGCGGAACCGCCCGCCACATTGGCGGACGGTTCGCTGTGGGGTAGTGGGGTTCACGAGACGGGCCTCACCGTCATGCGCAAATTGTATGACATAACATTCGCGATGTCACGGTGGTGTTTTGGCGGGCGACGATGATGCCGCCACTCAGCGGGTATCCGGGGCAAAGAGGAGGGGTGCTGTGAGCATCGAGGCGGTCGATCTGCATGGTGAGATCGTTGGCGAGGGACCGGCGGTGCTGCTGCTGCACGGCTTCAGCCACGGGTTGGCCTACTGGCGCGCGCAGCGGGCAGTGCTGGCGCAGACGCATCGGCTGATCCTTGCCGATCTGCGTGGGCACGGGCAGTCGCCCGCGCCCGATGCGGCCTACGGCCACGCCGAGCATCTGGCGGACGTCGTCCGGCTGCTGGATCGTCAGGATGTGCCGTGCGTACACGTCATCGGGACGCACACTGGCGCAGGCGTCGGTTTGCTCATGGCGCTGGAGCATCCCGACCGCGTCGCGTCGCTGATCCTCGAAGGGGCGGTCATCCCCGGTGCAGCGATGGCGTCGGTCGACGATGCGCTGGCGCGCGAGCGCCAAATCACCGCCGAGCACGGGCTGGATGCCGCGCGGGCCGACTGGTTCACACTGCCGTTCTTCGACGGCGCGCGACGTGGTGCGGCGGCGGACGAGATGCGGACGCTCATCGCCGAGTTCTCCGGCGTGCCGTGGCAGATCTCGCACGCGCCAGAGCCTGTCCGGCCGGTCGTCGGGCGTCTCGCTGAGGTGCGCCAGCCGGTGGCGCTCATCAATGGCACTGAGGATCTGCCCGAATTCCTCGATGTCGCCCGCCTGCTGGAGCGCAGCCTGCCGCGTGTCAGCCGCTACGCCATCCCGGATGCCGGGTGCTTCGCCGCCTGGGAGCGGCCGGAGGCCGTCACGCCGCTGCTCGTACGCATTCTGGAAGAGTTTGACTGACCAGCCAGTTGATACCGTATCCTCTGCATCGCGCGGGCAACGTTCGCTCGGGCCGGGCTCGACGAGGAGGAATCGGTCGATGACAACGCAGCTGCCGCATTGGGACATGTCTGTCGTCTATCCAGGACTGCAATCTCCCGAATTCGAGGCCGGGTTCCAGTCGCTCGTCGCCCAGATCGAAGACCTGACGGCGCTGTTCGATACACACGGCGTCGGGGCGCAGCCGCCAGCGGCATCGCCCGAGGAGACGGTCGCGGCCGCCGAGGCGGTCATCACGGCGCTCAATTCCGTCGTCGATTTCGCTTCCACCATCGGTGCGTATGTCCACGCCTTCGTTACGACCGACACGCGCGACACGACCGCGCAGGCCGCCAACTCGCGGCTGGATCAGCAATACACCCGCCTGTCGCTGCTGGAGACGCGCTTCACCGCCTGGATCGGCGCGCTCGATCTCGATGCGCTCATCGCCAGCTCGACGATCGCCGCCGATCATGCGTTCGCCCTGCGCCAGAGCGCGCGTGCCGCCCAACATCAGATGTCGCCGGATGAGGAGTCGCTGGCGTCCGAGCTGAGCCTGTCCGGTTCGGCGGCCTGGGCGAAGCTGCAGAGCAACGTCTCGTCGCAGCAGCTCGTGCCGATCGAGCGCGGTGGCGAGATGGTCGAGCTGCCGATGAGCGCGGTGCGCAACCTGGCATACGACGCCGATCGCGACGTGCGCCGCCGCGCCTATGAGGCGGAACTGGCCGCATGGCAGCGCGTCGATGTGCCGATCGCTGGTGCATTGAACGCGATCAAGTGGGAATACGCCACGCTGGCGCGGCGGCGCGGCTGGTCCTCGCCGCTGGCGGTGTCGCTCTTCGACAGCCATATCGACCAGCAGACGCTCGACGCGATGATGACGGCCGCCCACGAGTCGTTCCCCGACTTCCGCCGCTATCTGCGCGACAAGGCTCGCCTCCTCGGGCTGGAGCGTCTGGCCTGGTACGACCTGTTCGCTCCGGTGGGTGAGAGTCGTCGCGCCTGGAGCTGGGACGCTGCGACCGCGTTCGTCGTCGAGCGCTTTCGCGCCTATTCGCCACGCATGGGCGCGCTGGCCGAGCGGGCGTTCAGGGAGCGCTGGGTCGATGCCGAGCCGCGCGTTGGCAAGCGTGATGGCGCATTCTGCATGTCGCTGCGGGGCGACGAGTCGCGTGTCTTTGCGAACTTTCAGCCGTCGTTCGCCGGCATGAGCACGCTGGCCCACGAGCTTGGCCACGCCTATCACAACCTGAACCTTGCTGAGCGCACTGCGCTGCAGAGCGAGATGCCGATGACACTGGCGGAGACGGCGAGCATCTTCTGCGAGACGATTATTCGTGATGCCGTGCTGGCCGAGTCCGACCGCGAGGAGCAGTTGGCGATCCTTGAGGCGTCGCTGCAGGGCAACTGCCAGATCGTCGTCGATATCACCAGCCGCTACCTGTTCGAGCAGGCGGTCTTCGATGGTCGGGTCGAGCGTGAGCTATCGGTCGCCGAGCTGTGCGACGCGATGACGACAGCGCAGCGCGAAACCTATGGCGATGGCCTGGACGATGCCGCGCTGCATCCCTACATGTGGGCGGCCAAGCCCCACTATTACAGCGGGGGCCGCGCCTTCTACAACTATCCGTATATGTTCGGCCTGCTGTTTGGGCTGGGGCTGTACGCGCGCTATCGACAGGATCCCGACGGCTTCCCCGAGCGCTACGACCGGCTGCTGTCTTCAACGGGCCTGGCCGACGCTGCCACGTTGGCCGCCGACTTCGGCATCGATCTCCACGCCGTCGACTTCTGGCGCGCCAGCCTCGACATGATCCGTAGCGACATCGATCGGTTTGCCGAGCTGGTCGGCTAGCACCAGAACGCGCCCACAAATCCGAAATGCACGATTCACGATCCTGTAGGAACGGTGACAGCGTGAATCTCAGGAACAGGGCCGGCGGCAGTCCTCACGATATCAGGCTGGATACGGGTGATCTGCATCTGGCGCTCCCGATGCCGTGAATTAGATGCAGTGTTCCGCTCAGCAACAGTTCTTTCCCGTATGGAGAGCGGACGATTCGCTTTGCGTCGCGAATCGAACCAGAGACAGGGATTGCGTACAGTGGATTTGTCTGCTAGGATACGGACGGTTGACACGAAAAAGCGATGTTCCGGTACATGCCTGCCACGCTGAAGTCCTGCTGAGAGCCGGCTGAACGCTTGACAGGATGGCAAACCGGACACCCGCTCTGCGGGAACAACTGAATATGGATGCGATGATGCGCTTACCCTTATCCGGGCACCTTGGGTAGCGACGAGTAAGTGGTGCGACCGGCCATGTGAATGATGTGGTCGGTTTTTTTGTGTCCCGGGCCTGCTTCGATTGAGCTATCTGCGCATGTAGGTGGCCCTTGAGAGTGCAGGTGTGCGCGAGGCGCGCGGAACTGAATATGGATGCGTTGATACGTCGACCCTGATTCGGGCACCTTGGGCGACGCGGAGCAAGTGGTGCGACCGGCCATGACAAACGATGGCCGGTTTTTTTGTACCCGGCCCCTGGTAGTTCGGCGATGCCTCACGTGGCCGCCCTGAAAGGCGGCGCAAACAGTCTGATATGGACGCGATGACGCGCTCCACCCTTATCCGGGCACCTTGGGTGGCGCTGAGCGAGTGGTGCGACCGGCCATGAGATGACATGGCCGGTTTTTTTGTTTGTTGGTGGCGCGATGGCCTCGCGTCTACGCCCGAAGACGAGAGGGGTGGTGCCAGATCGAAATTGATGGCTGTCGGACCTTGGGGGGTGGACAGCCACATTCGTCGGGCAGCGATCTGCTGGTGATGCGCTCCCGCCTGGAAACGAATCACCAGATCGCGACGTGTGGAACTCGATGGTGGGGTGGCCGCGCAAGCCACCGCGCCGGGGTCGGAGGGAGCAACATCCATGCCAACCATGTTTGGCACTGGGCAACGGGGTCGCCCAGCACTACACACCGCCCGAGGGTACACGCCTCGGGCCATCGTCGTGTCTGCATCAGGATCCGGCGGGGGCCGGGGAGGTTGGTGCTATGAATAGTAGGCCGAACAAAACGCTTATTCGCCTTATCACGGCAGTGACCCTGCTGGTGTCACTGCTTGGTCCGCTTGTCACGTCACCGCAGACTGCATTTGCTGCCAACGTTGGCACGCTGACCATCCGCAAGGTGACCAGTCCCTCGCCGGACTCTACAAACCAGAGCTTCGGCTTCACCGTGACAAAAGGTGGCAGTACAGTCTCAAATGGCTCGTTCAGTCTGCAAAATGGCGGAACGAGGAACTTCGCGCTTGATAACAGCCGCCAGAACAATAGCCGAACCTACGTCATTACCGAATCGGCAGTCACTGGTTGGGCACTGACCAATGTCACCTGCACAGGCGGTGACGGCGATTGGAATATCACGACAAGCCTCAACGATCGGACTGCGTCGATCCGCTTGTCGAGTAGCAACAACGATCGAGGCGACGTCACCTGCACGTTCACCAACACCAAGGATGCGGCTCCGGTGCAGCCGGGCCTTAGCCCACTGGTGGTGAACGAGACGCTCCAGCCGGGCACGAGCACGGACATCGCCAAGCTCGTCACGCCGCCGGACTCGCCTCCGGGTAAGCTCGACGTGCTGTTCCTGGTCGACACAACCGGCTCGATGGCAAACACCATTGCCAACGTGCAGGCGAACGCGACCAACATCATGAATACGGTCCAAGGTCAGATTCCAGATTCGCAGTTCGCTGTCGCGGCCTACCGCGACGACTACGATTCCCAGAACCCACCCAACAACTACTACTACTGGGTCGCGCAGTCGATGTCAGGCAATGTCTCGACCGTACAGGCGAATGGCATTAACCGACTTGCGGCACGGGCCCTTGGGTCGGATGTCCCTGAGGGCCAGATCAACGCACTGTATCAGGTTGCCACGGGCGGCCCAACCAGTGCGCAAGCAGTCGGCTTCCGAACTGGCTCGGACGTTACCCGCGTTATCGTCTGGTTTGGTGACGCGACCGGCCACGACCCTTCCCCTCGCACGAACCAGACGCAGGGCCAAGGAGCAAACCTGACCTACTGGGGTGGCCAGCACAACGAGGCGCAGGTCATCGCTGCGTTACAGGCAGCCGGAATCAAGGTCATCTCGATCAACGTCTCCGGTAACTCCCAGTATCAGGACGACCTGGATGGCACCGGGCAAGCCACGCGCATCTCCAACGCAACCGGAGGCGCGTACCTCGGCTCAGCAACATCCAGCACGATCTCCGACAAAATCCTTGAGGGCCTGACCAACCTGCCGGTGCAGGTCAAGCTGGTGGTCGATACCGCCAACTGCCAGGCTCCGCCGCTGTCGATCACCTTCTCGCCAGCGTCGGTGACCGTCCAGGGTGGCCAGACGGCGTCGTTCACGGAGACCGTCGCTGTTGCGCCGGGCACGCCGGGCGGCACCTATACCTGCCGCGTCTACGGCACGGCTGACGGCCAGCCGATCAAGGACGGCAACGGCAACATCATCTACGAGACGATCACGATCAACGTCCCGGCCCAGGAGGGCACGATCAAGATCGTCAAGGACGCTGTGCCGAACAGCGCCCAGTCGTTCGCCTTCACTGGCGACCTCGGCACCTTCAACCTGGTCGACAACGGCACCGACCCGAACTTCCAGACATTCACCAAGACTGAGGGCACCTACGCGGTGACCGAGTCGGGCGTGAACGGCTGGGATCTGAGCGGCGTTGTCTGCGAAGATCCGACCAGCGACTCGACGATCAATGGCCAGACAGCAACGATCAAGCTGAAGGCCGGTGAGACCGTCACCTGTACCTTCACCAACACCCAGCGCCAGGACCTGACCGTTTCGAAGACGGCCAATGGCAGCTACAACCGGACCTACACCTGGGACATCAACAAGTCCATCGATGAGACCAGCTCGTCCGTGACGATCAGCCCGGATGGCACGGCGACGTTCAATTACAACGTCCTTGCCAAGCAGACCGGCTTTATCGATAGCGCCTGGACGCTGACCGGCACGATCACCGTCAGCAACCCGAACAGCTTCGATGTGACCGGTGTGACCATTACCGACACCTTCGCGGGTGGCGGCACCTGCACCGTGACCAATGGCACGAACGTGACCGTTCCGGCCAACGGCTCGGTCAGCCGGGACTACAGCTGCACCATCACGTCGCTGCCGAACTACGACGCCAACAACACAGCGACGGCCAGCTGGAACAGCTCGTTCCACCTGCCGAACACCTCAGCGACCGGCAGCTCTGCTGTGACCTGGACGCTGGGTCAGGAGCTCAACAAGACTGTCACGGTCAAGGACGACAAGACCAACCCGTCCAGCCCGGTCGAGCTGGGCACCGTGACTGCTAATCCGACATCACCGTGGGTGGATCAGACCTTCGAGTACAGCCTGAGCTTTGAGGGCGTCGATGCAGCCTGCACCGACTACACCAACAATGCCTGGCTGGAAGTCGGCGGCACACCCATCGACTCGGACAGCCAGAAGGTCACTGTCTGCGTGTCCGCAGGCCCAGACGTCTCCAAGACGGTCGATGCCTCGTACACGACAACCTACTCGTGGACGATCAACAAGGACGTCGACAAGACCCGTGCCGAGATCGCGTCGGGCACAGCGACGTTCAACTACACCGTTGACGTGACAAACACGGCCGTCGCCAGCCTCTGGAAGGTGACCGGCACGATCTCCGTCACGAACAACGACTTCAACCCGATGACAAACGTCGTTGTCACCGACGACATCCTCGACGACAGCGGCGATTCCTGCACCGTCGCTGCGGGCGCGACCACCATCGCAGCAGGCGCGACCGAAACCTACGACTACACCTGTACCTGGACGGCTGCTCCGGCAGCCACCAGCCAGACCAACCAGGCGACCGTGACGTGGGGCACCGATGGCAGCGCCACCTACGACGCGGCGGTGGAGTGGTCCGACGCGACCGTGACGAAGGTCGATGAGACGATCACCGTCAGTGACTCGCTGGGTGGCGAGCTCGGCACGGCTACGGCTGGTACCGATGCCAACCCGACCAAGCAGTTCACCTACGCGAAGTCGTTCTCGGGCGTCACCGGCGCGTGCACGACGTACAACAACCAGGCCACGTTCACGTCAACCGACAGCCATGCGACAAACTCGGCATCCAAATCGGTTGAGGTCTGCGTCGGCGCGAACCTGACTGGCACCAAGACGGCCAGCGGCAGCTTCGGTCGTGAGTATCTCTGGAGCATCGATAAGACCGTTGACGATGCGCAGAAGGAGACATCCACCGGCGCAGCCACATTCAACTACTCCGTGACGGTCACCCAGACCGGTGTCACCGATAGCGGCTACAGCGTCAGCGGCACGATCACGGTCAACAACCCGAACATCTGGCAGACCGTGACCGTCGATATCACCGACGCGATCGGCACTGGCTGGACCTGTGCCGTGACCGATGGCACTGGTGTCGTCGTCCCGAAGGCGACTGATGCCAGCACCCCAGGCACGGCCAGTGTGAACTACACCTGCACCTGGACCGGCACCGGTTCGCCGTCCTACACGGGCACGAACACGGCGACGATCACCTGGGATGCAGCGGCGGCCCACACAACCAGCGGCAGCGTGACCGCCACAAAGGACTTCACGCTGACCTCGACGGGCGGGACGAACAGGACCATCAACGTGTCCGATCCGCTGGCACCCACTGGCACGTTCACTTCGGTAACGGCGACTGATCCGCCGGCCGATCCGACCACGAAGGTGTTCACCTACGCGTACGAGTTCACCGGCAACGCGGCCGGCACCTGCACCACGCACGACAACACGGCCACGATCACTGAGACTGGCCAGTTCGACACCCAGCAGGTGAAGGTCTGCGTCGGCGCGGATCTGACCGTCAGCAAGTCGGCGGTGCCGGCCTATCACCGGACTGTGACCTGGGACATCGACAAGAACGCTGACCAGACTGACTTCGTGATCGCCACCGGCGGCACGGCGGCGGTCGAGTACACGATCGACGTGACCAAGACGGTCACCCAGAGCGCCTGGGTCGTCAACGGCTCGATCACTGCCACCAACCCGAACGACTGGCAGGCGGTCACCGTCGACTTCTCGGATGCCATCGACAGTGGCGGTAGCTGCACCGTGACGGACGGCAACGGTGTCGTCGTCCCGGCTAGTGGCACGGCTATGCGCTCGTACCAGTGCACGTTCACAAGCAACCCGGGTAGCGGCACCAACACCGGTACCGTCAGCTGGAATAGCGCGACCGCCCACACGCCAACCGGCACCGCCTCGGGCGCGGCGAACTACGACTTCGCTACTGCCTCGACGACGACCGATGGCTACGACAACATCACCGTTGGCGACCCGGCCGCCGTTCCGTCGACCAAGGCCTTCACCGACAGCGGCCAGTGGGTCTACACCGTGAACTACACCGGCGATCCGGCCGGCGAATGCACGACCCACGACAACACCGCGACGATCACGCAGACCAACCAGACTGCCAATGAATCGGTTGAGGTGTGCGTCACGGCTGCGCCAACGGTCAGCAAGACTGCTAACCCGGCCTACACGACGACCTATACTTGGGACATCAAGAAGAATGTCGATGCCACCCGCCTGGAGATCGCGTCCGGCAACATGGCGACCTTCAACTACACCGTTGATGTGACCCATGACAACGGCACGCCGAGCGCCTGGAAGGTGACCGGCACCATCTCGGTGACCAACAACAACTTTGAGGCGATGACCAACGTCGCCGTGGCCGATGCCATCGACAGCGACGCCAACGTCAGCTGCGTGGTCGATGCTGGTGCCACGACGATCGCGGTCGGCGCGAGCGCGGACTACACCTACACCTGCACCTGGACGGCTGCCCCGGCGGCGACCATCCAGACCAACCAGGCTACAGTCACCTGGGGCACGAATGGCACCGCCACCACGACCCAGGCCGTCAACTGGACCAACAACTCGAACGTGACGCTGGTCGATGAGACGATCAACGTCAGCGACTCGCTGGAGGGCGCGCTCGGCACGGCGACGGTCGGTACCGACCCGAACCCGAAGCAGTTCGCATACTCGCAGTCGTTCGCTGGCGTCACCGGCGCCTGCACCGACTACAACAACCAGGCCACCTTCACGACGACTGACAACAGCGAGCCTGGCTCGGCTTCCAAGACGGTCTCCGTCTGCGTCGGCGCGAACCTGACCGGTACCAAGACGGCGGCCGGCAGCTACGACCGCACCTACCTCTGGAGCATCGACAAGACGGTTGCCGACGACACGATCGAGACCTCGACCGGCGCAGCCACCTTCGACTACACCGTGACGGTTACCCAGACCGGTGTCAGCGATAGCGGATACGGCGTCAGCGGCACGATCACCGTCAGCAACCCGAACATCTGGCAGGCGGTCACCGTCGACATCACCGATGCGATCGGCACCGGCTGGACCTGCGATGTGACCAACGGCGAGGACGTTGTCGTCCCGGCGGCCACGAATGCAGCGACCCCGGGCACCGCCACGGTGAGCTACGACTGCAGCTGGACCGGCACGGGTTCGCCGTCCTACAGCGGCACGAACACTGCGACGATCACCTGGGACAAGGACGCAGCGCACACCTCAGCAGGTAGCGCGACCGCGACCGCTCCGTTCACCCTGACCAACACCGGCGGCGTGAACAAGACGATCAACGTCTCCGATCCGCTGGCACCGAGTGGTACGTTCACCGCAGTGACGGCGACCGATCCGCCGGCGGCCCCGACGACGGAGGTGTTCACCTACGCGTACGAGTTCACCGGCAACCCGGCCGGAACCTGCACCACGCACGACAACACCGCCACGATCGTCGAGACCAACCAGTCCGACACGCAGCAGGTGTCCGTCTGCGTCGGCGCAGATATGACCGTTAGCAAGACGGCCAGCCCGGCCTACCACCGGACTGTCACCTGGGCGATCGACAAGAACGCCGACGCGACCCGTGCTGAGATCGCTGACGACGAGTCGGCTACCTTCCAGTACACCGTCGACGTGACCAAGACCGTCATCCAGAGCGGCTGGGTCGTCAACGGCACGATCACCGTGACCAACCCGAACGACTGGCAGGACATCACGGTCGATATCACCGATGTCAGCGACAACGGTGGCAACTGCATCGTGACCGATGGCGATGACGTCATCGTCCCGGCCAGCAGTTCAGTGAGTCGCACCTATCAGTGCACCTTCACCAGCAACATGGGGTCCGGCACCAACCTCGGCACGGCGACCTGGAACAGTGCAACGGCGCACACCCCAACCGGCACCGCGTCGGGCGGGGCAAGCTACGACTTCGCCACGGCCGCGACGACGACGACCGGCTACGACAACATCACTGTGAGCGACCCGGCCGCCAGCCCGACGAGCAAGGCTTTCTCGGACAGCGGCGAGTGGGTCTACACGGTGAGCTACGACGGCGTCGCCGGAACCTGCACGACCTACGACAACACCGCGACGATCACGCAGACCAGTCAGACTGCGTCTGAGTCGGTGGATGTCTGCGTCGGCGCAGAACTGAGCGGTAGCAAGACGGCCACCGCGACGTTCGATCGCACCTACCTCTGGGACATCCAGAAGTCGGTCGATACCGAGAGCCAGAACGTCCCGGCTGGCACGGATGCCACCTTCAACTACAGTGTGGTTGCGTCGCAGACCGGTGTTGCCGATAGCGGCTACACCGTGAGCGGCACGATCACCGTCTCCAACCCGAACGACTGGCAGAGCGTCGCGGTCAACGTGGCCGATGCCATCGGCGCGGGCTGGAGCTGCACCTTCCCGAACGGCTCGACCGGCACCGTCCCGGCTGCCAGCAATGGCAACCCGGGCACGCTGGATATCGACTACACCTGCACCTGGACCGGCACTGGTGCGCCGACCCTGACTGGCACCAACAGCGCCACCATTACCTGGGACGCCGAAGACGCCAGCACGGCCAGTGGCACCACCACGGCCACGGCGGGGTACACACTGGCCATCGACGGCACGACCAACAAGACGGTCACCGTCGTCGATGACAAGACCGACCCCGAGAACCCGGTCACCCTGGGCCAGCTCGTCGGCTCGGACACGTCCACGATGACGACCCAGACCTGGACCTACGCGATCGATCTGGCCGGTGTCGCCGGTGTCTGCACCGACTACACCAACACGGCCGCGATCAAGGTCGGTGACGCCGAGATCGACTCGGCCGGCAAGACGGTCGCCGTCTGCGGCGCAGTCGACCTGGGTGTCAGCAAGACCGCGACGACCGCGTTCGTCCGGACCTACACCTGGGACATCACCAAGGATGTCGCCCCGACCTCGCTGGATCTGTTCGCCGGTGAGAGCGCCGACCCGACCTACACCGTCAGCGTGGATAAGACCACGACCGACAGTGCCTGGGTCGTGAGTGGCACGATCACCGTGACGAACCCGAACCAGTTCGCCAGCGTCGTCGTCGACATCAGCGACAGCATCAACAATGGTGGTGTCTGTCTCGTGGCGAACGGCACCGATGTGACCGTCCCGGCAGCGACCGCCGCCGGAGCGGGCGTCAAGACGTTCACCTACACCTGTACCTACCAGGCAGCTCCGGCTCCATATAGCGGCACGAACACCGCGACGGCGACGTGGGATGCTCAGACGCTGGGTTCGGCCACCGGCTCCGCCAGTGGTATCGCCACGGCAGACTTCAGCACCGCGGCGATCACCGAAGTTGGCGACAACGAGGTGAACGTCGATGACACTAACGGCGAGTCGTGGGGCCCAGTGTCGGATGACGACACCTGGACCTACACCGACGCGCTGGTCTGCTCGAGTGATCCCGCCGACTACGTCAACGGCCACTACACCTACACGCACCAGAACACGGCCGAGATCGTCGAGACTGGTGATTCGGATACCGCTTCGGTAGCGGTGGACTGCTACGCTCCGGTCGTAAGCTCGGCCGGCGTGGCGGACTACACCCGCACCTGGGACTGGGATGTGACCAAGACGGCCGACGCCACGACGCTGACCCTGCCGTTCTGGCAATCCGGCTCGATCAACTATCAGGTCACCGTCACCGGCTCGCCGGTTGACAGCGACCTGACGATCAACGGCACGCTCACAGTCAACAACCCGAACCCGAACGCGGCGATGACGGTTCAGCTCGCCGGGGATGTCAACGGTGCTGCGGCATCGTTCACCTCCGGGGGTACCTGCACCATCTCCAACGGTTCGGTGACGGTCCCGGCCGGCGGCACGGCAACGTGCACCTTCACGGCACCGCTGGGCGATGACTTCCCGCAGGCGGGAACGGCGGCAGTGTCGACAACCGTGACCATCGGCGGCGTGCCGTTCGCCAATACGCTCAACGTCACGATCGGCGATCCGTCGTCCATCCTGGACGATCAGATCACCGTGAACGACTCGCTGGTTGGCAACCTCGGCACGGTCTCGGCTGGTGCTGAGGCATCGACTGCCAGCAAGACCTTCAACTACCCACTGACCGTCGGCCCGTATCCTGCCGGCACGCATCAGGTGATCGACAACGTCGCGTCCTACGTGACCAACGACACTGGCACGGAAGGCTCCGATGACTGGACCGTTGACGTCCGCGTCCCGATCCAGACGATCTGCGACTGCACCCAGGACCTGAGCTACTGGGTCAACATGGCCGACAAGGGTGGTCGCCGCGGCTACGACGCAACCTGGGAACTGGTGGGACCGCAAGCGGCCAACACCAAGTTCTTCCAGAGCCCGTACTCGTTCCGCACCGTCCTGGTCATGCTGCCGCGGGGCAACGACGTGACCTACTACGGCCTGGCGCAGTCCTATATCGTCGCCGAGCTCAACCTCCTGCACGGCGCTTCGGCACCGCAGCAGGTCGTGGACGCGATGTATGCTGCGAAGGCCCTGTTTGAGACCTACACGCCAGCGCAGGTGGCATCGATGAACAGCAGCCAGAAGGCGCAGTTCACGGCGCTGACCACGACGCTGTCACGGTTTAACAACGGCTACATCGGTCCGGGTCGCTGCCGCTAGCAGCGCGACCGAACGGGCGGTGATCGCTCACCGCCCGTCACAACCCGAATCCCCCGCGCCCAATCAGGGTGCGGGGGTTCTTTTTACGCACCAGAAGTTTCTCGATATATTGGTTGAGGAAGTGTGACAATTCTCATAGCAGGAAGCAGCGCCACACGGAACGATTAGGTCTGGCGTGATTGTTTGCTTCCAGTGAGAAGGATTGCGATATGGCGACAGTGAGACCCGATGCGACGATGACGGAAGAGATCCGGACCGAGAAGATTCGCGTCCTGGTCGAGCGCTATCCGCAGCTGATGGAGCCGCTGGCGCAGTACGGCTTTGACCTGTGCTGTGGCGGCGAGCATCCCATCGCCGAAGCTGCCCGGCTACACGGTATCGACGCTGAGGAGATCTTTACAACGGTCTTCAATACGCTCGATCTGACCATGCCGACCGCGTAGCCGATGTTTCCACGACTCGTCCCACTTGGAGCGTTGTTCTCGGCGCTGGCCCTGACTGTCGCGGCTGGTTGTGCGGCGTTCGTTCCGGACCATCCGCGGCTCTGGAGCGCGCTCGTTGCGCTGGTCGTGCTGGGGGCCATCACGCCGATGATCCTGGCGGTCAACGTCCGGATCGTGCCGGTCTTCAGCCGCCGCGCCTGGCAGCAGCCGAAGGTCATGGCTGCCGCGATCGTGCTGGCGGTGCTGAGCGGCTGGACAACGTTCCTGGGACGGGCCGTGCCGAACGGCAACCTGGAGACACTCGGCGCAACCCTGGCGCTCGTCTCCGGCCTGTGCTTCATGATCTCGATCATGCGGCTCTTCCGCTCTGGGCCGGTGACGCAGGTTAGCCCACCGCTCCCCTTTCCCGAACAGGCGCAACTCGATAAGGTCGCCACCGGCTTCACCCGCCAGGCGGGCATGTATCTGATACTCGGCCTGATCGTCGGCCTGTTGCTGCGCTTCTGGACGCCGGACCGTGGCCGCTGGGATCTCGTCTGGGCGCACGCGATGCTGCTCGGCTGGTTCCTGAACATGGCCTCGGGCGTCTGCTACCACACGCTCTCGCGCTGGACCGGTCTGCGCTGGCGCTCGGCGCGCACGATCCAGCTGCACCTGCGGGTCGCGACGCTGGCCCTGCCGCTGATGATCGTCGCCCTGGCGATCGACCATCGTTGGCTGTTCGCGCTTGGCGGCGTATCGCAGGCAGCGATGCTGGTGCTGTTCGTCATCAACGTCGCGCCGATGGTCGTCGGCCTGCCACTCGTCTCGCGCGTCGGGACGCTGGCGGCCTGCACGGCGCTGACGAGCGGCGTCGTGCTCGGTGGCTGGTTCGCACTCGACCCGGTCGCGGGCTACCGATTGCGCACCGCCCATGCCTCGCTCAACCTGTTTGGCTTCGCCGGGCTGCTGATCGCCGGCGTTGGCTACTACCTGCTGCCACGCTTCGCCGGGCGCCCTCTGCGCTGGCCGCGCCTCGCACTGGGCCAGGTCGTCCTTCAGATCGTCGGTGTCGTGATGCTGGCATCCGGGTGGGCCTGGCGACAATATGGCCACGATGGCGGTACCATGATCGTCATGATTGGTGGACTGACAACGATGGCTGCATTGATGCTGTTCGCGACAATCCTCGCCGCTACCTTCCGTAAGCGGGTGCGGGCGACGATTTCGAGCGTAACGCTCTCGCCATCGCCGAAAACTGCTCGCTAGCCTGTGGATCGCGTAAGCATCCTCTATACGCGCGCTGCGCTGCTCTGGCTCGTGGCGGGTGTCATCCTGGGCTCGCTGATGCTCTCGGACGACCTCGTGCCCGGCAGCTGGCGGCTCTGGTTCGCCCCGACCCACGGCCACATGCTGTTCGTCGGCTGGTTCCTGCAGTTTGCCATCGGCGTCGGCTACTGGCTGCTGCCGCGCAAGCGCAACACCGACCTGCCGTACGGCTACAACGAACGCGCCGCGATCGTCGGCATGGCGCTGCTGAACCTCGGCCTGCTGACCCGGGTCGTCGCCGAACCGCTCGGCCGTGCCGGCCACACCGGCAGCCTGCAAGACGCCGGCGAGGTCATCTCATCGCTTCTCCAGCTCGCCGCCGTTCTCATCATCGCCACCCAGATCTGGCAACGCCTCATCCCCCGCCCCGCCAAGCTCGTCCGCGACGGCAAGCCGGTGCGCGGGCAGGGAGCAGAGAAGGAGTAGGCGCGGACGCGAGGCACGCCGTCGAAATGTAGGGGCGTATCGCATACGCCCGGTTAGCCCCCCACCACCGTGGTGCGTGCCAATCGGCAGGGTTGGCGATTGGACGAGCGGTCCGACCAACCCAACACATCGGCACATTCCGACGTGGTCGTGGACCTGGCCGGGCGTATGCGATACGCCCCTACATTATTTCCGGCGCTCGCGCAGTGTCTGCTTGAGGCCGCCACCGCCGCGACGGCCAGGGCGGGTCTTGTGGCTGCCGGTACGACGCGAGCCGACAGATGACTGGCGCTTGGCGCGCGGCCGCATGGCGCGGCGCATCGCGCCGAGCTCGCGCCGCACGAGCGCCGCGATGTCGTCGGGCGTCAGGTCCGGCGCGCTGCGGGCCAGCCGCTTGGCGATGCCGCCAATCGTCGCGGCGTCAAACGGCGCGTTCAGCGAGCCGAGGGCCAGCGCCACGCGCAGCAGCAGGATGTCGGTGGCGCGCGGACCGGCGACGGCGCGCGCTGCACCAATCAGGTCGCGCTGCCCGGCCGGGCTGCCATCCAGCCCCTTGAGCGACATCGTTGCGCCGAGCGCCCGCCACTCGTCGGCGTGGCGCTGCTGGCGCTGCGAGCGGTCGCCGCGCGTTGCGCCGACGAGCTCGGAGACGGCTGCGGCGTCGATGTCCATACCGGCGCTTTGCAGGTGGGCGATCGCGATATCAATCTCGCGCGGATTGACGCGATATCCGGCAGCAGCGCGGACGGCTGCGACGAACTCCGCCGCCGGCATGACGATGCCGGCGTTCAGCAGCGACATGCTGATGCGCTCAAGGATCGCCTCGCGAGAGGCCGACGTCGTTGGCTGGCTCGGGCTGGATTCGCCAGCGGCAGGCTCGGCGGCTGTCTCCTCCGGCGGGGTGGTCGGCTCCTCAGCGTCTGTCATCAGATGATCCCGTCTGTGCGCAGCTGGTCGATGGTGGTCTGGTCGTAGCCGAGGCGCTCGCGGAGCACCTCGTCGGTGTGCTGGCCAAGCAGCGGCGGCGCGAGTCGCACCTTCGGCGGCGTCTCCGACATGGCGAAGGGGATACCGGCCATCTTCAGCATCCCGGCCGTCGGGTGCTCAACCTCAACCAGCATGTCGCGCGCCAGCGTCTGGGGATGCTCGAAGACCTGTTCGATCGTGTTGATCTTGCCGCTGGGGATGTTGGCCTTGTCGCAGGCGGAGATCCAGTGGTCGGCATCTTCGGTCTCCAGAACCGACTGCAGGATGCCGACGATTTCCTCGCGATTGGCGACTCGCGCTGAGTTCGTTGCGTAGCGCTCGTCCTGCGCCAGCTCGGGGCGGCCGAGGATCGCGCAGAGCGCCTGGAACTGCCGGTCGTTGCCGACGCCGAGCGTCATGTACTGATCGCGGGCGCGGAACGTCTGGTAGGGGACGATGTTGGCGTGCGCGTTGCCGTAGCGCTTGGCCGGTTTGCCGGAGACGAGGTGGTTCTGCCCGACATTGACCAGCCAGGCGATCGCGGACGTGAACAATGAGGCATCAACGCGCTGGCCGACGCCGCTGGTCTCGCGCGCGTGCAGTGCGGACAGAACGCCGACAGTCGCGAACAGCCCGGCGGTGACGTCGACGATGGCGACGCCGACCTTCATCGGTTCGCCGTCCGGCTCGCCGGTGATTGCCATGATGCCGGCCTCGCCCTGGGCGATGAAGTCGTAGCCCGGCTTGTTGGCCAGCGGGCCGGTCGGGCCGTAGCCGCTGACGTTGGCCCAGATCAGCCCGGGGTTGTCAACGCGCAAATCCTCGAAGCCGAGGCCGAGACGCTCGAACGTGCCGTGCTTGAAGTTCTCAACGATGATGTCGCTCTCGCGCGCCAGGTCGCGGATGATCTGTTTGCCCTGCTCGGACTTGATGTCGACCGTGATGCTGCGCTTGTTGCGATTGACCGTCAGGTAATAGCCCGCTTCGCCACCGGCCCAGGGCGGTCCCCAGGCGCGCGTGTCATCGCCCTTGCCCGGCTGCTCTACCTTGATAACATCTGCGCCGAGGTCGCCGAGGGTCATCGTGCAGTACGGCCCGGCGAGCACCCGCGAAAGGTCCAGCACCCGGATGCCGTCGAGCGGCCCGTTGCTCTCCGTCATCGTTCACTTCCTACGTTTCGTGATTGAATCGAGCCGCGACCAGCCCCTCGCGGCGCGGCGTATGGCTAGCCTATCACGGAAGCCTGGAGCGAGAGCGTCCATGTCTCGCGTCGAATTGATGCAGGCAATTGCCGAAACGGACAACACGTTTCGCCTGGTTGATGGCGACTGGATCGGCAAGTGCCTGATCTGTAGCGGACCGCTGCGCTTCGATTCGCACACCGGCATCGGCGCGACGGTCGAGCACATCGTGCCCCGTCGTGGCGGCGGCACGAACGACCTGCTCAACCTCGGCCTGGCGCATCCCGCCTGCAACTACGAGAAGGGCGTGCACTGGGATGAGCCGAAGCGACGGCGTGGCCGGATAAAGGAATACGAGTCACTCGTCACGCGGCTGCTCACCACCCGCCGGGCACGCTGGCGCGAGCCGGATCAGGCAACGACCAGCCGCACCGACTGATAGCCGGTCATGCCGTTGGGATGCGGATCGGCCTCGGCCTCAATCTGCACCTGCCCCGCGCCGTCGACCGCCCGGACCGTGACCCGATGTTCGCCGGTCGGCGCATGCCAGTCGTAGCGCCAGCGCTGCCAGACGAAGGCAGGCTCATACGGTTCCACCTCGGTGGCCAGCCATTCGCCGTCATCGATCCGCACGTCTACCCGCTCGATGCCGCGTGATCCGGCGAAGGCGATGCCGCCCAGCGGGACAATACCGTCTGCGTCCGGCTGGACTGTGCCGCGTGGCGTCTCGATGGTCGAGATGACCTGGATCGTCGCGTCATCGGTCCAGCCACGCTCCTGCCAGTAGCCCTCATAGTTGTGATCGACGAGCTCGATACGCTCCAGCCACTTCACATTCTTCTCGCCGTACAGGTTCGGGACATACAGGCGGCAGGGGAAGCCGTGGCTGCGCGGTAGCGTCGTGCCGTTCATGCCGTAGACGAGCAAGGTCGTCGGCTCCAGCGCCTTCGCCAGCGGGATCGAGTCGGAGTAGCCGCCCGCGCCGTTGCAGACGAGGTCAACGACGCCATCCTGGATGCCGGCCTGCTGCAGCACGTCGCGGAGCGGTACACCGGTCCAGCGTGTCGTTGAGATCAGTCCGCTGTCGTAAGTGAACGAGATGCACATGAGCGTGCCGTCCTGCTCGACGGCCGGTAGCGCCAGCAGATCCTGCCATCCGAGCATGATCTCGCGCTCGACCAGCCCGCCGATTGTCAGCGACCAGCCGTCCTCGACGATGTTGGGATCGCGCGTCGAGATGTCGACGAGATAGAAGTTCTCGTTCGGTGTATAGCGCGGCGGTATGCCTTCTGGCGCTGGGAAGTCGCCGCTGTCGGGGATGACTTCGCCGGCTGGCGTGGCACCCGGCGCTGCGTCCGCGGCCTGGACGGACGTCAGCGCCTGCCCGGCTGCCGTCGGCGCGTCCGGCCGCAGAATCGCACCGCCGATGCGGCCGACCGCGAGCCCGCCGATCCCCAGCCCGAACGCGACCAGCGCCGCCTGCCGCAGGAGCTGCCGTCGACCAGCGTCGCCCGGCTGATAGAGCCAGCTTTCCAGTGCCGCACGGTGCTGCTCGGAGCGCAGCACCTCCAGCGTATCGAGCAGGCGGTACAGCAGGAAGCCGCCGAGTGCAGCTGACCCACCGAATGCGACGGCCAGCCAGAGCAGGCGCCCGGCGCTGTCGGCTTCGCCTGCCCAGCGTGCCAGTGCCAGCGCCGCGACGAGCGATCCACCCGCAGCGGTGGCGCAGCCAGAGAGCTTGCGGTGACCGGTGCTGAGCGCGACCAGCGGCCAGGCAGCGATCCAGATGAGGACGCCGAACGCCAGCAGGAGCCGTTGGGCGAGTTGGCCGAAGGTTTCGATCGCCCAGGTCGCCGCGTCACCCGGCGCGATGCGAATGAGCAGATCAGCCAGATCGAAGGGCGGATAGGGCGTCAGGTTCGCCTGATACAGCCCCGCCCAGAGGCCGACGACGGCGACACCGGTCGCCGTTGCCAGCACTGCCGTCGTCCGGGCGTCGGGAGTGGTATGTGAGCTATCTGCCATGCCGCGCCCCATTCATGCGCGGCCAGCGCCGCACTATGGCTGCGGCGCGGTCGCATTGACGTTCTGCAGGACGTTGATCGCCCATTCGAGCTGGAAGTCATTCAGGTCGCTGGGCGGTGGGCCGGAATTGGTGACCGGCACGAACGGAAACTGACCATCGCGCAGGCCGACGATAACGTCCGGTCGGACACCGTGGTCGCGGATCATCCGGCCATCCGGCGTCAACCACAGCTCGGTGCCGAGCAGGACTCGCCCGCCGTTGTCCAGATTGAACGAGCTCAGGACGGTGCCGGTGCCGAAGGTCCGCTCGCCGATGATCGTCGCGTTCGGCGTGTTGGCCTGGATCGCGCCGGAGACGATCTCCGAGGACGATGCCGAGCCTTCGTTGACCAGCACGATCAGCGGTAGATTGCCGATATTCTGCTCCTGTGCGTCGGCAGTGTGCTCCTCGCGGCTGCCGTCGCGGAACTGGCTGATAAAGATCGTCGAGCCCTCCGGCACGAAGGTCGACGCGACCTTGACCGCTTCATTGACGTAGCCGCCCGGGTTGTTGCGCAGGTCGAGGATAACGCTCGCCGCGCCCTGCTCCTTCGCCTCGCCGAGCGCCTTGATGACATCGTCACCAGCGCCGGACGAGAACTGCGAGAGGCGGATGAGCGCGGTGTTGTTGTCCAGCATCACCCAGGAGACGGACGAGACTTCGATCTTTCGCCGAGTCAGCACGACCTTGACGGTAGCGTCCTGGCCTTCGCGGCGGAACTCCAGCGAGACGTCGGTACCCTCTGGGCCGCGAATGATCTTCACTACATCATCTACAGACTGGCCGGTGACATCCTTCCCATCGACCGACACGAGAACGTCACCCGGTCGGATGCCGGCCTCCATTGCAGGCGAGCCGTCGATCGGCGCAACGACGACGATGCCCTCGTCGCGCTGCTCGACCTGAATGCCAACACCGACGTACTCCCCGGAGAGCGACTCGGACTGTGCCTGGCTCTCTTCGGCGGTCAGGTAGCGGGTGTGCCCTTCATCATGAAGGGTCTCCAGCATGCCCTCAATCGCAGCGCTGGTCATCTGGTCGTTGTCGATCGCCTCCTGATCGACAAACTGATCCTGAATCAGATCCCAGACCTGGTTGATCGTTTCCGGGCCACTGCCGCTGTTCTCGGCTGCGCTCGCACCGCTGCTCGGCGGATCGACGACAAAGCGCTGGAACAGCATGCCGCCAGCGAAGACAAACAGCAGCAGGCTGAGTGCGACAAACGACACGACTGCCTTGACTGCCCCACCGGAGCCGTTGCGCTGCGGTGGCGATGGTAGGGCAGGCGGCTGCGTTGCTGGTTGCGCGGGTGGCTCTCCGGCCTGCGGCGTGTCTGGATACTCAGGTGTGTTCATTGCTTGATGTCGTCTCTGCTCGGTTCGGGTCCGTCGCGGGCGCGTGCCGGACATCGGCAAGGGTGTTGCCTGGCAAGTATACGGACCGCTGAAGCGCCGCTTCGGCCCGCCAGAAGATTTCAGCCAGATTTCAGGTTCGGGTCATACACGGTTCAGCAACAGGGTCCATAGTAACTACAGCGTTCAAATAACGCTGACAACCAACCACCCCCTACCCCCACACGTCGGTCCCGCGTGTAATCGGGATCGGACCCCAGAGAGCCTGCCAGATGCGCACCTGGCAGGCTCTCCCCCTTTTCTCCAGCAAGGACATTGCACAGCATCCGATCCGAGAGTACGGTGAGAACGAGATTCGCGTCAGGTATCGGAGGATCAGGTGCCGTTCTACACGCGTGGCGGAGACAAAGGCTATACCGACCTGCTGGGCGGCCGCGTGCCGAAGTTCGCCGAGCGTCCCGAGACATTCGGCACGATCGATGAGGCGACGTCCGTGATCGGGCTGGCACGCTCGATGGCGAGATCCGACCGCACGCGCAGCATTCTGATCGACGTGCAGCGCGATCTCTATCTGATGATGGCCGAGCTCGCATTCACTCCCGAGATGACCCAGCAGCGTTATCACATCAGTGCCGACCACGTGAGCCGCATTGAGGCCGAGACGGACGCGCTGGAGGCGGACGTGCCACTGCCGCCGCACTTCATCCTGCCGGGCGACACGCAGAGCGGCGCGGTCCTTGATGTTGCCCGCACCGTCGTCCGCCGCGCCGAGCGTCTGGCGGTACGTCTCGCGCACGAAGGCGATATCGACAACGACCATCTGCTGGCCTATCTCAATCGGCTCTCATCGCTGCTCTTCATCCTGGCGCGCTTCGAGGACCATTGCGCCGGCGTGACTCCGACGCCGGCCAAGGCAGAGCGTGGGTGATGCGGATTGAGGTTGTGTCGGGTTGACTAGATCTGCGCGGCGGGGTTGAGAATCCGGCGCGATACCTTCAGAAACGTAGGGGCGTATTGCATACGCCCAGTTGTGCTACCCCCACCTCGGTACGCGGCAATTCGTTGGGTTGGTAATAGCACAGGCGTGTGCGATTCGGGCGATTGCCACGCGCCCTCGCCGACGGGGATCTGACCGGACGTATGCATTTTGGGCGAATGCGACGCACCGACGGTGTCGTGGGTCTAACCGGGCGTATGCAATACGCCCCTACATTTCGGCAGGCGCTCGGCTGAACTGTGGTTCCCCGCACAACACAAAATGAGGTCGGCACAGGCCGACCTCATTGAACCTGCTGAGTATGTGTTGGGGTTTAGTAGCGGTCGTACGACGACTGCCGACGGGCGGCGAAGCAGTCGGAGCAGTACACTGGCTTGTTGCCGCTCGGCTGGAACGGGACCATTGTGTCGCGTCCGCACTCGTCGCAAACTGCAGGGTACATCTGGCGCTCGGCGCGGCCACCGCCGTACGAGTTGCCACCGTATGAGCCGCCACCAGAGTTGTAGCTCAGCGATGAATCGCGGCGGGCTTTGTTAGCGGCGCGGCAGGACGGGCAGCGGCTGGGCTTGTTGGTGAAGCCCTTCTCTGCGTAGAACTGCTGCTCACCAGCGGTGAAAATGAAATCGTTTCCGCAGTCTCGACACCTCAGTGTCTCGTCGGAATACTGGTCCATGAAGATACCTTCTCCTCGGCGCATGCCGTCGTGGTGACGACAAACCGTATACCAAATCGTCACCTGAGAACCGTGCGCCTCGGGGTCGGCCAGGAGAATCGGACTCTACCACCTATGGCTGGTCAGCTGACGTGGATCCTACAATAGCATAACGATGACATATGCGCTAGACCTTCATCCGGAAGTGGTATCGACCATGCGAATGGCATTGCATGGTTGTGTCTAATCCATCGAAAGATCGTCAGCCGAGATACCATCGATCATCCTCGGTTGGAGAGCGGAATGAGCCGGAATGACATCGACACGGTTTGGTGGGTTCGCGGCAATCATCTTCGATGCGTACGAAACGCTCTTTGATGTTGACGCGCTGCAGGAAGTCTGCGCCACAGTGGTGCCGGATCCCGAACCGTTCGTCCAGATGTGGCGTGCCAAGCAGTTGGAGTACGCCATTCTGCGAACCGTGATCGACCAATATAGCGACTGGGGTCAGATTACTTCAGAAGCACTCGACTATGCGATCACCTCGTTTGAGTTGGCAATTGATCCCGATGAGCGTGGCAGATTAATGCGCGCCTGGGTGCAATTGCCTGCATTCCCGGATGTCCAGGAGGCACTCGCGCGGCTCGATCAATCCGGTGGTCGCATCATAATCCTTTCGAATGCCACACGCGGGATGCTCAGACCGCTGATTGCGCGCAACGGTCTGGCTGAATATATTGACGATGTGCTCACCAGTGAGCTCGTCCAGGTCTTCAAGCCACATCAGTTTCTCTATAGCATTGCTGCCGAACGTGTCATGGCGCGACCCCACGAAGTGCTGTTTGTTACCACGAATGGCTTCGACGTCGCAGGCGCGAAGGCCGCGTCGCTGTCCGTCTGTTGGCTCAACCGTCGCAATATGCCCCTCGATCCCCTCGGCTACGAACCGGACTTCCGCGTTCACCACCTGGGCGACCTGGTAGACCTGTTGGTTGGTGGTGTGGGCGAAGATGAGGGGGATGCCTGATGGAAGAGCGCGACTTCGGCACGACTGGCCTGCGGGTGCCGGTCGTTGGGATGGGTACCTGGCGCACGTTCGATGTCTACGGCAAAGAGGAGCAGGCGGCCCGGACGGACCTGGTGACGCACGCGCTGCGCCTCGGCGTGCGTTTCTTCGATTCGTCGCCGATGTATGGCGAGGCCGAGCGCGTGCTCGGCGCTGCCCTGACCGGCCGGCGCAATCGAGCGATTGTCGCGACGAAGGTCTGGACGCCTGATCCGATTGAGGGCTACGCACAGATCGACCGCGCGCTGCACTACTTCGAGGATCGCATCGACATTTACCAGGTGCACAACCTCGTGCGCTGGCGGGAGCTGCTGCCGGTATTTCAGCGCATGAAATCCGCCGGCGAGATCGCAGGCTATGGCGTGACGCATTATCAATCCAGCGCCTTTCCGGAGCTTGCGGCTGTGCTGCGCAGCGAAGAGATCGATTCGGTGCAGATCCCGCTCAACCCGTTCCAGCGTGAATCGGAGCAGGAGATCCTGCCCCTGGCTGCCGAGCGCGGACTGGCGGTGATCGTGATGCGGCCGTTCGGCGAAGGCGCGCTGACGCAGACCAGCCCACCCGCTGATGCCCTGAAGCCGTTTGCGCGCTTTGGTTGCGCGACCTGGCCGCAGGTCCTGCTGAAGTGGGTGCTCAGCGATCCCCGGGTGACGGTCGCAATTCCCGCGACCTCCAGTCCGGAGCATCTGGCCGAGAACGCGGCGGTCGGCTCAGCGCCGTGGTTCGGCGCGGACGAGCGAGACGAGGTCGTCCGGCTGGCGGAGCGGTACTGCCGCTAAGACCCGAAAATGGCGCGGAATGGCCATTTTCCGCGCAAATACCTGCACCTTTGGACAGGCTCAAAACAGGCCGAAGCGTCGGCGCACCAGCGCCGCGGTCGGCCTATAGTTTGATCATCGTCGGTGAGGTGAGCGGAGTCGCCGCCTCAACAGTCGCAACGGAGCGACCCGACACGAGCCGGAGACGGCGTTCTGCAACGAAGCAGGAGCGTGAACAATGATGCTGAACGATCTGACCCTGATGAAGCTGCTGGCTGAGACACGACAACGCGAGATGGCAGACCTCAGCCGACGGCAGGGCCGCCGCAAGAGCGGCCGCTAACACCGAATCTCACTCCTCCCACCCCATCCCTTTCCCCGTGGCCGGACTTTCCCCAGTCCGGCCGCCTTTTTGTGTCCGGAACCAACCACCTGCGTTAGATGCCCTCTTCCCCCCGGTCGATGATCTCCTGGCAATCGATGCAGTACGCCGCCCAGGGGATCGCTTCCAGCCTGTCTGGCGCAATCTGTCGGCCGCAGCGTTGGCACGTCCCATAGGTGCCCTGCGCCAGCCGCTCCTGCGCCGCGCGAATGCTCTCGATGCGATCGTTCAGGTCAGCGCGGTAGGCGGTAAGGCGTTCCATCTCGTAGACGTCGGTGCCCTGATCGGCCATGTGGTTCGACGGTACGCCACCCTCGTCGTCCTCGTCGCGGCTGAGAGCCGGAATCTCGCGTTCGACGTGCTGCAACGATTCCAGTGCCTCGCGAAGTTCCTCTTCGAGCCGCGAGGCAGCCTGCCGCGCAGCGTCAGTGGTATCGGCCATGGTCTGTGTCCTCAGATGCTTCGCCCACGAGAGCGTGGACGTGCGGATGTCGTCCAGATCGTGGTCGCAAAGTCCGTGCCGGATGCGCGCCGCGTGGCGATGAACGGCAATTTCCCGCTATCATGAGTGCGTGTCCCGAGAACCGGTCGGAATCGAGTGGGGTGGTCGGGGCCGTTGAGTGAGACGGCGCAGGCAGGGGGAGCGTGGCGCAATGGGCTTTACTGAGGACGATCGTAGGCTGCTGGATGGGCCTGCAGTTGCTGTACTGACCACACTTTTTGCCAGCGGCGAGCCGCATTCGACTGTTATGTGGTTCAGGTTTGCCGATGACGTGGTGCGGATGATCGCGCCGGCATCGGCGCTGAAGGCGCGTCATATCGCCAACGACCCACGCGTCAGCGTGGTTGTGACCGATCCTGAGAATCCCTACGCCTACGTGACGGTGCGCGGCCAGGCGAGCCTCGCTCGAGACGACGCGGCCGCTCGCGCCGAGCTGCGCCGGATCGCTGCCCGCTACATCGGTGAGCGCGCTGACGGCTATGTCGATTCTCTCTCGGCCGATCCTCGCGTTCTGATCGAGATCCTTGCGACACGCGTGAGCGGCCGGCATCGGCAGCCTCCTGCCTGACCATCCTGCCGGACGGCAGCACGGGGCCGATAACCTGGTGAGTCCCTCGCACGACCGACGGGATACTTCGTGGATCATCCACATCTGGTCTTCACGATTGGCATAGCCCTGGCCGCGGCGTTCGCCGGTGGCGTCGTCGCGCGCCGCCTGAACGCGCCCGTCATCCTCGGCTATCTGATCGCCGGCATCCTGATCGCGCCATCGACGCCAGGTATCGACCTCGACCTGGAGATTGTCCAGACGCTCGCCGAGCTCGGCGTCGCCTTCCTCATGTTCTCGCTCGGCGTCGAGTTCTCCCTCCGCGAATTGCTGCACATCCGCCGGATCGCCATCGGCGGCGGCACGCTGCAGATCATCATTACTATGCTGGCCGGTATTGTCATTGGCCTGGTGCTGGGCTGGTCAATGACGGCGGCGGTCGTCTTCGGCATGGCCGTGGCGCTCGGCTCGTCGGCCGTCGCGATCAAGATGCTGATGCTGCGCGGCGAGATGGAAACGCGCCACGGTCGCGCGACCGGGGGCATCGCCATCTTTCAGGACCTCGGCCTGGTGCCGATCCTCGTCAGCCTGCCGATCCTGGCCGACACTGGCGGCGGGAACGTGCTGGCCAGCATTGGCCGGTCGGTGGGTATTGCCGCGGCGGTGCTGGCGGCGGTGATGATCCTCGGCCTGCGCCTCGTTCCGGCACTGCTCGAGCTGGTCGAGCGCACAAAGTCCCGCGAGCTCTTCGTGCTGGCGATCATCGTGATCGCGCTCGGCGCTGCGCTGGTGACCGAACGTGCCGGTCTGTCGATCGCGCTCGGCGCGTTCCTCGCCGGCCTGATCGTGTCAGAATCCGACTTCTCGCATCAGGTGCTGGTCGATATCACGCCACTGCGCGACGCGTTCGCCACGCTCTTCTTCGTCTCGATCGGGATGCTGCTCGATCTCAATCTGGTCGGCAGCCGACTCTTTACGATCATTGCCCTGGTAGTGATCGTCCTCATTGGTAAGACCGTGATTCTGGCCGGTGTGCTGCGCGGGTTTCAGCTCTCGCGGTCCAGCGCATTGATGGCTGGTGTGCTGCTGGCGCAGGTTGGGGAGGTGTCATTCATCGTCGCCAGTGAGGCGCTGGGCTACGAGATCATCAGCGATGAGCAGTATCGTCTGATCCTGGCACTGTCGCTCGGAACGCTCATTCTCGCGCCGCTACTGGTCAATGCGACGCCGCATCTCCTCAGTGTGTTGCCAAATCGCGGAGGGGCTGACACGCCGGCAGAACTGTTCGAACCGATTCTCGACACCTCGTTGCGACGGCACACTATTATCTGCGGCTATGGTCGGCTCGGCACTCAGTTAGCAGAATCCCTTCACCGGCGCGGCTTCCAGTTCCTGGTCGTGGACAACGACCTGCCGACCGTGCGGCTGGCGCAGGCGAAGGGGTTCACTGCGATCTTCGGCGATGCCGGCAATCCCGACCTGATGGAGAAGCTTGGCGTTGCTCATTCCCGCGCCTTGGCGGTCGCCATCTCTGATCCGCTGGCGGCCGAGGTCGCCGTGGCTGTTGCACGGAAGCTGAGCTCGCGAGTGGACATCATCGCTCGCGCCCGCAGTCAGGAGCAGATGCGGCGACTTCGGGAGCTTGGTGCCAACGAGGTCATCCAGCCGGAGTTCGAGGCCGGGCTTGAGCTCGTGCGGCACGTTCTGCACCTGCACGGGCTCGACCAGCGCCAGATCGCTGCAATCACTCAGCGACGACGCTCGATCTACTACGAGCGCGAGGAAATCGAGTAGCGGCCGGTACGTTCTGGATCAGTCGCCCGCAACACCGGACGGCGCCAGCCCCGGCACCGTTGCTGGAACTGCCTCGATCGGGCGCTCACGAATGGCGAGAGTCACGACGGCTGCGGCGACGCCCATGCCGATATTGGCCAGCAGCGAAGCGTGGTAATTGCCGGTGATGTCGTAATCCAGGCCAGCCAGCCACGCGCCAACACCGGAGCCGACATTCATCGCTGTGAAGATGAAGCCGAAGATCGTTGCCATCGATGCTCGACCGTAGATATTGGCTGACATCGCGGCTGCGAGCGGTGTCGTAGAAGTCCACGAAATCCCCAGCACAATCGCGGCGATGAAGATGCCGGGAATCCACGAACCGACAGCCAGCAGAATCAGGAACGACATTCCGCGCAGGAAGTAGGTGAGCGCCAGCATCTGCCGGTGGCCGGCGCGGTCGGAGAGGAAGCCCATGATAATCGCGCCGAGAATGCTGCATGCGCCGACGACCGAGAGCGCCAGCGAAGCCGTCGTCTGCATCGTGTGAGCCGAATGCTCCGGCATGTCGGTCAGATACGGGATCATGTGGACCGAGGTGAACGACATCGTGAAGCCGCAGACGAACATGCCGAATGACAGTTGCCAGTAGATCGGCGTCCGGATGGCGCGTCCGAGCGAGACCTTCGGCCGGTTATCGACCTTTCCATCAATGCCGACCGCCGCACGATCGCGTGGCGCATCCTTAATGAACATGATTGAAATCGGCAGGATCATCACGAGCATGGCGATCGTGATCGCCAGATAGCTCGCCCGCCAGCCCCAGTTCATCAGGATGACGGTGGCGATCGGGACGATCAGCAGCTGGCCGTAGGCTGAGCCGGAGGTCGCCATCGAGAGTGCTAGTCCGCGGCGCTTCTCGAACCAGCCGTTCACCAGTGCGGTCGTGTTCACCGGCGAGGTCGCGGCGAAGCCGAAGGCCGCCAGGACGCCGTAGAACACGTAAACCTGCCAGAGGCTCTTGACGACCGTCATCGGCAGCATCGCAATGGCTGTGACGATGACACCCGCAATCAGGATGCGGCGCGAGCCGTAGCGGTCCACCATCCAGCCGATGGCGGGCTGCAGAAATGAGAGCGCCACGACACTGATCGTCACCGCCAGCGCCAGGTCGGCGCGATCCCAGCCAAACTCATCGCTGACTGGCTTCAGCACGACGCCAAACAGGAATCGACCGCCAGAGCTGATCGCCAGCGTCAGCATGACAGCGATAACGACGACCCAACCGGTGTAGATGCCAAAGATTGAGCGGTCGCTGCGTTGGTCCGGCATGCGGTGGATCCTCCTCCGTGGCGGTAATACCTGACCAGTTTGTCGGCTTTACATGACCAACATGCTGAAATATCTGAACTTCGATGGCGCGAACGTCTATCATCATAAACGACACGGATCGCATTGTCTCGCATTGCGATGCCCGAACGTGGCCAGATGGATGGCGCGCGCAAACCGTTGTGTTGAACAGGTGGAGTACGCCTTGATGGACATTCGTGAACAGGTCGAGCTTGCGCTACACAATTACAGCGAGCTTGAACAGGTGCCTCTCGCAGAGGACACCGCGGAAGATGTTGCCTATCTCGCAACTCCGGACCGGTTGGCCTTCGCCCTCGGCTGGATCGTCTCGAACGCGATCGTTGGATCGCGCTACGCCAGCTCGGCAATCGACGCCCTGCCGATTTTCCATCCCGAGAGCGGCTGGGATCGCTTCCTGCTCACGCGTCGAACAACCTCGACCACATTCGCTCGCGAGACAGCGAACCGCTTCGGTATGGTCATGGTCGATGGCAAGGACGCGCCGCGGCTCACCAAGCCGAGCGGCGCGGATCGCCTGACCCTCGGGAAGGCGCTGCGCTCCGATCCGGAGAAGGCGATCGCCTCGGTGCTGAAGGAAGTCAGATCCGGCTCGCTGCTGCCGCTCGACCTCGGCATGCGCTGGCGTGAGCGCAAGGTGCAGTACCCACGGCTCTACGCTGCCGTGACCGAGCTGATCGTCGAGGTGCCGGGTGTCGTGGCCGCACGCGAGATCTACGTCGACGACCAGCAGGTTGATGGCGCATACCATCCGCTCTATCTGCACGGCGCTGCGCCGCAGCCGACGATGCTCTACGACTGGTTCCTCATTCAATACGCCGACCGCGCTGCCTTCTTCCGCGTCCACGGTGGCCAGTCGATCTACGAGACCGAGCGTGGCGGCTGGTCGACGGTGAAGAAGCAACTTGCTGCCGAAGAGTCGGTCGATGCTATCAAGCAGCGCATGAAGGCCTGGCTGCGGATCGATGGCGAACCGGACCCGACGACAAAAGATTAGACGTGTCTGGTAAAATACCCCCATGGGGTATAGCGATCCGAGAGGAGCCCAGGATTATGACGACAACACGACCATCGCGACTGGCCGGCTATCGACAGCGCCGCGATGAGTTCATGCGCACCAACGAGCATTCGCCTCTGACCGAGACGCAGAAGATGAGCTTCGTCCCGCTGGACTATTTTGAAGAGAACACCGATCTGGCATTCGTGCTGGAGGTCGATACCGACGTGCCGCACGATCCGGTCGAGCTGCCGACCACCACGGGCGAGGTCCGCGAATACATCCCGCATGGCCGTATCACGTTCAACGTTGATGGGCAGGATGTGACGCTGACCGTCTATCGCGAGCCGGAGCGCGGCCGTCTGCTGATCCCGTTCCGCGACAGCACCAACTCCGCCGAGACCTACGGAGCGGGGCGTACCGTCGATCCGCAGGAGCGCCCGGACGGGCGGCTGTCGGTCGACTTCAACTACGCCTACGCGCCGTACTGCCAGTACAACGACAACTGGGTCTGCACCGTCCCGCCGATGGAGAACTGGCTGCGCGTCCCGATCCGCGCGGGCGAGAAGATCTATCCGAACAAGGAATCCAGCGAAGCGCACGAATAGCGACTCCGCTCGATAAGTCGTACGAGGCTGCATAGATGTTTTCTATGTGGCCTCGTGGATTTGGAGCGTGCAGGACCGGCGGCCAATCCGCTCGTCCGGCGTTCGGGAGTTCAGCAAAGGGGAACGGATTCTTCACTGCCGGGTGCCACTGCCCAAGGGCTCCCGGCGTCGAATGACAGAGACAGGGGATGCGGCGCGGCAGCCACTCCCACCGTCTGTCATTTCGAGCGCGCACGCGAGAAATCTCCCCCGGTCGTATGCAGACGACCGCAGCCGCGCCCCAGCCCTCTCCTCTGTCATTCATGGCCCGGTTGCCTTTTAGGCGGTGGCACCCCGAGCGAAGAATCCGTCCCCCGTCCGATTGCCGCAAAAGGGTGGGAGATTTCTCACTGCGGTTCGAAATGACAGGCTTCGGGGCTGGCTGTCGCGCCGAACAACGAGACACGCTCACACATGTCGCACCACGCGCAGGCGCAATCACACCCGCTGCAGAATGCCTACTTCGCCAACGAGACGATGTCCTCATAGTCACTCGTGAGGATTTCGGCGAGCTTGGCAGGGTCAATGCTGCCGCCGCTGATCATCGCGATGCTCTTGCCTGCGCCGCCGTGCCGCACCGCCGCAGCGACCGCCAACGCGCCAGCGCCCTCGGCGACGATCTTGTTGCGCAGCGCCAGGTGGCGGATGGCGCGCACGACATCATCATCCGGCACGGTCACGATGTCATCGACTAGATCACGCAGGACCTCGTACATCTCCGGGAACATGAAGTTCACCGCGACGCCATCGCAGATCGTGTGGACCTCGACATCGACTGATTTGCCGGCAGCGAGTCCGGCGATCACCGGCGTGCAGCCCTCCGGCTGAACGCCGACCATCCGCACGTTCGGCGCGAGCTGCTTCAGCGCGTTGGAGATGCCGCTGATCAATCCACCACCACCGATCGGCACGAAGACCGTCTCGACATCCGGCATCGTCTCGAAGATCTCCAGCGCGATCGTGCCGTGCCCGGCAAGCAGGTCGCGATTGGCGACCGGATGGATGAACGTGTCCTCAAAATCTTTGTAGCCGCCGTGCCGCAGATAGCCGAACGCCTCATCGAAGGGACGCAGATCGGGAATGCCGCCGTATGCCTCGGTCGCACGAACCTTCGTCTCGGGCGTCGTGGTCGGCATCACGGCGCGAGCCGGAACGCCGAACTTGCGCGCCGCCCAGGCGACCGCCTGAGCGGTGTTGCCGGACGAGACAGTGCTGACGCCTTTGGCGCGCGCCTCGGGATCGAGCGCAGCGATCGCGTTGAACACGCCGCGGATCTTGAAGCTGCCGACTGGCTGCAGGACTTCCGGCTTGATCCAGATCGAGTCGCTGCCCCACAGTTGCAGCAACGGGGTCTCGACCGTGACGCCGCGTAGCCGCGCCCGCGCCGCGTAGACCTCATCCATCGTCGGACGGAGCGAAGATACGACCGTCATTGCCTGTCCCCTCATTTCCCATGACCGTGATCGTGTCGTCATTGTAGACCCGATCGAGCGCTTGCACTCACCAACGAGCCGATGCGAGGACTCACCTTCATCGGCCACGAACGTGCGTAGTAGTGTCGCGCGGACCGTTCCGTTATGCTGACGGATGAGGGCAGTGGGTTGGACATGGTGGTGAAACGGGGGAATTGCCGTGAGTGCTGACAGCGAGCGGGTTGCGCTCCATGCCGAGCTTCGCGCGATGGTTGGTGAGCTGAGTCGACGCTTTACCGATGACTACTGGCGCGAGCTGGACCTGAAGCGTGGCTATCCCGAGGAGTTCGTCCAGGCGATGACGAAGGCGGGCTACCTCTCGGCACTCATCCCCGAGGAGTACGGCGGCCTCGGCCTCGGTATCACCGAAGGCTCGATCATCCTGGAAGAGGTCAACCGCTCTGGCGGCAATGCCGGTGCTTGTCACGGCCAGATGTACACGATGGGCACGCTGCTGCGGCACGGCTCCGAGGAGCAGAAGCGCGAGTACCTGCCGAAGATCGCCAGCGGTGAGCTGCGTCTGCAGGCGTTCGGCGTGACCGAGCCGGATAGCGGCACCGACACCACCAGCCTGCGCACGACCGCCGTCCGACGTGGCGACCACTACGTCGTTTCCGGCCAGAAGATCTTCATCTCGCGCGTCCAGCACTCCGACCTGATGCTGCTGCTGGCGCGCACGACGCCGCGCGACAAGGTCGCTCGCAGGTCGGACGGCCTGTCAGTCTTCCTCGTCGATCTGCGCGACGCCCCGGCGGACCGCTTTGAGGCGCGACCGATCGAGACGATGATGAACCACGGCACGAACCAGGTCTTCTTTGATGGTCTGGAAGTGCCGGCCAGCCAGCTGATCGGCGAGGAGGGCAAGGGCTTCCGCTACATCCTCGACGGCATGAACGCCGAGCGCATCCTGATCGCGGCCGAGTGTGTCGGCGATGGCGACTGGTTCATCGACCGCGCCACGACCTACGCGAAGGAGCGCGTCGTCTTCGACCGTCCGATCGGCCAGAACCAGGGCGTCGCCTTCCCGATCGCGCGCGCCCACGTCAACATCCGCGCCGCCGACCTGATGCGCCAGCGCGCCGCCGAGCTCTTCGACGCCGGCCAGCCCTGTGGTGCTGAGGCAAACATGGCCAAGATGCTCGCCGCCGACGCCTCCTGGGAGGCCGCCAATGTCGCCCTGCAGACGCACGGCGGCTACGGCTTCGCCGCCGAGTTCGACATCGAGCGCAAGTTCCGCGAAACCCGCCTCTACCAGGTCGCCCCGATCAGCACGAACCTCATCCTGTCCTACATCGCGCAGCATGTGCTGGGGTTGCCGCGGAGCTTTTAGAGGCGGTGAGCAATGCTGAATGAAGCAGGGCCTACTCTATCGCGCTATCCTTGACTAGCAGTCAATAACCGCAGCGGCATATGGGATGGGGCTCGAGTCGCGGCGGCATTTGTCTACGTTTGTGCAAGAGGGTGGGGTTGCCAATGGCGCGGAATGTAGCGGGCCAGCACGGACTTGATGTCCCGACGCTGGAGACATGGTTGTGGGATGCTGCGTGTCAGATTCGCGGACCGCTCGACGCACCCAAGTTCAAGGACTATATCCTGCCACTGATCTTCGTAAAGCGCCTATCCGATGTCTTTGAGGATGAAATCGACTATCTGGCACGAGAGCTCGGAGACGGCGATCTGGCGGCGAGCCTTGTCGAAGACGACCACAAATTGGTGCGCTTCTACGTGCCGCTAGGTGCTCGTTGGCCAGTCATCGCCCAGACCATAACGGGACTTGGTGAGCACCTGACCGACGCAGTTCGGGCCATCTCTCGTGAGAACCCGCGCCTTCAGGGCGTCATCGACGTGGTGGACTTCAACGCGACCACTGCCGGTCAACGGATCGTGGATGATGGTCGCTTGGCGTCGCTCGTTCAGGTGTTGGGGCAGCATCGACTCGGGCTGGAGGATGTCGAGCCGGACGTGCTGGGTCGCGCCTACGAGTACCTGCTCCGAAAATTCGCTGAGGGGCAGGGGCAGAGCGCTGGCGAGTTCTACACTCCCCGCGAGGTAGGCGTCCTGATGGCAAAGATCCTCGACCCGCAGCCAGGGATGGAAGTCTATGATCCCGCCTGCGGCTCGGCTGGCCTCCTGATCAAGTGCTTTCTGCAGCTGATCGACTCTCACGGCGAGCAGGCAAATGGCCGGCGGGTGCTGTCGAGTGAGGTCGCGCCGCTGCGTCTCTACGGCCAGGAGATCAACCCGACGACCTACGCAATTGCCCGGATGAACGCCGTCCTGCATGACATGGACGCCCAGATCGCCGTCGGTGACACGATTCGCCGACCTGCGCTCACGAACCCTGACGGAGGTCTGCGGCAGTTTGACATCGTGACGGCAAATCCGATGTGGAACCAGGACTTCCCTTCGAGCCTCTACGAGAATGATCCGCATGATCGCTTCCGTTTCGGCATTCCGCCGTCGTCAACCGCTGACTGGGGCTGGCTCCAGCACATGCTATCGTCGCTCAACGAGACTGGCCGAATGGCGGTGGTCTTGGACACCGGGGCCGTCAGCCGGGGCAGTGGCAATACCGGATCGAATCGAGAGCGCGACATCCGCATGGCCTTCGTCGAAGGCACTCTCCTCAACCGGGGCGACCTGATCGAGGCCGTCATCCTGTTGCCCGAGAACCTCTTCTATAACACGACAGCGCCAGGCATCATCCTGATCGTCAACCGAGCCAAGCGCCACCCCGGCGAGATCCTGCTGATCAATACCTCGAAGATGTTCGTAAAGGGCCGGCCTAAGAACGAGATGATGATGGAACACGTGCAGCAGATTGCAGACATCTTCCACGGCTGGAAGGCGGAAGAGGGCGTCTCGGCCATCATCACGAATGCCGATGCGGCCAAGAACGATTACAACCTCTCGCCGAGCCGATACTTCTCCATTGGACAGCAAGAAGATGTACTGCCGCTGGAGGAGGCAGTGGTGCTGCTTGCTGAGGCTGAGGAAGAGCGAGCCGAAGTGGATCGGGAACTGGAAGTTGTCCTCACGGGGTTAGGCCTGGGAGGATGGCGACGTGTCTAGAACACCTGTGAACCTCCATAGCGTTGGTGCCGTCGCCATGGAAGTCGATGTTCAGGAGTCGGTGGACTCAGAGATGGCCCCGCAGGAATGGGTTGTGGCGGCACTCCATGACGTTGCCAAGATGGAAAAGCAAACGATTGCCCCCCAATCACATGCCACTGAACTCTTCGACTACTACAGCATCCCTGCCTACAACGATGGAGGGCAGCCAGTTCCAGAATCCGGGGGTGCTATCCACAGCCAGAAACTGGTTGTCGATTCAGGCATGGTGTTGTTCGGGAAGTTGAATCCACGGGTTCCGAAGGTCTGGCTCGTTGGAGGCGACTTCGGCAGACGGAAGATCGCTTCTACGGAGTTCATCCCGCTGTCGCCTATCGAGGGGAAGATTACGAGTGACTTCCTCTACTATGTCTGCTGGTCTGACTGGGTGATGGCCCGATCAAGGGAGATTGTAAGTGGCTCGACGCCGAGCCGTCAGCGGGTTGACCCAAGAGCATTCTCCCAACTGCTTATCCCCTTGCCACCACTTCCCGAGCAGCGCGCCATCGCCCATGTCCTACGCACTGTCCAGCAGGCAAAGGAAGCCACCGAGGCAGTCATCGCCGCCACCCGCCAACTGAAGAAGAGCCTCATGCGCCACCTCTTCACTTACGGGCAAGTTCCAGTGGTTGGCGCGGATCAGGTTCCGATTCAGGAAACCGAGGTCGGCTCAGTCCCAGCCAATTGGAGTTTAGGCACGCTGGAAGACATCAAGGCGGCGGCGAAGGGAGCTATTGTTTCCGGACCTTTCGGCTCAAACATCGGCAAGCGGTTCTTCGTGGACAACGGTGTTCCCGTGATCAGGGGTAACAACCTGACCAAAGGCAGGGCGCGGTTCGTTGATGATGGCTTCGTTTTCGTGACCGAGCAAAAGGCGTTGGAGTTGGTGTCTTGTACGGCTTTACCCGATGACCTAGTCTTTACGGCGGCAGGAACCATTGGCCAAGTAGGGATCATTCCCCACGACTCTCGATACTCGAAGTACATCATCTCGAATAAGCAACTGCGCGCTAGAGTTGATCCCACCAAGGCGCATCCTCTGTATCTGTTCTACTGGTTCTGCCAAGACCGTATGCAGCGACTTGTTCTTCAGCGGCAACGAGGCACTTCAATCCCGGTTATCAACTTGGGCATTCTGAGAAGCCTGCCGATTGCTCTACCGCCGCTGGCGGAACAGCGTGAGATTGCCGAGATACTGTCCATTGTGGACAGGAAGATCGAGGTGGAAGAGCGGCGGCTGAATGCGATTGTACAGTTGTTTCAATCATTACTTGACCACCTCATGACCGGCAAGGTACGAGTCGCCGGTGCTGATACCGCTGTTGTCGCAGCAGGAGGTGCCTAATGGCAGTCTGGATAGTGCGGGAAGGCAAGGGCGGCGTGCAATCTGCGACGGCACTGGAGCAGGATGTTGAGGGCATCGGCTGGGCCGAATTTGGCGATCTATGGTTGGCCACGTCCCGCGGGCAGATGGGGCACGGCTTCGCCACTATGACCGCCTGCCGGATGACCTCCGCGCAGAACTCCCTCTCAAGCGCATCTGGACTCTCGTTCTGGTGGAATAGCCGTGTCTGACGCCAATGCGGTGAACCAGCGTCGCAAGTACATCGACGACGAGCAGTGGGAGCGTACCAGCCCATCATGGAAAGAACTGGTGCCGCTGCGCGACTTCGACCACTGGAGCGAGACTAACGAGACTCCGGAGCAGATGGCGGAACGGCTCGGCCACGCCGGGTTCTCGATTCCGCTTCTCGTCATCGCTCAGTGGCTCTACCCGCACTACTACACTTCGGAGACCGTCGATAACTATGGGTGGCTCGACTACCGACGGATCGCTTTCTCAATAGCGACACTATCGGTGAGCGATTTGAAGCAACTCCACGTGATCCAAGGTTACCGAGGATACGTGCAGATGCGTGCATCTAGCAAGCCGTATGGCGACTTTGCGTGTAAGCCTGAAGATCTCGCATATTGGCAGAGCCACGGCACTTGGCGTGTTCCGCCTATCATGCTCGACGTGAAGTCGCTTCCGCCGATTCCCAGCCATGCGGAGATACGCAGCTCACTACAACTTGTAGAAGGCCACAGTCGGCTCGGATATCTACTTGCTCTCGACGCAGCCGGAATGCTCACTGTCCAGGATCACACCGTGTTCATGATGGTCTATGAAAAGTAGGCGTGCTCAAGCATATTCGACCTGAGGGGGCAACCATGACCCGTCTCGGCACTGAACTCACTGCTGTCCAGCGTCCCGTCATCCGCTATGCCGAGGAGGCCGGCTGGACGTTCATCTCCCGAACCGAGGCGCTGCGGCTGCGTCAGGGCGACAGCGGGCTGGTGCTCCACGACGTGCTAGTTGAGCAACTCCAGCGGCTCAACCCCGGCGTGGTCGATTACTTGCGCGCTGACGACATCGTCAAGCGGCTGATCCGGGTCGCCCCGACCATCGAGGGCAACCTCGACGCCTGGGAGTACCTCAACGGGCTGAAGACGGTCTTTGTCGAGACCGAGAATCGGGAGCGCAACGTCAGGCTACTCGATCCCGATCATCCCGAGGTCAACACCTTCCACGTCACCGAGGAATTCACCTACACCAACGGCACCAAGCCCATCCGCTGCGACATCGTCTTCCTCGTCAACGGCATCCCCGTCCTCATCCTGGAGGCGAAGGCCGCGACCCGCGTTGACGGCATTGAAGAGGCGCTGAAGCAGATCCGCCGCTACCACCGGGAGGGGCCGGAACTGCTCGCCCTCGCCCAACTGCACGCACTGACCCACCTCGTCCACTCCTACTACGGCGCGACGTGGAACCTCTCGCGCAAGGCGCTCTTCACCTGGCGCGACGAGGGGATGGAGGGAGGCGACTTCGAGACACTGGTCAAGACCTTCGTCGCTCCCCGCCGGCTGCTGCATATCCTGACCGAGTTCATCCTCTTCACCCGCCGCGACGACGAATTGGCCAAGGTCGTCCTCCGTCCCCACCAGATGCGGGCCGTGGAGCGGGTCGTCAGGCGCGCCCACGAGGGCGACAAGCGGCGCGGGCTGGTCTGGCACACGCAGGGGTCGGGCAAGACCTACACGATGATCACCGTCGCCAAGCAACTCATCAGTGATCCCGCCCTCAGGAACCCGACGGTGCTGATGCTGGTAGATCGCAATGAACTGGAGCAGCAGCTCTTCACCAACCTGGAGTCCGTCGGCTTCCGGCAACTGGTCGTGGCTAAGTCAAAACGACACCTGCGCGACCTCCTCGCCAAGGACCAGCGCGGTCTGATCGTCTCAATGATCCACAAGTTCGATGATGTCCCAGCTAACCTCAACACGCGGGAGAACTTCTTCGTCCTTGTTGATGAGGCTCACCGCACTACCGGCGGCGACCTCGGCAACTACCTGATGGGCGCGTTGCCGAATGCGACCTACATTGGCTTCACTGGTACGCCAATCGATCGCACCGCCCACGGCAAGGGTACCTTCAAGGTCTTCGGCGGCGACGATGAGCGCGGCTATCTGGACAAGTACTCGATTCGCGAATCCATCGCCGACGGGACGACGGTGCCGCTGCACTACAGCCTGGCTCCCAACGACCTCCTGGTCGATCAGGAGACGCTGGAGCGCGAGTTTCTGGCGCTGGCCGACCTGGAGGGTGTCAGCGATATCGAGGAGATCAACCAGGTTCTGGAGCGCGCCGTCACGCTGCGTAATATGCTCAAGAATCAGGATCGGATCGAGAAGGTGGCGGCCTTCGTAGCCGACCACTTCACCTCGACCATCGACCCGATGGGCTTCAAGGCCTTCCTCGTCGCCGTGGATCGCGAGGCGTGTGTCCGCTACAAGCAGGCGCTGGATCGGCACCTGCCGCCGGAACTCTCCGAGGTCGTCATCAGCGCTGCCCACAACGACACGGAGGAGTTGGCTGCCTTCCACCTCTCCGAGGAACGGGAGGAGGAGATCCGCAAGAACTTCCGTAAGCCGGAGGCGTTGCCGAAGATCCTGATCGTCACCGAGAAACTGCTGACCGGCTACGATGCGCCGATTCTCTACGGCATGTACCTGGACAAGCCGATGCGCGACCACGTCCTGCTCCAGGCGATTGCCCGCGTCAACCGGCCCTACGAGGACAACGATGGACGCCGCAAGCCGGCAGGCTTCGTCCTCGACTTCGTCGGCATCTTCGACAAGCTGGAGCGCGCCCTCGCCTTCGACTCGGAGGATGTTTCTGGCGTCATCCACGGCATCGACGTGCTGCAAGAGCGTTTCAAGGAGAAGATGCAGGAGGGCGTCGAGGAGTATCTCTCGATTACCAGGGCCAAGCGCGACGACAAGGCTGTCGAGGCGGTGCTGGAGCACTTCCGCGATCAGGAGCGCCGCCACATCTTCTACCAATATTACAGAGAGATCGAGGAACTCTACGAGATCCTCTCCCCCGACCCGTTCCTGCGTCCATACGTCGAACTCTATGACGACTTGACGGCTATCTACCGGCTAGTGCGCGGAGCCTACGAGCCGTACCTATCTGTAGACGGCGAGTTTCTCCGCAAAACGGCGAGGTTGGTACAGGAGCACACCGATAGCGGCTTCATTCACGAGCCATCCCGTGTCTATGAACTCAACGCAGAGGCCTTGTCTGCGATCTCAAACGAGGCGAAGCCTAGTACAGTCAAGGTCTTCAACCTGATCAAAGCCTTCACGACGCTGGAGCAGGAGCAGGGAGCAACCCAGCCCCACCTGATCGCTATCGCGGAACGAGCAGCCGAGATCGCCAAGGCCTTCGAGGAACGCCAACTCTCGACCCAGGAAACCCTAGACCAGTTGGAGGAACTGATTCGCAAGTACCGCGAGGCTGAGAGCAGCCCAGAACGGAATGAGCTGCCGTCGGATGCCTTCGGTGTCTACTGGCTGTTGTCGTATCAGGACAACCCAGAGGCGATGACCGTGGCCAGAGCAGCCCGCGTCGCATTCGAGGAGTGTCCCCACTGGCGGCAGAGTGAAGACCAGGAACGCAGGGTGCGCCTATCACTCTATAAGGCGCTATCGAAAGCTAACGTCGACAAGATGCCAGACTTTGTCGAGAAGCTCCTTACTGTCCTGCGGAAGGTTGATTGATGACGCGGGATCCTGCCGCTCGCTGCGATCTGATGGAGGAGGCGGTGCCCGCCGATCTCTTCAAATCTGAGATCAGAGCATGGGCGCAGCGGATCGGCGTTGAACCGCGGGAGATCCATATCAGGCCGATGAAGCGAAAGTGGGCAAGTTGCTCGTCACATGGTCGACTTACCTTTGATTCAAGCTTGCTGCGCCAGCCTGCCGAGTTTCGCCGCGAAGTCATCGTTCACGAACTCCTGCACTTGAAGATCCCGAACCACGGACCCGTGTTTCGGAACTTACTCAAGGCGTATCTGTCTGAGAGTCGATAATCCCCAATACAAGGGGAGCGCGGCACCTCTCGTCCCAACCGTTTATCCTGCAACCAACAACACACCGTCCGTACCAAGAGGGGATCGCCGAATTGAGCCAAGTAGACGCGCCACTCTCCGGCATCACCGTGCTAGCGTTCGAGCAGGCGGTGGCTGCGCCGTTTGCGTCGCGGCAGCTGGCTGATCTTGGGGCGCGGGTGATCAAGATCGAGCGACCGGGGGTAGGCGACTTTGCGCGCGGCTACGACCGGACGGTGCATGGAATGTCCAGCTACTTCGTCTGGGGCAATCGCGGCAAGGAGTCGCTGACGGTCGATCTCAAGCATGCTGATGGTCGCGCAATCGTCGAGGCGCTGCTGGAGCAGACGGATGTCGTCGTCCAGAACCTCGCGCCGGGCGCAATGGAGCGGCTGGGCTGGGGCGGCGAGGCGCTGCTGGAGCGCTACCCGCGCATGATCTTCTGCGGCATCTCCGGCTACGGCAACAGCGGACCGTATCGCGATCGCAAGGCGTACGACCTGCTGATCCAGGCCGAGGCCGGCGTGCTCTCGATCACCGGCACGCCCGAGACGCCATCGAAAGTCGGCATTTCTGTGGCCGACATCGCAGGTGGCATGTACGCGCACTCCGGCATCATGACCGCCCTGTTCAACCGCGAGCGCACCGGCAGGGGTGCTGTGCTGGATGTCGCACTGCTCGACGCGCTGCTGGAGTGGATGGGCTACCCGCTGCTCTACACGATGTATGGCGGCGTCGCGATGGGCCGGGCCGGCGCGAGCCACCCGGCAATTGCGCCGTACGGCCCCTATCCGGCTGGCGATGGCAAGCTCGTCCTGTTCGGTATTCAGAATGAGCGTGAGTGGTTGCGTTTCTGTGCCGATGTTCTGCACGGCGCGATTGACGCAGACGACCCGCGCTTCGCGACGAACTCGGAGCGCGTGACCAATCGGGTCGAGCTGGACCTGGCGATTCATGCCGCTTTCAACGCGCTGGCGGCTGACGAGGTGGTCGCTCGGCTCGACGCGGCCGGGATTGCGAACGCCCGCGCGAACGATGTGGCGGACCTCGCCGAGCATCCGCAGGTTGTGGCGCGGGACCGCTGGCAGGAGATCGGCAGCTCGGTCGGACCGCTGCGGGCGATGCTGCCGCCGGTCGATGACAGCACAATCAGCTACACGCTCGGCGATGTGCCCGATCTTGGCGCGCACACCGACGCGATCCTGCGTGAGATTGGCTACGACGATGACCGGATTGCGAGCCTCCATCGGGCGGGAGTCGTGTGATAATCCGGCGCTTTGTTGCACTGTCATCGCGAGGGTTCCATGGCGGAGAATCGTCGTACCGTCGGGCGCTACATGGATGGCTTCCGCAAGAACGACCACGAACAGATCCTGTCCTGCCTGACCGATAGCATTACCTGGACGGTTTTCGGCGCGTTTCGTCTGACCGACAAGGAGGCGTACGACGCGACGATCGAGGGGCCGAGCTTCAACCCGCCGCCGACCCTCGATGTTGTGCGCACGGTCGATCAGGACGATGTCATCATGGCCGAGATGACCGGCTCAGTGCGCCGCGAGACCGGCGAGGTGATGCGGATGACGATGGCCGAGGTCTCCGTGATGCGCGATGCGAAAATCGCCGAACGCCGCGCCTGGGTGATCGAGCTGAAGGAAGACGACGTTCGCTAGCTCCCCGTGGCAGTTGACACGGTATTGCAACGCATTAGCGCTTCAGCACAAGGAAATCAGGACTACACTCAGTAGTAATGATCTCGAATCGGCGGGATCGTGCGTTGATCGGACAGGAGCTACTGGACGAGCCAGTTTGCGCCAACAGTCCTGGGCGATAACCTCAGCCTGCTCTTCTGTCAGCATCTGTCCCATCCAGTCTGTATTGCGGTGTTGCCACCGCCGGAGAGGGGTTCCGATGAACATCCATGATCTTCAGGAGCTGATTACGGCGAAGACCTACCCGTCGCTCACAATCACACTCCCGACCCACCGCACCTCGCCAGACAACCAGCAGGATCCGATTCGCTTGAAGAACCTGGTGACCGAGGCGACGAATCGCCTGCGCGGTGAGTTTTCGCAGCGTGAGGTCGGCCCGCTACTGGCGAAGCTCGACGATCTGGTGAACGATGTCAGCTTCCCGCACTTGCAGGAAGGGCTCGCGCTGTTCGTCTCAGCCGACATTGCGCGCTGGTTCACCATTCCGCACACGCTGCAGGAGCGCGTCGTCATCGACGATACGTTCTTCACCCGTGACCTTGTTCGCGCACTAACCCGCTTGCGACGTTACTGGGTGCTGAAGCTGAGCGAGCAGCCGAGTCGTCTCTTCGCCGCGACCCGCGAGGATCTGGAGGAGATGACCGACGGCGGGTTCCCGATGCGCCACGACTGGCAGGGCGAGGATGAGGACCTGGAAGGTGGCTTCGGGGTCAATGTATCCAGACTGCGCGACGATCGCCTCCGTCAGTTCTTCCGGTCGGTCGATCAGGCGTTCGCTCCGTTCCTGGCCGAGGACCCACTACCAATAGTCATCGTCGGTATCGATCGTAATCTGGCGTTCTATCGCGAGGTGGCGCCCAACGTCGGTGATGTCCTGGCGACGATCACCGGGAACTACGATGAGCTCTCGGCGCACGACCTCGGGCAGATGGTCTGGCCGGTTGCGCGGGAGGCGTTCGTATCGCGGCGGCTGGAAGTGCTCGATCAGTTGAACAAGGCCGTCGGAGCGCAGCGATCGTCGTCGACGCTCGGCGAGGTGTGGCGCGAGGCGCAGCTTGGTCGCGGCGACACGCTTGTCGTCGAGGAGGGCTACCATCAGCCGGCGCGGGTTGGCGACAACGGCCTGCTCGACCTGAATGTGGACGATCCCACCGCGCCGGATGTCCTGGATGATGCCGTCGATGAAGTCATCACGGCCGTGCTGGAGAAGGGCGGCAGGGTCGTCTTTGTCGAGGACGGCGAGCTGGAGAAGCACGGCCGGATTGCGCTGATCCTGCGATACTGACGCGCAGACGGTTATCAGGGTTGTTGCGAGAGCGGTGATGTATGGCGGTCAAGCCCGGCTGGAGTGGGCGGTTCTATGAGGATTTCGAGGTCGGTGATGTTTACGAGCATCCGCTCGGACGGACAGTGACGACGACCGACAACATCTGGTTCACATTGCTGACCCAGAACACTGCGCCGATCCACTTCGACCATCACTACGCAGCGCAGACCGAGTTCGGCAAGCCGCTGGTCGACTCGACCTTTACGCTGGCGCTTGTCACCGGCCAGAGCGTCACCGACATCTCGCAGAACGTCTTCGCCAACCTCGGCTGGGATTCAGTGCGATTGCCGAATCCGGTCTTCGAGGGCGACACGATCTACTCGCAGTCGGAAGTCCTGTCGATGCGCGAGTCGCGCTCGCGGCCGAACATCGGCATCGTCACGGTGAAGACGACCGGCTTCAATCAGGATGGCGTCGTCGTGATCGACTTCAACCGCACGCTGATGGTCTTCAAGCGCGGCCACGGCCCGCAAATCGCGCGCCTGCGGCCGGAGGGTGAGCGATGACGGCGACGCAGACCGGCACGACCCAGGCGCTGGCGGCCTTCACCGCCGGACTTCACTTCGACGATCTTCCGGCTGAGGTCGTGCGGCGCACCGAGGATCTGTTCCTCGACTGGCTGGCATCGGTGCTGGCCGGTCGCGACGCCCATCCGGTGCAGGCACTCTCGCACTTCGCCGCGCAGATGGGACCGTCGAGCGGCCCGAGCGAGCTGCTGCCGTCACGCGGGCGCACGTCACCGCTCTTCGCCGCGCTGGTGAATGGCGCGGCGTCGCACGTCGTCGAGCAGGACGATGTCCACAACGGCTCGGTCTTTCACCCCGGCGCGGTCGTCTTCTCGCCGGTGCTGGCCATGGCCCAGCAGACCGGCGCGAGCGGCCGCGACTTCATCGTCGCGGCGGTGGCCGGATACGAGGCCGGGATCCGCATCGGTGAGTTCCTCGGTCGCTCGCACTACACGATCTTCCACACGACCGGCACAGCCGGGACGGTGGCGGCTGCAGCGAGCGTTGCCCGGCTGCTCAATCTCGACGCTGAGCAGACGCTGCACGCGTTCGGCTCGGCTGGAACACAGGCGGCCGGGCTGTGGGAGTTTCTCCGCGATGCGGCAGATTCCAAGCAGCTGCACACGGCCAAGGCGTCCGCCGATGGGCTGCTGGCCGCCTGCATCGCCCGTGATGGCTTTACCGGCGCGCGGCACATCCTCGAAGGGCCGCAGGGCATGGCGGCCGGCATGTCGTCCGACGCCGACGCGAGCAAGCTGACCGACGGGCTGGGGACGCGCTGGGCGCTGATGGAGACGTCGTTCAAGTACCACGCATCCTGCCGCCACACGCACCCGGCTGCCGATGCGCTGCTCCAGCTGCTCCGTGACGAGGGGCTGGCGGCTGGCGATGTCCGCAGCGTGCGCGCGCGCGTGCATCAGGGAGCGATCGATGTGCTTGGGCCGGTGACCGACCCGCAAACCATCCACCAGTCGAAGTTCTCGATGGGCTTCGTGTTGGCAGTCGCAGCGGTACGCGGTCGCGCCGGTGTCACCGACTTCACCGACGAGGCGTTGTCCGATCCGGCGATCCGTGCGTTCCACGACCGCGTCGAGATGGCGCTCGATCCGGAGATCGACGCGGCCTACCCTCGGCAGTGGATCGGCCTGGTTGAGGTCGAGACGATCGACGGTCGCCACCTTGTCTCGCGGGTCGAGGTGCCGAAGGGCGATCCGGGCAACCCGCTGACACGCGCCGAGCTTGAGGACAAGGCTCGCCTGCTGGCCGGTTACGCGCACGGCGCATCTGCCGATGAGATTGATGCGATCATCGCTCGTGTCTGGCGGTTGAGCGACGAGCCGGATGTCCGTGACTGGCTGCCGCCGGCATGACGCAATTGGTATTGGGAATGGGAGAGGGAGCGAAATTGTGGAGATGACCGAACGGGACGAGCTTCGCAAGCGTATTGTGGACGCGATCGAGGCTCACCGCGATGAGATCGTGGAGGTCGCCGAGTGGATTCGGCAGAACCCCGAAGTCGGCAACGAGGAATACCAGGCGTCGGCGCTCCTGTCGTCGAAGCTGGCGGAGCTGGGCTTCGAGGTCGAGAAGCCGGTCGGCGGGCTGGAGACGGCCTTCGTCGCCGAGCTCCACGGACGCGCCGATGGGCCGGTCGTCGCCGTCCTTGCCGAATATGACGCGCTGCTCGGTATCGGGCACGGCTGCGGCCATAACCTGATCGCCGGTAGCGGTCTGGCTTCGGCGATCGGCCTGAAGGCAGTGTTGCCGGAGATTGCCGGCAGGTTCCGGGTCGTCGGCACGCCCGCCGAGGAGACCACCGGCGGCAAGATACCGCTGGTCGATAACGGCGTATTCGACGATGTCGACGCGGCGCTGATGGTCCACCACGCCGGTAACCACACCGGTGTGCCGCTCGAATACCCGGAGGGGACGAGCCTCGCGCTGGTCGGCACGACCGTCGAGTATTTCGGTAAGCCTGCGCACGCGGCAGCCGATCCCTATAACGGCGTCAACGCGCTCAATGCCGTCATCAAGCTGTTCACCGGCCTCGATGCACTGCGCCAGCACGTCACGATGGACACACGCATTCACGGCATCATCACCAACGGCGGCGAGGCGGCGAACGTCGTGCCGCCCTACGCCTCGGCATTCATTGAGGTGCGTGCCGCCTCGCTCGCCGGTCTCGAAGACCTGGTCGCGAAGTTCGACAAGGTGGCCGAGGGCGCGGCGCTGATGACCGGCTGCGAGATGAAGCTGACACGCGGCGACACGTTCTACGACATGCGACCCAGCTATGTCGTCGGCAACCGCTACCTGGAGAACATGAAGGAGATGGGCCTGGAGATCAAGCCGCGCGAGTCGCGCCGCGGCATGGGCTCCACCGACTTCGCCAACGTCAGCTACAAGGTGCCATCAGTGACCGGCAGCTTCGCGATCAGCCACGATCCCATCCCCGGCCACTCGCAGGAAGTCGTCGACGCCTCCGGCTCCGAGTTCGGCTACGACCAGTTCATCAAGGTCTCCAAGGCGATGGCCCTGACTGCGTTCGACCTGATGACCGACGCCGAGTTCCTGGCGGCAGCCAAGGAGCAACTGGCGAACTGGGACCAGATCGCGGCGGGGTGAGGTCACCCCCCGGCCCCCTCTCCTCTGAGGAGAGGGGGTGTCCTGTGTGAACACAGTGGCTGCCGGTTTGATGGGGGCGAAGTTAAGGAACGGCAGCCAACCCGCCAGCATCACGACACCCCCTCCCTTCGAAGGGGGGCAGGGGGATGGGGTTCCTCAGGCCGTCTCGTACTCCTCAACAGCGCGGATCGCTTCTTCAAGGCGCAGGGAAAGCACTCTGGAGACGCCGTCGCCGCTCATGGTGACGCCGTAGAGGGTGTCTGCGCCTTCGATTGTGCCGCGGTTGTGGGTGATGACGACGAACTGGGTGCTGTGCGCGAGGTCGCGGAGCTCGTCGCGGAAGCGCACGACGTTCGATTCGTCCAGTGCAGCGTCAACCTCGTCCAGCAGACAGAACGGGCTGGGGTTGACGCGCTGGATCGCGATCAGCAGTGCGACGGCAGTGAGCGAGCGTTCGCCGCCGGAGAGGGCGGTCAGGTTCTGCAATCGCTTGCCAGGTGGCTGGGCAACGATGTCGATGCTGGCTGCGCCATCGTCGTTTGTCGCCAGGACGAGCCGGGCCATACCGCCGCCGAACAGGCGGGTGAAGGTGCGCTCGAACGCGACGGCCACTTCGCGAAATGTCTCATTGAACTGCGTCGCCATGCGGCTGTTCAGATCGTTCAGCACTCGCCGCAGGTTCGCGGCTGCCTGTTCGACATCATCCAGCTGCTGCCGCAGGTGGGCCAGCCGCGCCGCTTCGGACTCGTGCTGCTCCAGGACATCTTCGCTGACGGCACTCATCCGCCGCAGTCGATCGCGGAGGCGGCCGATCTCGCGTTCGTCGACCGGCGGCTCGCCCTCCTCGGCAATGCCGAGCGACGTCGGGTCGTCAATGCCGAGGTCATTGCGGATGCGCTCGGCGAGGAAGACCTGCTCGTCCTGCATCCGGGCGTGCCGTAGCGCGTCCTGATCGCGCGCCCGCTCGGCCGCGCGGATGAGCTCTGTCGCGCGATCCAGGTTGCGCTCGGCTGCCGCGTACGATTCCTGAATCGTCTCACGAGCTGCACGTAATGTCGGGAGCTCGGCGGTCGCTTCGGCGAGCAGTCGCTCCAGGTTGGCGATAGATTGCTCAGCGCTCTGGCGCTCTCGATCGGCCTGCTGACGCCGCGTCGCTAGCTCCTCAACCTCGCGGTCGCGGGCCGCGATGCCGCGCTCGGCAGCGGCGATGCGCTCGCTGATGCGGCGCTCGGCTGCGGTCGTTGCGCGCAGTCGCTCGCGGGTTTCGGCAAGCGTCGCACCGAGCTGGTTGTCGGCGCTACCAACGTGCTCGTCCGCCGCTTCAAGCTGGTGGACGACCGCGGCTCGCTCGCCGGTGAGTGCTTCGTAGTCAGCGGCGAGCGCTGCCAGCTTCTCTCGCGCCTGATCCTCGGCCGAATCCAGATCGCGTGCGTGGCCGGCGGCGCGTTCTGCCTGCTCGCGGGCGCTGGCGGTAGCGGCGTTGGCGGCCTTCAGCTCGGCTCGGGCGCGTTCCAGTGCGGATCTGGTCGCGCGCTGCTGACCAGCAAGCATCTCGATTTCACCGCGCAGCGAGGCGATCCGCTCGGCAATCGCCGTCTCCTTGTTCGCGCCATCGAGCAGCGCATCGCGCTCTGTCTCCAGTGCGGTCGTCGCCGCAGCGATGCGCGCTGGCAGCGCTCGGCGCTCGCGTTCGCGGGCGAGCAGACCGCTGTCCCTGCCACGGTCGCCGCCAGTAACCGCGCCGGAAGGTCGGGTGATTTCACCGGACAACGTGACGAGTGTCCAGCCGCGGGCCTGCTGTAGCAGCCGTCGCGCTGCTTCGAGGTTGCGGACGATCAGCGTGCGACCGATGGCCTGCTCGATCACCGGGCGTACCTGCTCGGGAAACCGGATCAGCTCGGCGGCCACGCCAACGAGGTCGGGATCGCGCACGTCGAGATCGAGTGAGCGCGGCGCGCGAACGGTGTCGAGCGGCTGGAATGTCGCGCGTCCGGCGCGGGTGCGCTTCAAATAGTCGATGGCGGTCTGCGCATCGTCCCAACGCTCGACGATCAGGTCTTGTAGATGCCCACCGAGCGCGACCTCAATGGCCGTCTCCAGCTCCTTCGGCGCTTCGATGACTTCAGCGACGGTGCCGACCAGCCCGGGAAGCGTCAGATCACCACCACGCGCTGCCCGGATAACGGCGCGGACACCGGCATACAGACCATCGCCAGTAGCATGGGTGCGCTCCAGCAAATCGAGCCGCGCACGAAGGGTAGCCAGCTCGTGCGCCGCATCGTCGACCTGTCGGCGGCGCGTCGCGAGTGATTCGCGGAGCTGCTTTGCATCCGCCTCGGCGGTGGAGAGCGCCGCTGTCGCACGCTCGACCTCGGCCGCCTGATCTTCGGCGTGCTGCTCCTCAACCTCAATCGCCTGCCTGGCGGCATCGAGCCGCTCGGTGGCCCGCGCGATCGTTGCGTTGGCGTTGGCGACCTGTGTGTCGGCGGCGGTGCGCCGGTCGGCCAGTCCGGCGACTGAGCTCTCCAGCGCCGCAACCTCACGCGCCAGGTTTACCGAGCGCTGGTCGATGCGGTCGAGCGTCTGGCGCAGCTCGTCGCGCCGACGGCGGGCGACATCCAGCGCCGCGTTGTGCTCTGCCACCTGCCGCTCCAGCTCGGCGACGTCCCCGGCCAGCGCCTCGCGCTGCTGCGCCAGCGTCCTGGCCTCGCGGGTGGCCGACTCGTGGTCGCGCTCCAGCTCGGCGCGGCGCTCGTGGATGTCTGCAGCCCGTTGATCGGCCGAGCGCAACTGGGCATCCAGCAGCGCGCGCTGATGACGGGCGTCGGCGACGGCTCTGTCGCGCTCACTGACGCGCTGGGTCAGCCCGGCGAGTGCATCGGCGATGCGACGGTCCTCGGCGCGTAGCTCGGCCAGCCGTTGGGCGGCGATCGTGTGCTCGCGCTCGCGCGCCTCGAAGCTGGCATCTGCGGCATCGAACGTCTGCTGCGCGGCATCGACGTTCGCCTGCGCCGCCTGCCAAAGCGTCCGGTAGTAACGGCGCTGCAGATCCCGGAGCTGGTCGCGCACCGCGCCGTACTCACGGGCCATCCTGGCCTGCCGTTCCAGCGAGCGGACGCGCGGCTCCAGCTCGGAGAGGATGTCGTGCAGTCGCTGGGCGTTCCCGGCAGCTTCGGCAAGACCACGTTCGGCTTCATTCGCCCGCATCCGCAGTCCGGAGATGCCGGCCGCGTGCTCAAAGAGGCCGCGCCGCTCTTCGGGTCGCTGGCTCAGCGCAGCATCAACGAGCCCCTGCCCAATGATCGTGTAGGCCTGCCCAATTGGCGCAACGAGCTGCTGGATGTCCTTCAGACGCACGCGGCTGCCGTTAATCAGGTACTGATTCTCGCCTCCACGGAAGGCGCGGCGGGCGATCGAGATTTCGGCGAAGGGGAGCGGTAGATCGCCGTCGCTGTTGTCCAGCGTTAGCGTGACCTCGGCCATTGTCTGCTGCGCGCGCTTGTCAGAGCCGGCGAAGATGACGTCGTCGGTGCGTCGGCTGCGCAGGTTGGCGTAACCCTGCTCGCCGAGTACCCAGCGCAGTGCTTCGGCCACGTTGGATTTGCCCGACCCGTTCGGTCCGATGATCGCGGTGATCCCGCGATCGAAGACGAACGGCGTCGAGCCGGCAAAGCTCTTGAACCCATGAATATCGAGTTGCTTGAGGAGGACCGTCATCCGGCGCTCATGACCCCCACATCACGCCCGCACCAAGTCTCGATGCTACCACGCAGACACGTTCAGGCATGAGGATTGCGCCTGAAGTGCTGGATGGCTCGTGCTGGTCGACGACAATGCAGTTGACGTAATCACGAACCAGGTTCGCCGTCTTCGCAATGCAACAGAGAGGAAGCTGGATGGATCTCAGGAAGATCAAGGGGCGGGCGGTTGTCGCAATCGCCTCGGGCGAGAAGGTTGGCGAGGTCGATGACGTGGTCATCGATGGGCAGGAGCGGCGTGTCGCGGCGTTCAATGTCAGCGAGGGCGGATTCCTGCGCAAGCATCACGTCTACCTGACATACGACGGCGTGAGCTCGATCGGCGAGGATGCCGTCATGGTTCAGGCCGATGACGTGTTCCGCCAGTCATACGGCGACCGCGCCGACGGCTATTTCACACTGGAATCTCTCACGAAGGTGCGCGTCGTAACGGAGTCCGGCACCTATCTGGGCGATGTCGCCTCGGCGTACTTCGAGCCGACAGACGGCCGATTGACCGAGATCGAGGTCGGCACCGGCGGTATCTTTCGCGCGAACACACTCATCGATGCCGGCAGCCTGACGTCAGTTGGCTCCGATATCTTCATCGTTCCCGACAACATGGGACAGGCTTCATGAGCACGCGAACACGAACGATCGTCAGCCTTGGCGCGTTCTATGGCGTAACGGCACTGGCAGCCGCGGGCGGCGCACTCGCGACCCGCTCTAGTGTGAAGACGTGGTATCCAACGCTGCGGAAGCCGCCGTTTAATCCGCCGTCCTGGCTCTTCGGCCCGGTCTGGTCTGCGCTCTATCTGGCCATGTCAACAGCCGCCTGGCGGGTTTGGCGGAAGCGGCAAGACGGCGCAGACGACGATGCTGTCCGCCGCTCGACAGTCCTGTATGGCGCGCAACTCGCATTGAACAGCGCCTGGTCGATCCTGTTCTTCGGTCTGCGCTCGCCGGCCGTGGCGCTTGCCGAGATCGGCGTCCTCTGGGCTGCGATCGTCGCCTGGTATCGCTCGGTCGTCGCCGTCGAGCCCGGCTCAGGCAAATTGATCCTGCCGTACATCGGCTGGACGACGTTTGCCGCCGTGCTCAACGGCTCGATCTGGTGGCTGAACCGCGACCGGACTTAGTCGGTCGCGTCGCGCTTCTCCCGCCCAAGCATCGTCATGACCTGCTCGAATACCTCGTACGGTTGGGCACCGACGATCGCGCGATTGCCCAGAATGAAGGCCGGCACGCCGCTGAGGCCGATGCGCTGTGCCAGCTCGTAGTCGGCCATCACCTGCTCCAGGTAACGTTCGTCTTCGACGGCCGCCGCCATCGCCTCGGCATCAACGCCGACCGATACCGCGATCTCCTTCAGCACATCGATCTTGCCGATGTCCTTGCCCTCGGCCCAGTAGGCGGTGAAGACCGCATGGTGGAACGCATCGAAATCGCCGTGCTCGCGCACAAACTCGGCGGCCTGCAAGGCCGGCAGCGAGTTGGACACCCAGTCGCGATCGACCATCGTCAGGCCGACGGCGGCTGCCATATCGTGCATCGGCGCGCTGCGTTCGGCGCGGACTTCGGGTGGGTAGGGGTGAGGTCGTCCTGCGGGGGGTGTGTCCGGAGCGAGCAGGAAGGCTCGCCACTCGACGACGACATCGTAGTCCTGCTTAAGCTGCTCGACCCGAACTGAGCCGATGTAGCAGAACGGTCAAACGTAGTCGGAAAAGACAACGACGGGAACTGGCTCGTTTGGTCGTACTTCCACGTACTCTTCCATCCCTGACTGCCGCGGCGCATCCACGGCACTTGTCAAAGGATGCCACGACTGTGTAAAGGGCCGTGGGATTGCGAGGATTGCTGAGAGATTTGGCGTTTCGCTCGTCGGTGTCCGATCTTCCCAAAAAGTGTAAGTCGCCATAGCCCTGAGTGCTCACGGCGAGGACAGCGCGAGCGCTATCCCTACGAACGAAGAGGCGGCGGTAACTGCCTGGCGTGGATTTCCTGCTAATTAATGCGGCACATAGCACGGTTCTTCGACTGGAGAGACCTTCGCGAACACCGAGTCAGGAACGGTGCCAAGGTCGTAAACATCCAGACGTCCATATGCGACTTCGCGCTGTTGGATGATTGATCCATCCTTACCGATATTGATCAATGAGCTATGCACAACACGTTGCTCTGCTCCGACGCTGAATCGGAAGTTCTGAGTTTGACCGTTCGGCGGTTCTGACGAAGATTCCCAGGTCGTCCATGGCTCATCTGTGCTGAATGTCTGGTGTGGTTTGATGCCGGCCAGTTGGGCTGTGATCGGCACAGCCGCAGAGACAGCGGGAATCTGATGGATGCCGAAGACTTTGAGCGTGGTTGCGTCGGCCACGAAGGGCGGTCCGGGCGGCGCGGGTGGAGGCGGGGAGCTGCCGACATCGACGCAGGCAGAGTCAGGATGGATCAGCTGCGTTCCGGGGCTCCAGACCGTATAGGCTTCCCCGCTCGCATACCCATTCTCCTGATAGAACGTCCCGTCACTCTCCGTCGCGTAGGCGTGCAGACGTTTGATGACGCCGTTGCCGTCCAGCTCAATCCATATATCGGTTACCGTCGTGGGCTGGCCTGTCACCGAATTCGACTCGGCCCAGTGCAGCACTGCGTCCGTGCGAACCGGTCCCTGCACCACCCAGGCCGGAGGCACGGATCCGGGTGGCACGACCGTCGTCGACGCTGGCGAACTGTTGCCATCTGGTGATGGATCGGCAGTCGATGTTGCCGTCAGGCTGCTGCTCCCGACGACATCGCCGATGCCGTTGGCAGCGGCTGTTGCGAGGACAGTGGTGGCGATCAGGATCACGAGTGCGATGACGAAGTAGCGTTTGTTCATGCGTAATCTTCTCTGCGGTTAGCGGAGCGCAAGCCAACTATGAATTGGTGAGGTGATGATGCGTTTCGCCGATCGACTAGCTTTCGCCGTTGTTCGTCTCGCCTCGTAGTTCCTCGATGCGCATGCCGTTTGACGTGTAGGCGACCAGCCGAACGCCGGCGAGCTTGCGGATTCGATCGGCGAAATCTGCGAGTGTCCGTCGGTCGGCTCCACGCATGCGTATGCTGATGGTGCTCGGTCCACCGTTGCCGGGCTCAACTGATACCAGCTGTATTTCCAGCCCGGCAGCTGTCGCTTCCTGCTTGACCTGGATGAGCAGGTCCTGATGTCGATTCGCCTGAATGGACACATGCACGCTGCGCTTTGAGGTGAAGAACGCCTGCTCTAGCGGCCGGAGCCCGACAAGGATGATCAGGAAGACGCCGGTCGCGATGATCGAGACGGCGAACAGACCACTCCCGGCCGCCAGGCCGATTCCGGCGACCGCCCAGACACCGGCTGCAGTGGTCAGCCCACGGACGATGTTCTGGCGCAGGATGATCACGCCTGCGCCGAGAAAGCCAACGCCGCTCACGACTTGCGCGGCGACGCGTGAGGGATCCAGCACAATGCTTCCTGATTGGACTGCATCGTCGAATCCGAATGCCGACACGATCATGATCAGGGCCGATGCGGTCGCAACCAGTGCGTGGGTCCGTAGTCCGGCTGCGCGGTCGCTGCGCTCGCGGTCGAGTCCGATGAGGGAACCGAGTGTCGCGGCGACGAGGAGTCGGAGTCCTGCCTCTTGAACGGTCATGCGGTATGCAACCGCCGCGGGCACTTGTAGATCACCGAGACGCCCAAGCCAAAGGCATTGCTTCGCCACGAGAACAGAATGTCACATCTTCTCGCCGCTGATTACGGATACCAATAACCGTACGTGCCTTCCCAAGAAGATGTGCTGTATCGCATACGAGATCCGGAGTAATATATGCGATACTGATGGTATTGCATGGGAGTACACGACTGATAATACCCATAAGCTGCCGAATCGATGGTTCCATAGTCATCGTTGTATGCGGTGCCATTGCCGGACATCTGATTGGTCCAAGAAGGTGCCGCGCAGGTGTCTTGACCGATGACCACGGTATCGATACGATACGAGGTGGCTACCCACGTCTCTCCCCAGACGTCCCAAGCAAAACCACTATCGTCCCAGCGAGCGCATGCGTTGCCATCGAGGTCGCCGCCTTGGACATAATAGTCTAAAACGGCCCAACCACAAGATCAAGGTGACCAGCCAGCACTCGCTGTGCTTGGCACGAGGGTATAACCTGCAATTGACGTGATCAACACAACAACGGCCAGCAAACTGCCCTGCTTAATGCGGCTCATAGCATGGCTCCTCTACCGTCGAGATCTTTGCGAACACTGAATCGGGAACAGTGTCTGGGTTGTAGACATACAGGTCGCCGTAGGAACTTTCGGCCTTTCGGATAACCGATCCGTCACTGGCAAGTTCGATTACAGCACCGTAGATACCGTGCTGGTCAGTGCCCACAGACATCTGAAGGAGTTGTTCCCTGCCATTTGGCAATGTTGTGCGCATCTCCCAGGATGACCATGGTTCCCCTGATGAGAAAGTCTGGAGCGGTTCGATGCCGTCCAATGGCGATGTTGTTGGTACCGTTGATGTGACACTTGGGATCGCTATAAATCCAAACCTTTCGAGCGCGGTCGCGTCTGCTATGAACGGTGGTCCGAGTGGCGCGGGTGGCGGCGGTGATGAGCCAGCATCGACGCAGGCGGATTCGGAATGGAGAGGGTGTGCACCTGCGTTCCAGACGGTGTAGGAGCGTTGACCCTCATATCCATTTTCCTGCACGAATGTTCCATCGCTTTGTGTCACATATGTGTGGAGGCGCTTGATCCCACCATTGTTATCAAGCTCTATCCAAATGTCACCTGTAGTTTCGGGTGTCCCCGATGCCGACTGCAGTTCCGTCCAATGCAAGACGGCACTTGTGCGAACAGGACCAGATATCAACCACGGTGGTGGGTCGGATCCTGGCGGTGCCACAGTCGCCAGCGGTGGCGGATTGTTGCCATCTGGCGGCGGCCCAGCAGTCGGGGTTGGAAGCCCAGATTCGAGGACGCTCCCTTCAACGGGGCCATTCATGTTCCCAGCAGCCATCGATGCAAAGGCAGCGACGAGCAGCATCGCGCAGATGGCGACTACAAAGCTGCGCTTGCCCATATGAACCTCCTGTGACCTGGAAAGGCTATGTCACGATGACAAAGAATCTGCTTCCGCGTCTTCAATGAGCAAGCCTCGTGAAACGATGCTTCCATCTTAGGAGACACGAATGGATGCGTCGAGCATCGGTAATGGCACCTAGGAGACAGGTAGGCTACGCCTGCATATGAGATTCGATACGCGAAGAATTCCCATGCGTCCGCATTTGACACTAGTCCTCATCTGATCTCTGTGATGACATCGGCAGGATGACACGAACTGTTGGTTCACTCCCTCTCTGTCGGAGCCACCCAGCCTGTCTTGCTGTACACTGCGATATCTGGGGGGAGCGGGAAGACGGTGCGGGAGGCGCAAATGGCGACAACAGTTCCGATGGCAAAGGCCGATGGCGCAACGATCATGCTCGAAGCGGAATTACGCGGGCGGATCGATGGCGAGGTGCGCTTCGATCGCACGTCCCGAATGCTCTACTCAACCGATGCGAGCAACTATCAGATTGAGCCGGTCGGTGTCGTCATTCCGCGTCACGCCGATGATGTCCGCGCCGCCCACGAGCTGGCCTCGAAGTACGGCATCTCGATCCTGCCGCGCGGCGGCGGCTCGGCGCTGGCCGGGCAGACCGTCGGCCACTCGCTCGTCCTCGACTTCTCGAAGTACATGAATGACGTGCTGGAGATCAATCCCGAGGAGCGCACTGCCCGCGTCCAGCCCGGTATCAACCTCGATCTGCTCAGTGCCAAGGTGCGCCAGTATGGCCTGATGTATGGCCCCGACCCCAGCTCCAGCAACCGCGCGACCGTCGGCGGCGTCGTCTCGAACAACTCGGCCGGCGCGCACTCGATCCTCTACGGCATGACCGTCGATCATTTGCAGAAGGCGTCGCTGCTGCTGGCCGACGGCTCGACCGTCAACCTCGATCCCAGTGCGCTGGATCGCGCAGGACAGGACGATGCGCTCGGCCGTCTGATGGCAAAGCTGCTTGCTTTCCAGGAGCAGCGCAGCCCGCTGATCGCGCGCGACTTCCCGCGGCACTGGCGGCGGTCGGCTGGCTATTCACTCAATCAGCTGCTGAAGGACGACTTCAACCCGGCCCGACTGCTGGCGTCTTCGGAAGGCACCCTCGGTACGCTGCTCGATATTACCGTCGGCCTCGTGCCGCGACCGGCGAAGACGGCGTTGGCCTTGATTCAGTTCGACGATCTGGTTCAGTCGATGGAGGTGACCACCTCCATCCTGGAGGTCGAGCCGTCGGCCATCGAGCTGATGGATCGCATGCTGATCGAGCTGACGCGCTCGCAGCCGGGCTACGCCGCGCAGATCGCCAACATCACCGGCAATCCGGAGGCGGTGCTGGCGGTCGAGTTCTACGGCGAGACCGATGAGGAGCTGCGCGACAAGGTTGACAAGCTGGAATACCACCTGCGCCAGCAGCGGCTGCTGCCGGATACGCCGATCGTCCGCGCCTTCGATCCCAGGGAGCAGGCCGACATCTGGTCGGTGCGCAAGGCGGGTCTGGGCCTGCTGATGAGCATCAAGGGCGATGCCAAGCCGATCCCCGGCATCGAGGATGTCGCCGTGCCGGTCGAGCATCTGGCTGAGTACGTCGCGGGCATCAAGGATCTCTGCGCGCAGCACGGCACCACTGCCGCCTACTACGCGCACGCCAGCGCTGGCTGCCTGCACATTCGTCCGCTGGTCAACCTCAAAGACGCCGATGGCGTCGCGATGATGAACGACCTGACCCACGCAGCCGCCGACATGGCCTATCGCTTCGGCGGCGTTGCCAGCGGCGAACACGGCGATGGCCTGCAGCGCTCCGAGCTGAACGAGAAGATCTTCGGCCCCGAACTCTATCAGGCGATGCGCGAGTTCAAGGGGATCTTCGATCCGCAGGGGTTGATGAACCCCGGTAAGGTCGTCGACGCGCCGCCGATGATCGAGAACCTGCGCTACGGCGTCGAATATCACACCGCGCCGATCACCACCTTCCTCGACTTCTCAAAGGAAGGCGGCTTTGCTCGCGCGATCGAGATGTGCAACGGCGCCGGCGTCTGCCGCAAGGTCGGGGCAGGAACGATGTGCCCGTCCTACATGGCGACCCGCGATGAGAAGGACACCACCCGCGCCCGCGCCAATGCGCTGCGCAACGCGCTCTCCGGCCGCATGTTCTCGCCGGACGAGCTGCTCGGCCCTGAGGTCTACGACGTCCTCGATCTGTGTCTGTCCTGCAAGGCGTGCAAGACCGAGTGCCCATCCAGCGTCGATATGGCCAAGATCAAGACCGAGTATCTGGCGCACTATCTGGAAGAGCACGGCGTGCCGCTGCGCACGCGCATCTTCGCCAACATCCACGCCTCGTCGGTGCTGGCGTCGAAGATGCCGAAGCTCGCCAACCTGGCGATGAAGTCGCCGATGGCCAAGTTCGCCATGCGCAAGATCGGCATCGCCGCCGAGCGCGAGATGTCGCCGTTCGCCGAGGAGACGTTCGAGGCGTGGTGGAAGAAGCACGTCGCCAGGCGCGACGCGAAGCAGGCCACTGGTCAGCAGTACACTCGCGGTCAGGTCGTCTACTTCCACGACACGTTTGCCAACTTCAACTACCCGCGCGTTGGACGCGCAACCGTGCGGCTGCTGGAGGCGGCCGGTTACGAGGTGATCGTCGAGACGCGCCGCGCCTGCTGCGGTCGCCCGATGCTTTCGAAGGGCCTGGTTGAGCAGGCGCGCGGTCTGGCGCGTGAGAACATCGCCGTGCTGGCGCCGTATGCTCGCAAGGGTGTGCCGATCGTCGGCTCGGAACCGTCCTGCATCCTGACATTGCGCGACGAGTACATCGACCTCATGCCCGGCGACCCGGATGCCGCGCACGTGGCGGCTAACTCGTTCATGATCGACGAATTCCTGGCGCGCATCGCAGCGACCGAGGGTTTGGGGATCGAGTGGCGCAGCGAGCCGCGCTCCGTCTTCTTCCACGGCCACTGCCACCAGAAGGCGCTGATCGGCACGAAGGCGTCGATGGATGTGCTCAAGCTGGCCGGCGTGGACGCGCAGGAATCCGGCGCTGGCTGCTGCGGCATGGCCGGCTCGTTCGGCTACGAAGCCGAGCACTACGACGTCTCGCGCAAGGTCGGCGAGGAGCGCCTCTTCCCGCGCGTCCGCCAGACCACGCCGGACACGACGATCGCCGCCGCCGGCGTCTCCTGCCACCAGCAGATCGAGCACTTCACCGGCCGCCCGGTCAAGCACATCGCGGAGGTGCTGGCTGAGCAGGTGCGCCCCGGTCACGTCTGGCGTCCGACTGTCAGCCAGGAGCCGGTCGCAGCGGACTAGCGACGTGCTCGCGAAAGCACGAATCTCGGGCTGGCTGATGGTAGCGCAAGCAATCAGCTGGCTTCTCGCGTATACGTGTACAGCATAGCCGTCTGGGTGGCGAAATCTTCATGCCAGAAGGCAACCTATTGCGCTTTCGCTAAAACACGGTACGATGCGATCAACAGACGTATATTGTCACGGGCACCATCGCGCGAATTACGTCGTTCAGCCTTGCATTCATGAGGGTGATTCGCGAGCCGCCCAGCACCACCTTGGCGTGATATCCGCCACGCCGACATGGCCTGGCCACGGGATTCTCCTGTTCGGCAGGTACGCGATCATCCCCTCGCAATTGAAGCCTTTGTTGTGCTCGTGCGGCGCACCGGCATTGCCAATATGCAATGCCATGGCAATGCACGGCAGGGTCACTCGACGAGCATGAGCCTCGCGATCGCGAGGAGAAAGGAAGTGGAAACGGATCGAGATGGTGAGAATTGACAGGTCCCGGGAGATTGGAGCTCACCGGGACCCCGGTTGAGAACAGCACGGTAGCCCGCCCTGCCCCATCACAACAGAACTATAGCAAGGTGGCTGCCGCGCTTCGCATGTGGGTCTGGATTCTTCTGGGAAAGGACGAACCACATGGAAACGACGCGGCGACGACTGTTCGCCGTCCTGTTGACGAGCATGCTTCTGCTGCTTGGCATCGGCGGTATTGGCCCGGCCCTTGCAGCGGGCGGACTCGACCCGATGTCGGTTGAAGCAACGATCTTCCCCGGTGAGTCGCATGACGTTACCAAGACAGTCACGACGCCGGAATTCCCGCCCCAGCCGGACATCATGTTCCTGTCGGACACCACCGGCAGCATGGGCGGTGCGATCAACAACGTGAAGACGAACGCCACCAACATCATGAACACGGTCCTCGCGGCCCAGCCGACAGCTCAGTTCGGCGCAGCGCAGTATCGTGATGTTGGTGACACGCCGCTCTTCGCCGTCAATCAGCAGATCACCGCCAATGTCGCCGCTGTCCAGGCGGGGATCAACAGTTGGGCAGCCGGTGGCGGTGGCGACACCCCGGAAGCCGGGATCAATGCGTTGTGGCAGCTCGGGCAGCCAGGCGTTGCCGGCTTCCGCCCCGATCCAGCTACAGGCATCATCGTCTGGTTCGGTGACGCCAGTAGCCACGACCCAAGCAACGGGCACACCCAGGCTGACGCGATTGCCGCACTGCAGGCAGCCGGCGTCACGGTCCTGGCAATCAACGTCAATAGCGGTGGCGCGGACGGTCTCGACCATTTCGGTCAGGCGACTGCCATTGCCAACGGCACCGGCGGTCAGTTCCTCGGAACCGCGACACCAGATCAGGTCTCTGACACGATCCTCGCCGGTCTGAGCAATCTGCCGGTGACGGTTTCGATGCAGAGTGACTGCGCTGCCCCGATCAGCACGACGTTCGATCCGGCGGAGCAGACGATTACGAGCGGCGAAAATGCCGTCTTTACCGAGACGATCTCGGTTGCAGCCGGAGCGGCCGGCGGTGATTACACCTGCCGCGACGTTGCGCTGCTGAACGGCGACGTCATGACCGATACCGACGGCAACGTCATCTACGAGACGAAGCTGATCCATGTCCCAGGTATCGAGCTCACGCCGGAGACGGCAGTGAACGAGCTCGGCACGCCGGGCCAGACACACACCGTCACCGCGACCGTGACCGCCGGTAGCGCCGGCGCGATGGCTGGCATCCCGGTCGTGTTCACGATCACGAGTGGCCCGAACGCAGGCGCGAGCGGCACCTGCTCCGTGAACACCGATTGCACGACCGACGCGAACGGCCAGGTCAGCTTCACCTACGCAGGCGTCCAGGGACCGGCCGGCCTCGGCACCGACACGATCGTCGCCAGCTTCACCAACGCTGACGGCTCCGTGACGTATGGCTCGGACACGGTGACGAAGGACTGGGTCGACACCACGCCACCAGTGACTGCCTGCGTGCAGGGGCCGAACCCGGGCGGCAAGATCCCGAAGGCTCCCGGCAACGGCGGTCAGGGTCAGAACCAGGATGGCTTCTACACCCTGACCGCGACAGACGCCGTCTGGCCGGCTGAGGGCATCGACATGTACGTCGTCGATTCCGGCACCGGCACCGTCTTCGGTCCATATCCGGTCGGCACGAACATCAAGTACACCCAGGCACCGGGCGCGACACCGAGCGCAGAACTGATGTCTGGCGCGGTCCAGTGGAAGATCAAGGGCCAGGGCGATATGGAGATCTACGCAGTCGACGGCTCAGGCAACGCCAGCGACCCAACCTCCTGCCTCGTTCCCCCGCCGCCGAAGTAGATCGATGTAGTTTGCAGGCACGGGGAGGGGAGAGATCCTCTCCCCGGTGTGTTTGCTCACGTTCAGCAGAGCGTACAGCGGTCCACTTCTAGCCTGCATAACTGTCGACGCTCACGGCTACGAGAGAGCGGCGATCATTGACCGAGAGGCCGATGCAGAGACGGCTGGGTAGGCGATCTCTGCATCGGCGATACGGGAGATGTAGAGGGCAGCGTTACGGGTGCGCAGCGAGGCTCAATCCTCGGGTGGCCAGCAGACCTTGTTTGACCACGCCGATTCCCCACGATCGTTGAATGCGCCGACAAAGTAGCATGGGTAGAATATCTTGTCTTCCGGCGCTAGGATGTATGATGTCGCGTTAACCGTTGCCGTGCCGCGAGATGACCAGTTACTGCCACTGGGCCCCTCTCCCCAGATCTCGAATCCTATCTCGTTATCGGCATTGTCTTCCCACTGGAGGATGCCGTCTTCCGGGTTCAGTACCAGGTTAGTCGGCGCTGCTGGCAGTTCTAAGGTCGGATCCCAACAGGTCAATTCAGACCAGTCAGATTGATCTGAGGAGCTGAACGCTCGAACACGATAGCAGTCCTGATCTAGAAAGGGCGGAGCAATCCAAAGCTCCAAGGCAGAGAGAGTTCCGATTCCGGATCCAGTGACCTGATCTAGTTGATCTCCGCCATAGGTGTAAGCGTAGGCTTCGAATCCCAGTTCGCTCGCGTCAGTTGAGTACTCCCAGCTGAGATAGAAGCTGGCTTCTTTCCGGACGATTTTGAGGTTCGTCGGCGCAGCAAGGATCGTCAGTGCGCAGACCTCATCTGTCGGATCAGACTCGCCGCTGGCGTAGACGGTCGTCACCCAGTAGCAGTACAGCGCGTTCGGGTTGAGGTCGGTGATCGTGTACGACGTGACAGACCCGCTCACCTGACCGATGCGAGCTCCGCCGGAGCTGTAGATTCTGTAGTTGCGTGGATTGCCGGCCGCTGCATCCCAGGTTAGCTTGATTGATGTTGCGGTGAGCGTCTCGGCTGCCAGGTTCTTCGGTGGACCGGGAGCTTCCTCAAGCGTTCGCAGGCACGGCGCACTGGCTCGATCGGATTCGCCATCATCGTTCCAGGCGGTTACCCAGAAGCAGTAGCGGGTGTTTGGCTCAAGATCCGTAACGGTGAAGGAGTTGGTGTTTGCACCAGTACGGCCGAGGGGTGTGCCGGTTGGTCCATAGATCCGGAAGCCGCGCTCGTTGTCTGATGCGTCTGTCCATGTCACTGTGATGGCGACGTCGCTGGTCGCTTCGGAGCGCACGTTCGTCGGCGCAACTGGGATGGCCTTTTGCGTGGTTGCGCAGACGACGCTCGACTTCGCAGACTCCCCGGCGTCGTTCCAGGCTGCGACCTGATAGCAGAATGACTTGTCCGTTGCGAGACCGCCGACGGTGTAGGATGTTCGATTGTTGCCAATCTCTCCGACGACCGCACCGGTCGAGCTGTAAATGCGGAAGCCGGACTCGTTGTTCGAGGCGTCATTCCAGGTCAGCTTGATGCTCGAAGGGCTCATCGTTTCGGCCCGCAGGTTGGTCGGAGCGGCCGGCTTGGTGGCGACAACGGTCGTCGGCTCAACAGGAGCTGTGGCAGCTGGTGGTGCAGTGGGCTCTGGCTCTGGCTCTGGCTCTGGCCGCGTCGTCGTGCGCCACTCAAAGTAATGCTGCCCAACATTGCCTGCTTCGACTTGCCAACCCGGCTCATTGAGCGGATTGAATGTCAGACAACGACGTTCGAAGCACTGCCACAGGACGGCCCGTGGCGTCCCGCCAATCTTCACCTCTGACCAGTAGGCTTCCGTGATCGGGTAGCCAGTGGCGTAGAACGGGTTCTCGAAGAGGTTATCCTGGACCAGTTGGCCATCCTCGTTTACCAACCCGGTCGAATTCATGAAGTTCCAGAAGACAGATGCGACGGTGTGGTCGATACCTGGAACGACAACATGCTCGGCCGCGTCGACGGTCGCCGGTGGAGTCGGGCCATTGACGACAATGCCATTAGCATCGACCCAGGTCGTGAAAGGAACCTTTGATGCTGGCTTTTCGCGTAGCCCGAAGCGATCGATATCGGCATAGGTTGGATGTGAGCCGGGATCGCCCGCGATATTCACATCAGCCGGGATGCGTTCTTCTGTCTCTCGGTCGCCGGTCTGCATCAACCCGGTGACCATCTCCGTCACCAGTAGGCCGTTGGTCACGTCCCACGGCGCTTCCGCACGGAAGCTGTTGTCCTCCATGCGTGACTTGTCGAAGTATTGAACAGTGCGTTCGCCACCGGGTGCTTCGGCATATGGTTCCTGGATTGCGGATGAGTTCGGGCCCGGCCCCCACATCCACGTTCGATTCACTTTGCCAAACGATACTGGCTGGTCGGTCCGCGCCCATGTCCGCTCGAAGCCGGGGCTTCCAAAGGATATGACACTGGCTTGTGTGGATGCGGCGAGCGGCCCGGCGATGACTCCCACTGTCACAAGCTGGAGCACCAGCAAAATGGCAACGCTGAGATTCACGCCTCTACGTCGAATACTGACACCGGTCATGTGCCCGATCCCCCTCATGACGACTCCTGTTCTGAGGAGCCCAACTCCTCCGTCTGATAGTGATGGACTGAGCTGACATCGTTGCCTGGATGCGCGCACAGAATGGGCAATGCCGCGCTTACGCCACCACAAGTCACTTCTACCGGAATGTCAACACCGTAGCCCTGATGATGAGGGAAGTCAACGCGTTAAACACAGACTTTGCATGCTAAGAGCAAACTGAAACCAATTGGAATGGTGTGAGACGGAAGTCATGTTCGGAGATCCCAGCGATGACCTTGTGAATGCGACGGCGAGGTAGTGCATTAGCTCTCGTTTATGAACGGCGAAACTACTTGTCATCAAGACATGCCATGCTCGCCCAACCCGAGTAGCTCCGGTCATTAAATGCTCGTACTGTGTAGCATTCGAAGTTGGTGCTGAGGTCGATCGGAAACACCAATGAGCCAGAATCAACTATCGCGACACGGGTGAATTCAGAGGAGATTGGAGCGTCTCTCGGGCCTCCCCAGATGGCGTATCCGAGCACCTCACTTTCTGGCTGCTCAGACCAATGGAGGGTCGGCTCTGCTCCGAGTTGGACTTGAAGGTCGACCGGTGTTCGCGGCAGATCAATGTCCGGCCAGCATGCGTCGTCAGACCAATCCGAATAGCCGGCGGCATTGAACGCACGGACGCGGAAGCAATCGCCGAAAATGAGTGTTGAACCGAACCAGAAATGTATGGTCTGCTCGTTGCCGCTCACTGTCAGCGTGTGCTGGAAGCTGCTGTTATCTCGATCGTGAAGATACACCTCGTAGCCGTCGAGATCATCATCAACACTTTCCCAGGCGATGTAGTAATCATCCCATTCGTGATACAAGCGGAGATTCGTCGGCGGCGAAGGCAGGTCGTTGTGTAACCAGTCGTAATAGTGCTGTCCGACATTACCGGCTTCGACTTGCCAACCAGGTGAGTTGTTCGGGTTGAACGTCAAGCAGCGACGCTCAAAGCACTGCCACAATACGGTTGTCGGCGCGCCACCGGTTGTAACGTGCGACCAGTAGGCTTCTGTGATTGGGAAACCGGTCACGTAGTATGGACTTTCAAAGAGCTGGGCTTCAATGTTCGTGTCGTTCTCGTAGACTATCCCTACTGAGGTCATAAAATCCCAAAACACCGACGCAACGGAGTGATCGAGTCCGGGCATCGTGATTCGCGTTCCCGGATAGATCTTGACTGGCGGAAGTGGAGAGGAATCAGCCACCACACCAGTTGCGTCCACCCACGTAACGAGCGGTGAATCAAGATCGGTAGCAGGCTCGTAGCGCAGATCAAATCGACCAATATCAGCATAGGTCGGATGTGAGCCGGGATCTCCGGCGATGTTGGTGTCGGCGGGCATTCGTGCTTCGAACACCTCGTCGCCAACCTGCCGTTGCCCGCTGACCATCTCTTTCACCAGCAGTCCATTGGTTACATCCCACGGCGCTTCGGTTGTGCGGTAGGAGTTGTCCTCCATACGCGATTTGTCGAAATACTGGACGATTCGCTTGCCGCCTGGTGCGTCGGCGTAGTCCTCCTCGATCGCCCTGCTATTCGCCTGCGGCCCCCACATCCAGGTGCGATTGGTCACTCCGTTAGCGACAGGCTGGTCGGTTCGCGCCCACGTGCGCTCGAATGCCGCGCTGGCGAATGATGGGGCGTCTGCGCGTGTCGGGGACGCTGACACAATGCTGACTGCCGCGATCTGGGCGAGAAGCATCAGGGCGATGCTGGCGGTTGTAGCTCTGTTGAACAGAGAAGCGCGTGTCATGCACTGCCTCGCTTTCTGCATTCTGACCGCTTCACCGACTGACCGAGACATGTCTTGCGACGCTCGCGACAGACGGGCAGGGGTAACATACTGATTGTCACCCTCGCTCGTCGCCAACTATGCGCGCACCTGTAAACGGGCTATCTCGGCGATGTCAGTGGTGGCGCAGGCGAAGTCTGTCTGGACTGAAGACCCAGCAGTAGTCAATGCGCTCACCGCAAAGCACCAGTAAGAGCCTGGCTCAAGACCAGCGAACGTATGCGATACGAGACCGGTTCCAGGGGACGCTGGGAGCAACAATCTCCGCACTCCATCCCAGATGGCGAAGACTTCTTCATCGGTGGAGTTGTCAGTCCAGGTAAAGGTAATGGAGTTCGGACCATCGACATGTACTGTTGGGTCGGTTGGGGCTGTAGGAATCATTGTCTCGCAGATTTGATTCGAGGCGTCTGAGACTCCCCCGTCATTCACTGCTCGGACGAAGTAGCAGTCGTGCTCCCAGGAGTTTGGGAAGACAGTATCCATTGTTGACCCTGCGAGTGTCGAAAGATATCTGCCCGGCTCCTCAAGCTCATCCAAGCCCATCACCAAATATCCGATTGCACCGTTGCTCTCCGCCCACTGGAGCTGACCTGGATAGCTAAAGAAGTCTAGTGGTGCTGCGGGTGGCGTGATGCTCTCAGGCCAACAAGCCAAGTTGGAATAATCAGAAGTCCCTTGGCTATTGATCGCTACGAGTCCGTAGCACGGGGTATCCAGGTACGGCCAATAGATCTCGTAGAGTCGCGACGATCCCGACATCGAAACCGGAAGCTCGCCATTGTGTGTGCCCGTTCGTGAGAAAGCATGGAGCACGTAGTAATCCGGCTCTGGTCCACTCTGATCCCATGAGAGATAGAACTCAAGCGTTCCCGGCTCTCTGAAGAAGCGCAGGTTCGTCGGGGTCGTCGGCGGGGCTATGATCGTCGTTGCGCAGGCGATGCTCGACTTTGCAGACTCTCCAGCGTTGTTCCAGGACGAAACCAGGAAGCAGTATGAAGTGGCTGGGTGCAGGCCGGTGACGGTGTAAGTGGTGATGTCTGCGCCGACCTGGCCGATGCTCGATCCGGTTGAGCTGTAGATCTTGAAGCCCTGCTCGTTATCAGACATGTCGTCCCAGGAAAGCTTGATGGTGGTGGCACTTGCTGCCTCAGCCTCAAGGTTCGCTGGCACAGCCGGTGCCGGGCTCGACTGGGTGCGCGTTGTTGCGCAGGCGGGGCTCGTCTTCGCCGATTCGCCGGCGTCGTTCCAGGCAGCGACCTGATAGCAGTAGCGCGAGCTTTGGCTCAGTCCGTTGACGGTGTAGGTCGTTCGGCCTTCTCCGACCTGACCGACGAGCACACCGGCCGGGTTGTAGACCCTGAAGCCCTTCTCATTACTGGATGCGTCATTCCATGTCAGGCTGATGCTGCTGGCGCTGTTTGCACTGGCGCGCAGGTCGGTTGGCGCAGTTGGGCGTGTCGGAACGATGGTGGTCGGTGTGATTGTTACCGGCGCGGTTGGCTGAACCGGAACAGTCGCAGCTGGTGGTGCAGTCGGCTCGGGCGCTGGTTCTGGCTCGGTCTGATTGAATGACGTCCGCCACGCGTAGTAGTGCTGGCCGACATTGCCGGCCTCGACCTGCCAGCCAGCATCGTTAAGTGGGTTGTAGGTCAGGCAGCGACGCTCAAAGCACTGCCAGAGGACGGCCTGCGGTGTTCCGCCGATCTTCACTTCAGACCAGTAGGCTTCGGTGATCGGGTAGCCGGTGGCGTAGAACGGGTTGATGAATAGCTTGCCCTGCGTGATCTGCCCGTTTTCGTAGACCAGCCCGGTCGAATTCATGAAATCCCAGAAGACAGACGCGACCGTATGGTTGATCGTTCCCACGACTACGTGCTCGGCAGCGTTCACTGTTGCTGGTGGCGTTGGTCCGTTCGCCACGATGCCGTTGGCGTCAACCCACGTCGTGAATGGAACCTTCGAGGCCGGCTTCTGGCGCAGTCCGAAGCGATCGATGTCGGCGTAGGTTGGGTGTGAGCCGGGGTCGCCGGCGATGTTGACATCTGCTGGCTCGTGGGTCTCGAATTGCGCATTGCCGATTTGCATTCGACCGCTGATCATCTCGACAACGAGCAGGCCATTGGTCACGTCCCACGGATCTGTCGCGTCTGTCCAGGACGCGTCTTCCATACGGGACTTGTCGAAGTACTGAACAGTTCGCTTGCCGCCCGGAGCGTTCGCGTAGTCCTCCTGGAACGCGCTGGTATTAGCCTGTGGTCCCCACATCCAGGTTCGCTGAACAGCACCGCTTGTGACCGGCTGGTCGGTTCGCGCCCACGTGCGCTCGAATGCTGCATTGGCGAAGGACGCCGCTTCGGCATCCGCGGGCGCAATGAATGGTTGCGCAACGATACCGAGGGCCAGGATCTGAAGAAGCAGGAACACGGCGATGCTGACATTCAGTCCCCGGCGGCGAAGTAGCGAGTTGCCCATCGATCCCATCCCCTCACGGTCTTCAGATAACCCACTCACCGTCGTCTCTGAGCACTTGAGACTGATACTGACGGTGGGTGGAGACCACGTTCCGCTGACACCAACTCCAGCAGTCGATTGCCCTTCAGAAGCAACTATCGTTCCTGTTCGGACATATGCTAAATGAGATTTGGTGAAGTTTGGGTGTCATGAGCAACATTGAAACCAAATGGAACCCGCGCGCATACCGCAGCTTTGGCGGCCGCATTGCGACGTTGTCGGCTTCTCGCTGTCTTCAGTGTTGTGCTGCTGGATTCACACCCAACGCTAAGGAAGCGAATCCGGGGAATGACGATGCTGAGCGCAGCCTCGTGAGCCGCCTGCTACCGCCCCACCTCCGGCGTCCCGCGCAGCAGCAGCGCTACCGGCGTGAGCAGGGCCAGCGTCACCAGGCCGGCGACGACGAAGACGGCTTTGATGCCGATGCTGTCGAAGATGATGCCGGCACCGACGGAGATGGCGATCATGCCGAATGACGCGGCTGAGTGGAAGCCGCCCATGAAGCGGCCCATTGAGCGGCGGCGGCCAGCCTCAACGGCGATCGCGGAGAGTCCGGCGGTGGCAGCTGAGCCGCCCAGCGCCAGCACGCAGACGACCGCCATCGACGGCGCGAAGGCGTCGATCTGCGCCAGCACGAGCAGGCACGTGCCGGCGACGATGCCGCCGAAAATCACCAGCAGTAGTGGTGAGATCGAATCGGACAGCCGGCCGAACGGAATCTGGCTGGCCGAGGTGATCAGGTAGATCGTGGAGATCAGCATGCCACCCTGCAGGATTGAGAGGCCGATTGCCTTGGCCAGCAGCGGCAGGAACGAGACGAACAGGATCGTGTTGGCGTTGACGACGGCGTTGTAGGCGAACAGTCCGGCCGTGACCCGATCGATCTGGAAACGCCGCCCTTCGGTCTGCAGTCGAGAAGGCGCTGTGGCCGACTGGTTGATGTCCGGCAGCAGCCAGAAGATGAGCGGCAGGTTGAGCGCCGAGAGCATCAGCAGCAGATAGAACGGACCCTTGAACGCGACGTAGGCGACGATCAGGCCGCCGATGAGCGGGCCGATGGCCATGCCGAGGAAGTTGGCGAAGTTGAAGTAACTGGCGTAGCGCCCGGCCGAGCCTTCGCGCGAGAGCAGACCAACATAGGCCATCGCCATCGGCAGCATCATCGCTGAGGCGATGCCATGCAGCAGCCGCGTTCCGACGAGCGCCTGGATGTTCGGTGAGATGGCGTACAGCACAGCGAGGAGCGGGTAGATCGCGGTCGAGATCAGCAGCACCCGGCGCTGCCCGACGCGATCAGAGAAGACGCCGATCGGTCGGCCGAGAACGAGGCGGATGCCGTAAAAGCCGCCATAGAGCAGGCCGATCCAGAGGCCGGTCGCGCCGAGGTCGCGCGCGTAGATCGAGAGCATCGGCGAATAGGCGGTGGTGCCGATGAGGTTGATTGTGACCGAGATGAGGAGGACGAGGAGTGCGCGTCGGGCGATGTCCTCTGTGAGCGACGCCGTGCCTGACGCGCGTTCGTCTGCTACTTCACTGACGCCTGTCGCCATTCACTCCCCCGCCTGCATGTGCTCACTCGTTGAACGCATGCTACTGCGGGGCTATCTGGCGGTCTATCGCCGTGCGGCACAACATCCTGACATGATCGTTGGTGCCGGTGCACAACGTCGGTGAACGGGTGGCTAGCGCGGCATCAGTGGGCCACGCTCCCACTTGTCCTTCTGGAAGCCAGGCGTCGTCCAGCGCGCGCGGTTGTCATTGCCACGGCCGCTGTTGGAGCCGGCGCCGTAGAAGCCAGAGCCGGGGGTCGGCTGGCGGTAAATATCACCATTCTCCGTTTTGATGAATGCGCCGACCTCGAACTCGTCGCCGCTGCCGGCATCTTCCATCTCGATGTCTTCGGGTTCCGCCACGGCCTCAGGTGTCACGTCCTGCGTCTCGTCAGTCATGTCGGGCTCCAATCGTCTCCGCCGCTAACTTCGTGCGCGCTGCTCATTTGAATCATGGCTGATCCGTCGCCGAACGGCCAACTCGTTCGTCGGAACGCAGGATACTCGATGGAAGCGAGCGGCGGAATCGTTGACAGGCAAGCAGGTGCTTGCGTATCATCCGTCGGCATGGACGACGTATTCAGGGCGCTTGCCGATCCGACGCGGCGGACGATTCTGGACGAGCTGACGGCTCGTGATGGGCAGACGCTGTTCGAGATTTGCGGCAGGTTGACGATGATCCACGGCATCACGTCGTCGCGCCAGGCTATCTCACAGCATCTGGATGTGCTGGAGGCCGCCGGATTGGTCGAGACTCGGCGCGATGGTCGCTACAAGTTCCACTACATCAACATCGAGCCGCTCCGGCCGATCGTCGAGCGCTGGCTGCATACGTCCGGTACCGATGATCGTGAACCCGAAACGAGGAGGCAGTCGTGAGAATCAAGCTGGCCAGTATCTTTGTTGATGATCTGGATAAGGCGTTGCGCTTTTATACCGAGGTGCTGGGCTTTGCGAAGAAGAACGACATCGCGATGGGCGCGGCACGCTGGCTGACCGTTGTCTCGCCGCAGGAGCCGGACGGCACCGAGCTGGTGCTCGAACCGGACACGCACCCGGCGGTTCAGCCGTTCAAGGATGCGCTCGTTGCCGATGGTATCCCGTTCAACTCCTTCGCTGTCGAAGATGTGCGCGCTGAATACGAGCGCATGCGCGGCCTCGGTGTGCGCTTCACGCAGCCGCCGGTAGACATGGGGACGGTGACGATCGCTGTGCTTGACGACACCTGCGGCAACCTGATCCAGATCCACAAGGAAGCGAGCTAGGCGCGACTCGTCCTGCCCCATCGCCGATGACACAAAGAGAACGCCGGCCCCAAAGCGGGGCCGGCGTTCTGGATCGGTCGCAACCGAGGTGGCTGGACTAGTAGTCCATGCCGCCCGGCATGGCCGGCATGGCCGGTGCTTCCGATGGCTTCTCGGTGATGAGCGCCTCGGTGGTCAGGATCATGCCCGCAATCGAGGCGGCGTTCTGGATCGCCGAGCGGGTGACCTTGGCCGGGTCGATGATGCCCCACTCGAACATGTCGCCGTACTCGCCACGGATGACTTCGTAACCGAGGTTCGGGTTGTTCTGCTCACCCTGCAGGCGGCGGATGGTCGAGACAACGACCGGGCCGTCCTGGCCGGCGTTCTCGACGATGCCGCGCATCGGGGCCTCAAGAGCGCGCTTCAGGATCTGGACGCCAGTCTTGACGTCGCCCTCAGCCTCGACACCTTCCAGATAGGACGCGGCGCGAACCAGCGCAACGCCACCACCCGGGACCATGCCTTCTTCGACACCGGCGCGGGCGGCCGACAGGGCGTCCTCAACGCGGTGCTTCTTCTCCTTGAGCTCGGTCTCGGTCGCAGCGCCAACCTTGATGACGGCAACGCCACCGGCCAGCTTGGCCATGCGCTCCTGGAGCTTCTCGCGGTCGAAGTCGGAGGTCGTCGTCTCGATCTGAGCCTTGATCTGCTCGATGCGGCCCTTGATCTCGCCTTCCTCGCCGGCACCCTCAACGATGGTGGTGTCGTCCTTGGTGGCGACGACGCGGCGGGCGCGGCCGAGGTCGTCGATGGTCGCGCTCTCGAGCTTGCGGCCGACTTCCTCGGAGATGACCTGGCCACCGGTCAGGATGGCGATGTCACGCAGCATCTCCTTGCGGCGATCACCGAAGCCCGGAGCCTTGACGGCCAGGACGTTGATCGTGCCGCGCAGCTTGTTGACGACCAGGGTCGCCAGTGCTTCGCCGTCAACATCCTCAGCGACGATCAGGAAGCTCTTGGTGACCTGCAGGGCCTTCTCAAGGATCGGCAGCAGGTCGGCAACAGCCGAGATCTTCTTGTCGGTGATGAGGATCATCGGATCATCAAGGACCGACTCCATGCGCTCGGTGTTGGTGACGAAGTAGGGGGAGATGTAGCCGCGGTCGATCTGCATACCTTCGGTGAACTCAGTCTCGAACTGCAGACCACGCGACTCCTCGACGGTGATGACACCATCGCGGCCGACCTTCTCCATGACGTCGGCGATCAGCGAGCCGATCTCCTTGTCAGCAGCGGAGATGGTGGCGACGTCAGCGATGTCGTCCTTGCCGCGGACTTCCTTGGACATCTCCTTGACCGCCTCGACGGCCTTCTCAGCGCCGAGCTCGATGCCCTGCTTCAGCAGCATGGCGTTCGCGCCGGCGGCGATGTTGCGCAGACCCTCGTGGACAATGGCCTGGGCCAGGACGGTGGCAGTGGTGGTGCCGTCGCCGGCGACGTCGTTGGTCTTGGTCGCGGCTTCCTTGAGCAGCTGGGCACCCATGTTCTCGAACGGGTCCTCGAGCTCAATCTCCTTGGCAACGGTGACGCCGTCGTGGGTGACGGTCGGCGCGCCGAACTTCTTGTCGAGCGCGACGTTGCGGCCCTTCGGGCCGAGGGTGGTTTTCACCGCGTTGGCCAGCGTATCAATGCCGACCTTCAGCGACTTACGCGCTTCTTCATCGAATGTGATGATCTTCGCAGCCACGTGCTACGTTCCTCCTTGAATACAACGATTCGGACGAGACAGAACATCCGCCGTCGCGGATTGGCGACGGGCGGTGAGCATTACTCAGAGATAACGGCGAGGATGTCCTTCTCGGAGAGGATCAGCAGCTCCTCGTCATCCACCTTGAACTCGGTGCCCGCATACTTGGCAAAGAGAACCTTGTCGCCGACCTTGACGTCGAGCGGAATGCGCTTCTCGCCCTCGTCATCGTAGCGGCCGGGGCCAACGGCGAGCACTTCACCGCGCTGCGGCTTTTCCTTGGCCGTGTCTGGCAGGACGATGCCGCTCTTCGTGACCTCTTCGCGCGACTGCGGCCGCACGATGACGCGCTCGCCGAGTGGCTTGAGAGTCGTCGCAGTAGTTGCCACCTGTGATAACCTCCTCGTAATTCCGATCAGCATTGCGGCCTGTCGCCGCATCCTCCCGTATTGCGTTAGCACTCTAACAACGAGAGTGCTAATCCACTGCAAACTATAGATGACCCTGCACCGAAACGCAAGAGGGTTTAGCAGTTGCGTCGTGCGATTGCCAGCGAGTGCTCTGGCTGTGTTGGCGCATTGGGAACGGTGCGACCTCCGCCCGGACGGGAAGGGCCGGGATCTTCAGCGGTGCTGATATGAGTCCCTATTTCCTCACCCCGGAGGTCACCCGCAAGTATATGTCCGCTACCATCTATACAGGCCCTGGCGCTCGATTGTGGACAAGCAGTCGCCATTGACTCCCTTCAGGGGGAGATGCTGATACCTGTCGGTCCCTGATCCCTTTAGAACACTCCCGCCTCGCGTTCACGCTCCCCGGTCCAGGCGATGACCGCGGCGCGCTGCTCGGCTGTGAGACGTTCGGCGAGGTCGTGCAAGAGGCAGTGGCCGGCCCAGGCGAGGAAGAGCGGCAGATTGGTGAGTGGTCCCGCAGCGCCCTCATAGCCGTCGAGCAGGCCACGCTCGAACACGGCGAGGGCAGACTGAAGATCGGACGGAAGCTCGCCGGTCGCGAAGCGCAGGATCGTGATTGTCCGGGCCAGATCGGCGCGTTGATCGCCAGCGGCAGCGTTGGCCCAGTCCAGCACGCCGGTCATCGTCGCGCCGTCGGTCAGCAGGTTGAGCGGGTGGTAATCGAGATGGAGCAGCCGCGGCGGTCCCGCGACGGATGCCAGCGCGCGTCCAAGAGGGTCGGGGATTGGGAACCAGGCCAGCCAGGGGCGCTCAAGCACGATGCGCGGGGGCTGGATGGCATGGATCTCTGCCAGCGTCCGGCCAGCAGCGAGACCAAGCGGTTCGGCCAGCGATGGCTCGTCGATTATCGCGTCAGCGACCGTGCGGCCCGGGAGCCAGTCCATCAGCAGCGCTGGCCGCTCCGCCGAGATCCCGGCGGCTCGAATGGCTGGGACGGGAACGCCACCCTCGGATGCATGCAGCATCACCAACGTCTCGAAGGTGCGCTGTCGCTCCCGGCCGGCCGCGAAAACGCGTAGTGCCCAGGTTTCTGACCCACGCTCGACGCGGAACAGTGCGGCATCCAGTCCGCCCATGACGGGCGTCACTGCGTCGGCATCCACAACGCCGAGTGCTGCGAGGACCGCGTACGGGTCGAGCTGGGATGACAAAAACCCTCCATCGACGTTTTTCATGACGTCCTGGTTGACGCTGGCACGGTCAGTATAAATTCCCGGCGAGCTGCCACGCCGCGATACAGTGTCTTCCGGTCTATTCTGGCGTCGGCGGCCGGCTGTGGAAATCAAGTTCCGCTGACCCCCTTTAGTGGGGATTGATGCTAGGGAGCCTGCCCGACCGAGTGCCATTCTTCCAACTTCTGCTGCCGGTGGCGGGTTGTCGCATCCCAAAGGATCAGCATGATGACGCTTGATCGCCGATCGTTACCGGACACGATCCAGCGTGCTATTGAGACGAGCCTCGGCTCGGTCTCAGCAGCCAACCCACTCGGAGGCATGAGCGGTGCCAGTGTCTGGCGGCTGCGCGGCGATGGCCAATTGGCGATCCTGAAGCGGAGCGGCAGTGGCGTCGAAACGTACGTCTACACTGAGCTGGCCGGAAGGCTCCGTGCTGCGGGAATCGGGCTGCCCGATCTGTACGCATCTGCCGAGCGCGACGGCACATACTGGCTGCTGCTGGAGAACATTCCCCAGCCAGTATCTACCGATCATCTGCTCACGGCTCCTTCCATTATGAAGCTGCTGCGGCGCGTGCATGGCATCGAGACGACGCTGCCGTTACCGGATGACCGCTATCGCCCCGCCTGGCCGAACGAAATGACCCGGCAGGCGCTGACCCTGCTTTCGCCGGAAGATCCCACCGCAGTGGCCGCGCTGCTGGAGGATGTGCGCGCGCGCTGCCTGCCGCTCTTTGCGCCGACCGCTCTGATCGCCGGAGACCCGAACATCACAAACTGGGGACTGCGCGATGACGGCTCCGTCGTTCTGTTTGACTGGGAACGGATCACACTGGGGAACCCGGCGATTGACCTTGCGATCCTCGTGCCGGGGTTTGGTGATCGTGATGTCTATCGTCGTCTGGCAGCTTCCTATCTCAGCGGTTCGTCCGAAGTCGCAACCGAAACGCTCGCGCGCCAGATCGCCGACGCCAAGGTCTGGAGCGTCGTCGAATTTCTGGCTGCCTGCGCGCGCGGTGAGATCGTGCCAACCTTCGATCTCGATGCGCTACTGGGCGTGATCCTCGCCTGGCTGCGACTGGTGGACGGTGGGGCGTAGCAACGCCGGTCTGTTAGAGTCTGGCGGCAACCGCTTGAACGCATGAGAGGCAGCCCGGATGCTCCGACGGCCAATCATCTTCCTCCTGATGCTGACACTGACGCTCTCGGCAGTGAGCCTGCCGCTTGTCACGACGCCGCAGGCCGCGCGCGCCGCCGCGCCCGGCAATGCGTTCTTCCAGCAGACGTGGGAGCGGACGGACGAGCCGGTGGCCGCGCAGGCGGTGTCGCGGACGTGGGTCTGGGGGTCGGAGGCATTCACCGATCCGGCCGGCGAGGCGTACGCTGACGCACCGGGTGGTGTCCGGCTGGTGCAGTATTTCGACAAGAGCCGGATGGAGATCAACGATCCGGCGCACGATCCAACCGATCTCTGGTTCGTCACGAACGGCCTGCTGGCGAAAGAGCTGATTACCGGAGCACTGCAAACGGGTGACGACAGTTGGGACGAACGCGGCGCGGCGCAGGTCAACATCGCCGGCGATCCGCTGGCGACGACGTCGCCGACCTACGCCAGCTTCGCCGGCCAACTCGGGGCACCGGCGCTCGCTGGCGGAGCGGCGATCACGCAGACCATCTCCCGCGACGGCACCCTCGACTGCTGCGTCAATGACAGCCACGGGGTTACTGCCGGGCCGCTCGCCGACCTGACCGGCCACCGTGTGGCCAGCGTCTTCTGGGACTACCTCAACAGCAGCGGCACGATCGTTGAGCGCACGTACCGAACGCGCGGGGCGCTCTTCGCCAATCCGTACTACGCGACTGGCTACCCGATCGCGGAAGCAGCCTGGGCCTGGGTGCCCGTCGCTGGCGTCGAGCAATGGGTGCTGGTCCAGCCGTTCGAGCGCCGCGTGCTGACCTACACGCCCGGCAACGCCGCCGGCTGGCAGGTCGAGATGGGCAACGTCGGGCAGCATTACTACCGGTGGCGCTACGGTGCCGGCTCCGCGCCGCTCTCCGCGCCAGGCTGGCAGCTTCCCGCCGTTCCGGAGTGGACACCTGCCGGTCAGTCAGTCGATATCCCGGATGTTGACGCCACCTACCGCCTCGCCATCCATGGGGCGAACGTCGACACCGGCGCAGTCGACGCGACGGCGACGATCGACATCCAGCGATTCAACACCCCTGCGCCGTCGACGCTCTATCTGCAGGTCGTCCCAGCCGCCTACGGCTACTTCACCCTCGACTCGCTGACGCTGAACGGTCAGGCAGTCTCGCCAGACTGGATCGACGGCGGTTTCACCCTCGGCGTGCCGTTGCCGCTCGGCACATCTGCGCCGATGACGGTTGCTGTCGATTTCCGTCTGTCGGTTGGCCAGGAGTCGAGTGGTTGGGGCGGTACGTCGCTGGATAGTGGTGTGCTGCGGCTCGGCTACTGGTTCCCGATCATCTCGGACCGGCACGTCTTCTCCGAGACGCTCGATCCATCGCAATCGCGAGTTGCAGATTACGAAGTCACAGTCGATGTTGCGCCCGATGTCGTCGTCGCGCATACCGGAACCGAGTCGGGCCGCAAGTCGCTGCCGGACGGCCGGACGCGCTACACGCTCTCGGCGACTGACGTTCGCGACTTCGCGCTAGCTCTGTCGCGCTCCTTTACTACGCAAGAGCGCACGCTCTCCAACGGCACAGTGGCGCGCTACTACAGCCATCCTGCCAGCCCGAGCGGTGCGGCTGCGGGCGCCTTCGATGCTGCCGAGAAGACAGTGTCACTGATGAACGGGCTGATCGGTCCGTATCCGTACCCCACCCTGACCATCGTCGATGTCGGACCACGCATGCCGGGCGGCCTGGAGTTCCCCGGCCTGATCTACATCAATGGCGCCTACGCGCCGCTGGATCGGCTCGTCGTCCATGAGATCGCGCACCAGTGGATGTACGCAATCATCGGCAACCGCACGCTGGTCGATGGCTGGATTGACGAAGGTGCGGCCGAGTTTTTCGAGCGCGGTCTGCTGACCGGCTTCACCGAGGTGCCGTCGCCGCCGAGCGGTGGCTACCAGTTCTGGCTGGACGCCGACGCCCGCGAGCTGGCCGCGGCGGACGGCCGCCAGTGGTACTACTCGATCTACGAGCAGGGCGCGCGCTTCTATTATCAAGTCGCCTGGCAGATGGGCTGGGATGCGTTCTGGGATGCCTGGCGCGATCTGTACCAGCGCCACGCCTTCGACGTCGTCACGCCCGTCGAAATGCTCTCGATCTTCCAGTCGCACAGCCCGACCGACCTGCGCCCGCTCTACGACGACTACTTCCGCTACCCGTGGATCTGGGATCTGCTGCCCGCTGGTGGGTGATTCTGCGCTGTCGGAGTGATCCGATTCATGGGTTCATCCAGAGCGTTCGCGCTGGATCGTAGGACAGGGGATCGATCCATACGAACAGTAGATGCAACAGTCTCCGGGTTTCGGCTGCATTTGCGCCCCACACTGGGTGCAGACATAGCGGACAACTCACCGATGCTCTGGCATCGTCTCGGTGTGGGCGAATCCGCATCGAGGGCACGTAACCACTGACTGGTCAACGATCATGTTCATGGATCGCCGTTCCTTCTAGCTCTTCGACGCCTGGTGCACTTTCACGAGATCAAGGAGAGCGTCTCGCCCGACAGGCGGCTGTTGTCTCCACGAGACAGTGTACGCGCGGGTGGCGAGATTGGTGCTGACCTCGTGAATGTGGTGCGCTTCGCGTGTCGCGCGACGACTGAGGAGCGGATGGCTCTTGGCCTGTGCCCCGATGAGCTGATTGACGACCCAGCCGAATGGCTCGATCCCGGCTCGACGCAGATCATCCTGCAGCCGACTTGCCTCGAGGATCGGTGTAGTCTCCGGGAGTGTCACCACCAGAATGCGGGCGAAATCCGGATCCTGCAGCCGCATGAGCGGCGTCGTCAGTCGGCCAGCACCACCCGCCGTCGTGCGCATGATCTCGTGATGATAGGCCCCGGTCGTGTCCATCAGCAGCAGTGTGTGACCGGTCGGCGCGGTGTCGAGGACGACGAAGCCGGAGCGTGCCTTCCCCAGGAGTCGCGAAAATGCGCGGAAGACGGCGACCTCCTCGGTACACGGTGAGCGCAGATCCTCCTCCAGCAGCGCCAGTTCGGCTGATTCCAGTTGGCCGGCGGATCGGATGACATCCGCTCGGTAGCGCTCGGTCTCGACTTCAGGATCGATGCGACTGACGCTGAGATTCGTGGGGAGGTCACCGGCGAGTGCGTCGAGCACGTGCGCGGCCGGGTCGGTCGTCGACAGGTGTACGCGTTGGCCTCGCTCGGCCAGCGCGACGGCGATCGCGGCGGCCACCGTCGTCTTTCCGACCCCGCCCTTCCCCATGGTCATGATCACGCCCGGGCCCTGTGCTTCCAGCTCGGCAACGAGCTCTTCCAGCCCTGCAGCGAGCTCGAGATCGAACGGTACCGGCGGATCGGCGTTGAGATCTCGACCGTGCGCGAGCGCGCGGAGTGCGTCCGTCCCGATCAGGTCGGAGGCTACCAGCGGAACCATCGATGTTGTGACGGCGGCCAGGGCTTCCGGGATGTCGTCGAGGGCTGCCGACTGCCGCGCGATCAGCGCTGTCGCGATGGCGTCGGAATCCGACGGCTGGACGAACAGGCCGTTGATGATCAGCTGTTGGTTGGTGATGCCGAGCTCTGCCAGCTCCGCACCGGTACGGCCGGCTTCGCGCAACGCGCCAGGCTCCGGCCGCGAGACCAGAACGAGTGTTGTGCGCTCCGCGTCTGCCAGCTCACGGACGGCTGCTGCGTACCGGTCACGCTGCATGTCGATGCCGGCCAACGGGCCGAGGCAGCTCGCGCCGCGAGGGCTTTCTGTCAGATAGCTGCTCCAGGCATTGGCCAGACTCAAGAGCCGGAGCGTGTGTCCAGTTGGCGCGGTATCGAAGACGACGTGGTCGAATGGCGTGGTCCAGACGGGATCTGCCAACAAGCGGGTGAATTCGTCGAACGCAGCAATTTCGACCGTGCAGGCACCGGAGAGCTGTTCCTCCGCTGCGCGAATCTCCTCGGCGCTGGCAACTCCACGCAATGGCGCAACCGTACGCTCGCGATACGCCTCCGCCGTTCGGTGGGGATCAATGTTCAGCAACATGAGGCCCGGAACATCAGCAACCGGGGTTGGCGTATCACCGATCGTCGTCTGGAAGACATCGTCGAGGTTCGACGCAGGATCGGTGCTGACGAGCAGGACGCGTTTGCCGCTATCGGCGAGAGCGACGGCGACGCTGCTGGCGACTGTCGTCTTGCCGACGCCTCCCTTGCCGGTAAAGAACAGGAACGGTGTCCCCCAACCGGTCCAGTCGAGCAACGGCATTGTTGGTATTGATGCGGCGGCAGTGTCGAGTTCAGTGTTTCTGATCATTCAAGCCCTCATGTCAGCACCGAAGATGCTGCATCCTCAATGTCGATTATTCGAACGACTGAACCCACGATCGCAATTGCACGGCGATCTCGTCACGAACCTGACTGAATGCGCGCAGGCGCTCCGTATCGGTGCCTTCTGCGAGGCTGGGATCCTTGAATGACCAATGGATGCGCGTTGGCGCGCCGGGGAAGTAGGGACAGCTTTCGTTTGCGGCGTCGCAGACGGTGATGACATAGTCGAACTTGTCGTTGATGAATTCGTCGAGGTGCTTCGACCGCGCGCCCGAAATGTCGATGTCGACGTTTGCCATCGCCTGCACCGCCAATGGGTGTACCCGCGTTGCCTCAGTTCCGGCAGATGAAACCTCGAACCGAGCGCCACCAATCTGCCGTAGCAGTGCTTCGGCCATCTGAGATCGAGCTGAGTTGTGGGTGCAGAGAATCAGGATCTTCACCGACGGTTGCTCGTCATTCACGTTCAAGTCCCTTTGGCTGTTATTGCTGGTTATTCATGTGACATCGAGAACGTATCGACGTTCGCCGGAGAGCAGCACGACGGAGCGACCTCAGGCAGTCGGCTCGGCGACAGGAACGCCGACAGTAGATCACCCAGGTCTGAAAGCGCCTCGCGATTGACGGAGTAATAGATCCAGCGGGCATCGTTTGTGTCGCGGCGGGCGTCGATCAGACCACTGCCGCGCAGGATGCCGAGGTGGTGGGAGATGAGGTTCGGTGCCAGACCGAGCAGTCCGCCCATCTCGCAGTTGCAGCGCTCGCCGCCCATCAACAGGTTGAAAATCCGCAGGCGGGTGGGATCGGCCAGAACCTTCAGGGTTACGGCGATCTCTTCGATCGATTTCGTCGGCGAAAGGGTCATTGTCAACATGCGATCCTCGTGTTATTAATTCAATGTTCGTTGAAGTATATGCGCTGGGCACGCAGCTCGGCAAGTCGCCAACGACAGCGCCCGGCGCAGAACCACAGGAGGAACCTCTGATGAGTGACGTACACGCGGAGGATGTTCGCGCGACCGTCCAGCGAAAATACGCCGAGGCCGCCACGGCGGTTATCAACGGCAGCACAGCGAGTTGCTGCGGATCGTCCGATTCGGCTTGCTGCGGCTCCAGTGACGTCCCGCTCAGCTCGTTGCTGGCTGACCGCGACTACTCGGTCGACGAGACCAGCGTGCTGCCCGAGGCTGCCGTCCTGGCTTCGCTGGGCTGCGGCAATCCGACCGCGCTCGCGCAGCTTGAGCCGGGGCAGGTCGTCCTCGACCTTGGCTCGGGTGGCGGGATCGATGTCCTGCTCTCTGCACGCCGGGTTGGTCCGGACGGCTTCGTCTACGGGCTGGACATGACTGACGAGATGCTGGCGCTGGCCGAACGGAATCGCGCCGAGGCTGGTGTCGAGAACGTCCGCTTCCTGAAGGGGGAGATCGAGAACATCCCGTTGCCGGATAACAGCGTCGATGTCATTATCTCCAACTGCGTGATCAATCTGTCTGCCGACAAGCCGCGAGTCCTGCGGGAGGCGTATCGGGTGCTACGACCGGGCGGCCTGTTTGCCGTCTCGGATGTCGTTGTTCAAGGCAGCCTGCCGGACTCGGTTCGCTCCGATATGGAGGCGTGGGCTGGTTGTATTGCTGGCGCGCTGGAGGAGGGTGAGTATCTGGATGGCCTGGCGGCCGCCGGGTTCGCTGAAGCCAGCATCGAGATGACGAACACCTACGGTGCTGATGCGGCCGGCGGCTGCTGCGGTGCCGCCTCTGCCGATGATGCGTCGTCCGATGGCCGCCTGATCAGCGGCTTCATCCGCGCGCGCAAGCCCGTCTGAACCAATGCCGGTGAGCGAGGAAAAGTCGGTTCCGCGACCACGACGTATCTACTACGGCTGGGTTATGGTGCTGACACTCTCGCTCACCGAGATCACTTCTTGGGGTGTTCTTTATTACGCCTTCTCCGTCTTTCTGACTCCGATCAAAGACTCGCAAGGCTGGTCGGTCGCCGAGATCACCGGCGCGTATTCACTGGCACTGCTGATCTCCGGAGCCGCCGCAATCCCGGTCGGTCGCTGGCTCGATCGGCACGGTCCGCGCGTCCTGATGACGATCGGTTCGATCGCCGCGACTGCGCTCGTTTTCGCCTGGTCGCGCGTCGATTCGCTCCTCGGCTTCTACCTCGTCTGGGCCGGGATCGGGCTGGCGATGGCAGCGGTGCTCTACGAGCCGGCCTTTCAGGTCGTCGCGATCTGGTTCCGTCGCCACCGCGCAAGAGCGCTGACGGTGCTGACGTTCATCGCCGGGCTGGCGAGCGTCATCTATATCCCGCTCAGCGAGCGGCTGGTCAGTGCTTACGGTTGGCGCGAGGCGCTGCTGATCCTGGCCGTGATCCTCGGCTGCCTGACAATTCCGCTCCATGCGCTCGTGCTGCGGCGCAGCCCGGAACAGGTTGGGCAAACGCCGGATGGCCTGCTGGTGTCTGCGCCGGTCGCTACGCGCGACGCGCCTGAGGCCGCCGTGACACCGCGCGACGCCCTGCGCAGCCCGGCGTTCTGGTGGCTGACCGGCTCGTTCGTGCTGGCCATGCTGGCGACGATGACGATGACCGTCCACCTCATCCCGTATCTGATCGATCGTGGCTTTTCGTCTGGATTCGCCGCCTCTGCGGCTGGGGCCATCGGCCTGCTGGCATTACCCGGTCGGCTGATCTTCACGCCGCTGGGCGAGCGCGTCCACCGGCGCGTCGTAACTGCCGCGATCTTCGTCGTCCAGATGGCTGCGCTGGCGATCCTGGTGCTGACACCGGGGAAGTGGGGCGTCGTCCTGTTCGTCATCCTCTTCGGCGCGGGGTTCGGCGCGATCACGCCGGCGCGCGCCGCGCTCGTCTCCGACCTCTTCGGCGCGTCCAGCTATGGCGCGATCAACGGCGTCGTCGCGCTCTGCATCACCGTCGCTCGGTCCATCGCGCCGGTCGGGGCCGGGCTGTTGCTCGTGGCGCTCGGCTCCTACACACCAATTATCTGGCTGGCTGTCGGGCTGTCGGGTGCTGCCGCGCTGGCTGCGCTGCGGGCGCGGTGAGAGTGCCGTGGGCTGGCAGGATCTGACGTACCGTTAGCGTTGCGCAAGTGATTCCAGCGCTGATCGATAGCGATCGATGAAACGGTTGACGCGGTCAATGAAGTCAGAATCTATAGGCTGATTGGCGGATGGATGAATCACCTGGCGTTGCTCTTCGTCCCATTGGGTGTCGTTCTGGGCATCTCGCTGCGAGCTCAAGAAGTCTTGATTGTCCATAAATGAAACCAACCTGCCGACTGGCAACGATGGAAAGCGATGCCTGCAAAGGACATATTCAGAGCGTTGTCTGGTGCGAGACAACGCTTGCATACCAATGGATCGCTTCGTAGTAAGACGGCCGAACACCAATCGCATGTGTAGGTGTCCGGCCCCCTTGATCTGCCATCGTCGCTGACAAAAGCTTGCGGTTATCCGCGACCGCGTATTTGGTCAGTCCCCGACCGCGAGCGTCTGCGTCTTCATCGCGGCGGCTAGCGCCTGATCGAAGTCGCGCATGAGGTCCTGCGGATCCTCGAGGCCAATTGATAGGCGGACCATCTTGTCGGTCAGCCCCATGCGCTCCTTCTCGGCCTTCGGCACGTCGGAGTGCGTCATCGTTGAGGGGTGCTCGGCGAGCGATTCGGTGCCGCCGAGGCTGACTGCGAGGTGGCAGATCTTCAGCGCGTTGAGGAAGGCGAACGCCTCCGCCTCGCCGCCGCGCACGTCGAACGACACCATCGCGCCCGGCGCGAGGCATTGACGCTGGTAAACGTCATACTGCGGATCGGATTCGTCGATGTGTCCGAGGTAGTAGACCTTCTCGACCGCCGGGTGATCGCGCAGGAACTCGGCGATGAGCTTGGCGTTCTCGGTCTGCTGGACCATCCGGATCTTCAGCGTCTCCAGACTGCGCAGCATCAGCCAGCCGTGGAAGGGCGAGAGCATCGAGCCGAAGAAGGTGCGCAGCGCCCGCACCGGTGCCATGACCGTCTTCGAGCCGAGGCAGGCACCGGCAATAAGATCGCTGTGGCCGCCGATGTACTTGGTCGCCGAATAGATCACCAGGTCCGCGCCGTGCTTCAGCGGCTGTGACCAGACCGGGCCGAGGAACGTGTTATCGACAGCCACCGGGACGTGCCGCTCAGCGGTTGAAAGTGACCGCGCAATTGCCGCGCAGTGGGCGATGTCGACGAGCGCGTTGGTCGGATTGGCTGGCGTCTCGATGTAGATCATGCCGACCGAGCCGGGAGCAAGTCCGGCGACGGCTTCTTCCAGCGCTTCCGGCCCTTCTCCGGCTTTGAAGCCAGCGGCCTTGATGCCGAAATCAGCCAGCACATGGCGGATGAAGTGGTCTGTACCGCCGTAGAGCGGCTCCGAGTGGACGAGCGTGTCGCCAGGACGCAGATAGGCCAGCATCGTCGTTGTGATCGCTGCCATGCCGCTAGCGAAGACCGCGCACGACTCTGCCTCGTCCCAGATCGCCAGCCGATCCTCGACGATCTCCAGATCCGGGTTATTGATCCGGCTGTAGATCAGCCCCGACTCCTCGCCCGCGGCCGGCTCACGCAGACCGTAGGCGACCTCGAAGAACGCCTTGCCGTCCTCGGCCGACTTGAAGACGAAGGTCGACGTCTGAAAGATCGGCGGCTTGAGCGAGCCCTCCGACCACTCCGGTCGGTAGCCGTAGCTCATCATCAGGCTTTCGGGCCGTAGCGCATGACCGTCGATCGACGTCTGCGCATCCGATTCGCGCTTCTCCATCGCATCCTCTCCTGTCGCTACCACGCGGCACGACGCTTCGATTGCGGGATGTATGGCGCAAGCATACTCCGCGCAGGCTGTTAGCGGGTCCCCCGCATAATTCGCTCCGCGCGCTTGTCGGCTTTGTACTCATTAACCACGAGAATCGCGTGAATCACCCCCGGCACCCAGAACGCCAGCGTCAGAAAGAAGTTCAGCACCGCCTGAAACGGCTTACCGGCGAACAGCACTGCGACCGGTGGGAGCAGGATAGCGAGCAGGTAGAGCATGGGTGGGTATCCTTTCCTCATGGAGCGCCTGAACGCTACTTGAGAACCATGAAACCAGAATACGCGTCGTCCGCCAGGTTGTCGCGAACAAACATCCTCTCGGCGTGATCGCGCGCAGTGCGTTTACACTTCAGTAATCTAGGGGCCGTCCAGCGCATTATCACCTGTGATTGGTACGTGCATACTGTCCTTGACTCCCCACCACCCCACCATGTACAGTACCCGCGTGCAGCCGCTCGGCTGTGGTATGTGAGGGTGTCGCGCAGACGATGGTCGCTCGATTCAGGAAACCCAGGAGCCCCAGGCGCGGCTGATTGAAAGATCAGCCAACTTGACCTGTTGTGCTTCGTTGGTTTCTGGAGTGACGTGTGACATCTTCCGATTCTTCGATTTCCACGATCTGTACATCTCAAAAGACTGAGGTGCTCTCGCCGTTGACGGTCGCTGTGTTGCGTGCCGTGACGGTGGCGATCCCCCTCCCTTCCCCTCGTTGCGTCAGGCGTCGCGCCTGACATCACGCTGTCCGCCCACGCTGGGCGTGACGTGCTGGTGATGTCTGGACGCTGACGATCCTGACGAGCGTGTGCTCGCGGGAGAGGGTTCTTTTCGCATGCCGTTTGTGGTCTGCGACCGAGTGATGAGGACGAGGTGAATTCGTTGGCAGCCCCGAAGCTGTGGGACAAAGGCTATGACGTCGATCCGCGCATCCAGCGCTTCGAGGTTGGCGACGATCTGACCTGCGATCAGAAGCTCGTCGTCTCCGATGCCATCGGCTCGGTGGCGCACGCCGCCGGACTGGTGAAGATCGGCCTGCTGCCGGTCGAGACATTCCAGCTCCTCCGCGCCGAGCTGGCTCACATCGTCGATCTGGCCGAGCAGGGCGAGTTCCAGATGTCGTCCGAGGACGAGGATGTCCACACCAAGATCGAGAACTGGCTGACCAATACGCTCGGCGAGCCGGGCAAGATGATCCACACCGGCCGCTCGCGCAACGATCAGGTCGTGGTTGACATCCGGCTGTTCACCCGCCAGGCCATCTTGCCGGTCTACGGCGCGATTCTCGATGCCTGCGAGGCGCTGCTCGATCTGGCGCAGCGCCACGCGACAACGCCGATGCCAGGTTACACGCACATGCAGCGAGCGATGCTCTCGTCGGTCGGCGTCTGGGCTGGTGCCTACGTCGAGTCGCTGCTGGATGACCTGACGCTGCTCGATGCCGCCGTGGCGCTGTCCGATCAGTCGCCGCTCGGCTCGGCCGCGTCGTATGGCGTTGGCCTGCCGCTCGATCGCCAGTACGTGTCCGATCTGCTCGGCTTCGCCAAGGTGCACAACAACGTGCTCTATGCGCAGCACGGGCGCGGCAAGTTCGAGCTGGCGATTGTCCAGGCGCTGGCGCAGGTCATGCTCGACCTGTCGAAGCTGGCGCAGGACATTCTGCTGTTCACCACCTCTGAGTTCGCCTTCTTCAGTGTCGATGTCTCGGTCACCACCGGGTCGAGCATCATGCCGCAGAAGAAGAATCTGGATGCGATGGAGCTGCTGCGCGGCAAGGTGCATGTCATCGCAGCGATGCAGCAGCAGATGCTGACGATCCTCGGCGGGACGCCGTCCGGCTTCAACGCCGAGTATCAGGACACCAAGCGCCCGTTCATGGAGGCGCTCGATCTGGTCGAGTCGTCAGCGGTGGTGGCGGCGCTGAACGTGTCGCAGCTGACGCCGAACGAGGAGAAGATGTTGGCGGCCTGCTCGCCGGATCTGTTCGCGACCGATGTCGCCTACGATCTGGTGCAGAAGGGCGTGCCGTTCCGCGATGCCTACCGCCAGGTTGCGAACATGCTCGACGATCTCGCCGAGTTCGATGTGCAGGCCGTCCTGGCGATGCGCACGCATCAGGGGACGAGCGGCGACCTGCGGCTCGACGTCTCGGCGGAGAAGATCGCCGAGCGTCGGACGCAGCTGGCCGAGCGCGAGGCGGAGCTGGCGGCGATTGCTGCCGGTCTGCTCGATGGCAGCGCCGCCGACCTGCCGGGAGGGACGGACTGACGATGATCTGGCACGCGTCCTCCTGGCCGCTGGCACTGCCGGACCCTGGCAAGGGGAGGTGGTTCCCGCTGGCGAGACAGCCCATCAAACCCTGACCGGCACGAGCCGGTCGCGATGCGGCAACAGCGGACAGCCTCCCCGGTGAAGACGAGGCAACTGCAACTGATATATGGGGCGAGATTGCTCGGCCTGTGAAGATGAAAAGAGCGATTGAGATGATCGCGGAAGGAACCATTCAGATGACGACCATGTGCCCGGAGTGCGCTGCTGAGATCGAAATGTCCGACATCATCGTTGGCGAGATCGTCCAGTGCACCGACTGCAGCAGCGAGCTCGAAGTCCTCTCGACCAGCCCACTCGAGCTCGGCCTTGCGCCAGCCGAAGAGGAAGACTGGGGCGAGTAGGGGACGGGCGGCCCTCACCCCCCGCCCCCTCTCCCAACGTTGGGAGAGGGGGAGAAGCATTCGACGAGGTTGACTCTTGAACATGGCAGCCGACAGTACAACAACGCGACACCCCTCTCCCCGCGGGAGAGGGGCCGGGGGTGAGGTCTCCCCATGATCCACCTCCTCGCCCCCCGTCTCCGCGTTGAGGAGCGATTGCTGATGCAGGCGTTCGCCGAGCGCGGCCGTGAGGCTGTGCTGCTCGATGCGAAGACGCTGTCGCTGCCGCTGAATGACGTTCCTGAAGGCATCCCGGCGGTCGTACTCGATCGCGATGTCGCGACCGGTGATCGCGCCGTGCTGGGGGCGTTGCTGGCGGCGAACGGCGCTGTCGTAATCAACCGGACGGCGACGACGCGCTTGCTGGCAGATCGGCTGGCGCTGGTGCGCCATCTTGTGCTGGCGGGTGTGTCGGTGCCGGAGACGGTCGTGGCGTTCGGCGAGGATGCGGCCATTGCGGCCGCGCAGCGCATCGCCAAGCCGGTGCGGATCATGGCGCAGCAGGTGACGCCGTGGCTGCCGGATGCGGTGGCAGCGGATGACGATGCGGCTGAAGCGGTTATCGAGCACCGCGCAACGCTGGCGCACGAGACGCTCGTCCTCGTTCAGCACGCGCCGGTGGGCGCGGCCTGGCGGGCGGCGGTCGTTGGTGACGAGGTCGTGGCGGTCGGTGCCCTCACGGCTGAGGGCTTTGGCGCGTCGGATGATGCGCCGGTGGGGATTCAGGTGGCTGTTGAGCAGGTAGTCTCGCGGCTCGGCACCGGTGTCTATGCGGTCGATGTCGTCGAGACACCTGCTGGCCCGGTCGTGACCGGCGCGGGCAATCTGATCGAGTTTCGCACGCTGCAGCAGGCCGGCGTTGATGTCGCCGGGCGTATTGCGGCGTTCACCCTGTCCCAGATTGACGGAGGATCTTCAGTATGACCAGCCTTGTGACATCCACAGTCGTCGATATTGCGGCTGGGCTGGTCGAGATCCCTAGTCTCTCGCGGCAGGAATCGGTGGCGGTGACCTGGCTGGTCGAGCAGATGGCGATGCTCGGCTACGACGTGCACGTCGATGGCGCGGGGAACGCCGTCGGCAGCATCGGAACTGGTGACCGCGAGATCATGCTGCTGGGTCACATCGACACGGTGCCGGGGGACGTGCCGGTGCGGATCATCGATGGCGTGCTGCACGGGCGTGGCGCGGTCGATGCCAAGGGCCCGCTGGCGACGTTCGTTGCTGCCGGGGCGCGCGTGCTGCTGCCGGAAGGCGTGCGGGTGACGGTGATTGGCGCAGTTGGCGAGGAGTCGTTCGGCTCGCCGGGTGCGACCTGGCTGCGCGATACGCGGTCCGCGCCGGATGCCCTGATCATCGGCGAGCCGAGCGGCTGGGATGGGGTCGTGCTCGGCTACAAGGGCTCGGTGTCGTTGACCGCGACAGCGAGCTGCCCGTCAAGCCACTCTGCCGGACCAGACCCGACCGCGCCGGAGCTTGCCTTCGCCTTCTGGCAGCGCTTGCAGCAGCGGCTCCGCGAGCACAACGGCGACACACCTGACGGCTTCTCGACGCTGAATGCAACGCTGCGGTCGTTCAACGCCAATAGCGACGGCATGATCGGGGTCGCCACGCTGGAGATCACGTTCCGGCTGCCACCGGGTACGACAATCGCCTGGGTGCAGGAGCAGGTCGGCTTGCTGGCCGAAGGCGTCGATCTGTACTGGGAGCCGAATGCAGAGGCGTATCGCACCGACAAGCGCTCGCCGCTGGTCGCGCCGTTCCTGGCCGCGATCCGGGCCGCTGGCGGGACGCCGAAGCTGAAGGTCAAGACCGGCACGTCGGACATGAACGTCGTCGGCCCGGTCTGGAGCTGCCCGGCTGTCGCCTACGGCCCCGGCGATGCCCGCTACGACCACACCCCCGACGAGCAGATCCCGCTCGACGACCTCGAACGCGGCGTCACCGTCCTCAGCGCCGCCATCGAGCGCATCGCCCAGACGCTCTCTGTTGGTGCTGCATGACCTACATAGCAGCCACTGATTTTGGATCTACGAGCCACCCCCCTCTCCCACCGGGAGAGGGGGGCCGGGGGGGTGAGGTCCGGCTCGGCGTCCTTGTTTCGCACCTGCGCGAAGAGGAGAAGCTGATCATCGCCGCTGCGGGCGAGCTGGGCGTCACCACACAGGTGATCCAGGATCGGACGCTGGCGCTCGACCTGTCTGCGCCGCAGCCGCCGCAGGTCGATGTCATCCTTGATCGCTGCGTGGCGCACACGCGCGGCGGCTACGCGCTGCGGATCTTCGAGTCCTGGGGTGTCCCGACGATCAACCCGAGCGCGACAGTGACGACGTGCGACGACAAGGTCCTGATGTCGTTGGCGTTCGCGAGCGCCGGTGTTCCGGCGCTACGCACGGCGGTTGCATTCACCGTCGAGAGTGCGCTGGTGATCGGCGAAGAGTTTGGCTACCCACTGATCGTCAAGCCGGTGACCGGCTCCTGGGGACGACTGCTGGCACGGGCGAACTCGCCGCAGGATCTGCGAGCCATCCTCGAGCAGAAGCGCACGCTCGGCGGGCCACAGCATGGCGTCTTCTATTTGCAGGAGTACGTCCAGAAGCCGGGGCGCGATCTGCGCATCTTCGCCGTTGGCGGGGAGGCGATCGCGGCGTCATATCGCAATGCCGAGCACTGGATCACGAACGTAGCGCGGGGCGCTGTCTCGACGCCGTGCCCGATCACCGACGAGATCGCGGCGGTGACACGCGCTGCGACTGCCGCGGTTGGCGCTGAGATCGCTGGCGTCGATCTGGTTGAGACGCCTGATGGCCTGAAGGTCATTGAGATCAATGGCGGCGCGGAATTCAAAGGGCTGCGGGGAACGACCGATGTCCCGATCGCGCACGAGATCGTTAAACACGCCATCTCGCGCGTCGCAGCCAATCGATAAGCACATTCACAGAGGGTTGGGGAGAATAGATGACGAGTCATCAGGCCAGCATTGTTGGCGGGTCAGGGTATGCGGGCGGCGAGCTGCTGAGATTGCTGCTCGGCCACCCGGAGATTGAGGTCAAGCAGGTAACGTCGCGGTCGCTGGCCGGCAAGCTGGTGACGACATCGCATCCGAACCTGCGCAAGCGCACGACGCTGAAGTACACCGCGCCGGATCAGCTCGATGAGTGCGACGTTCTCTTTGTCTGCGTGCCACACGGTGCGTCCTCACCAAACGTCTCGGAGTATGTTGAAAAGGCGAAGGTCGTCGTCGATCTGAGCGCCGACTTCCGGTTGCGCAACGCAGCCGATTATCCGACCTGGTACGGCTGGGATCACCCGCGGCCGGAGCTGATCGCGAAGACGGTCTACGGCTTGCCGGAACTGCACCGCGACGAGATCCGTCAGGCGGACTACATCGCCAGCCCGGGCTGCAACGCGACGGCCAGCATCCTCGCACTCTATCCGCTGGCGGCCAGCGGCCTGCTCAACCCGGCGATGCCGATCATCGTTGACGCCAAGTCCGGCTCCTCGGGCGCAGGTGGCGAGTCCGGCCCGGCCAGCCACCACCCGGAGCGCAGCGGCGTGATGCGCGCGTTCAAGCCGACCGGCCACCGTCACTCGGCTGAGGTGATTCAGGAGATTTCCGTCAACGGCTTCTGCCCGCAGGTCAGCTTCACCGGCACATCGGTCGAAGCGGTGCGCGGTATTCATGTCACCGCGCATGCGTTCACCACGGAGCCGGTGACAGACAAGGATCTGTGGAAGATCTATCGCGGCGTCTACGGCAAGGAGCCGTTCATTCGCATCGTCAAGGAGTCGACCGGCATCCATCGCTCGCCGGAGCCGAAGATTCTTTCCGGCACGAACTTCTGCGATGTCGGCTTCGAGACTGACCCGCACAGCAACCGCGTCGTCGTCATGTCGGCGATCGACAACCTGATGAAGGGCGCCGCGGGGCAGGCGCTGCAGGCGATGAACATCCGCATGGGCTTCGAAGAAACGCTCGGCCTGGAGTTCACTGGTCTGCATCCGCTGTAGTCAACCAGTGTCACGCTCACCTCTCCGTTCGCAAGAGAGGGGTGTACGTGACTCGGTTCGTATGAACGATGGTGGCCTCACCCCTCCCTTCGCAGGGGAGGGGCAGGGGGAGGGGTAACTGGGAACATGCTCGTTATCAAGCTCGGCGGTAGCGCCGGAATCGAGCCAGCCGCAACGCTCGACGACCTCGCCGGACTCTGGCCGGGCGAGCGCATCGTCTTCGTCCACGGCGCGAACGCCGCGCTGGACGCGTTTCAGCGCCAGGTTGGCCACGAGCCACGGCTCGTCACGTCGTCAACCGGACAGGTCAGCCGCTTCACCGACCCGGAGACGATGGACGACTTCCTCGCCATCTACGCTGGGCGGGTGAACAAGCGGCTCGTTGAGGGCTTGCAGATGCGCGGTGTCAACGCGGTCGGGCTGACTGCGCTGGACGGCGGTATCGCTCGTGGGCCACGCAAAGACACGATCCGGATCGTCGAGGATGGCAAGCCGAAGGTGCTGCGTGGCGACTATGCCGGCAGCATCCGCCAGATCGACACCCGCCTGATCGATCTGCTGCTCGACAACGGCTACCTGCCGGTCCTGACTCCGCCGGCTGTCAGCCTGAACGGCGAGGCGATCAACGTCGATGGCGATAAGCTGTCGCTGCGGCTGGCCGAGGCGCTGAACGCGACCGCACTCATCATCCTCTCCAACACCGCCGGATTGCTCGCCGACGTGGATGATCCTGCATCACTGGTGCGCGTCATCAACACGAGCGATCCCGCAAGCGTCGACGCCGCGATGACGGCGGCCGGTGGCCGGATGAAAAAGAAGGTGCAGGCCGGCATCGACGCCGTCGCCGCCGGTATCGGCCGCGTCGTCTTCGCTGACGCCCGCATCGACCAACCGGTGTCTCGTGCGCTGGCAGGCGAAGGCACGGTTGTGACGAACAACGATGGCCTGTAGGGGCGTATCGCATACGCCCGTTCTGCCCCCGATCCGCCGGGCCGACAGCCACGACGTTCTATTGCCTTGCTGGATGGATGCGGATCTAGCCAATAGTCCCAGGGTCGGGTCCCCGTGCCAGATGGATGCGCATCTGACCGGGCGTATGCAATACGCCCCTGCATGATGAACGTGTGCCGAATGTGAAGGAACGAATGATGACGACGACAGCCGATATCTATGCCGCCGACAAGTCGTTGCAACCGCCGCTGTATGCGAAGCGCGACGTCGTGCTGGCGCGTGGCGAGGGCGCGACGCTCTGGGATGTTGATGGCCGCTCCTATGTCGACATGATGAGCAACTACGGCGTCAACATCCTCGGCCACGCGCATCCTGCCGTCACCGAGGCGATCACGCAGCAGGCCGGGGCGCTCATTAGCTGCCATCAGTCGTTCGCCAACGATGTCCGCGCTCAGTTTCTGGAAACGCTCACTGGAATCGCTCCGGAAGGACTGAACCGCGTCTTCCTTTCTAACTCCGGTACCGAGGCGATTGAGGCGGCGCTCAAGTTCGCTCGCGTCGTGACTGGCCGCACTGGCATCGTCGCGGCTCGTGGCGGCTATCACGGTCGCACAATTGGCGCGCTGGCCGCGACGGCAGAGAAGAAGTATCGCGAGCCGTTCGCCTCGATCCTGTCGGCGGCGACCCATGTGCCGTTCAACGATCTCGATGCGCTCGAAGCGGCGATCGACAGCACGACCGCGATTGTCATCCTGGAGCCGATTCAGGGTGAGGGCGGCATCGTCGTCCCGGATGCCGACTATCTGGCCGGCGCGCAGTTCCTGGCACGCTCGGCTGGCGCACTGCTCGTCATCGACGAGGTGCAGACGGCGCTACGCACCGGCGCGTTCTTCGCCTGCCAGCACAGTGGCATCACGCCGGACCTGCTGGCGACGGCCAAGGGGCTGGCCAATGGCGTGCCGATCGGCGCGACGCTGATGACGGAGGAGATCGCTGCGGCGCTCGGTGGCGGCGTGCACGGCTCGACGTTCGGCGGCAATCCGCTGGCCTGCGCGGCCGGGCTGGCGACGATCGAGGCGATTCGCACCGAGGGCCTGCTGGAGCGCAGCGTCACGCTCGGCGACCGCCTGCGCGACGGCATCGCTGCGCTGAACCATCCGAAGATTCGTGCCGTGCGTGGACAGGGCCTGATGAGCGGCGTCGAGTTCCGTGTCCGCGTTACGCCGGTGCTGAAGGGCTTGCAGGATCGCGGTGTTCTCGCGTTGCCGGCCGGCAGCCTCGTCATCCGCCTGCTTCCGCCGCTTGTTATCACCGAAGAACAGGTGGACCAGACCGTCGCCGCCATCGGCGAAACTCTGGACGCGCTCGGCTAGGCGAGCGACGTTCCCGGCGACACGCCCGCTGGGCCGTGCCTCGGTACGGTCCAGCGGGTGCGATTCGGGCGAAACCATTGCGCCAATGCGCACTCGTCGTTGATACTCGCCGTCACAATTACAGCTGAGCCAGGGGCACCTGATCTCGGCTGACCAGACTCCAACTGCGAGTCGGCAGAGATGGGTGCAGGTCAGTGGATGCCATAACGCTTATCGTCTTCCTGAGCGTGGTCCTCGGTCGCTTCATCATCCCGCTCTTTATCCTGCGTTATCCACTACCAGCAACGATCGCCGCTCTAGTCCTCGATGCGGCGGATCAGACGATCTTCCAGCTCTTCACCGACTCGGATCTGGCGGGCTACCAGTCATATGACAAGGCACTGGATGTCTACTATCTGGCACTGGCCTATATCTCGACGATGCGGAACTGGACAGGCGTCTATGCCTACCGAACCGGTCGATTCCTCTGGTATTACCGGCTGCTTGGATCGACGATGTTCGAGCTCATTGGTTGGCGTCCGCTGCTGCTCATTTTCCCCAATACCTTCGAGTACTTTTTCATCTACATTGAGGCTTTCCGCACGCGCTGGCGGATGCATCGGCTGACCCGCAAGCATATCCTGGTGGCTGCAGCATTCATCTGGATCGTCATCAAGCTACCGCAGGAAGCGTGGATTCATCTGTTCAAGCTGGATGTCACGGACGCATTTAAGGAGCATATTCTCCGCACGCCACTCGATGCTGGCTGGGGCGAGGCGTTTGGCAACAATCTCTGGATCTTCCCCGTGCTGGTCGCGATCGCGGTCGGCGGGGCGTGGCTCGTTCGTTCGATCAGTCGGGGCCTGCCGCCCGCCGACTGGCAGACGACCTTCGATGCGAACCGCAACCATGACGAGTTTGCGCACGTGCAGTTGCGGCCGCTGGCCGAACGCCACTGGCGCGAAGGGCTGATCGAGAAGGCTGTGTTGGTCGCGTTGATGTGCATCATCTTCTCGCAGATGCTGCCGAACGTTGACGTTGGACTGTTGAAGATGAGCGCCGGCGTGACGTTTGTCGTGATTGCCAACGCAGCGATCAGCCATTGGCTGGCCCGCCGAGGGACGCACTGGCGCTCGTCTGCAACTGAGTTTCTCGCGCTTGGCGTCATCAACCTGGCGGCTGGTCTGGTCTACATGTGGATCACGCCGGCAGGCGACGATCACATCAGCCGCTTCGCGGTACTCTTCTTCACCGCGCTGCTGACGCTGATCCTCACGCTCTACGACCGCTATCGCCCGGTGCTGGAGGCGCGGCATATAGCAGAGGCGCGGACGGCGGTTAGCGCGGCCAGGAATTCACCATCCATGGATGTGCCGCCCGCATCCGGCGAATGAGCGCGGCAGGCTGGACTTGTCGCAGCCGCGCCCAGAGCGCCGGCAGGTCCATGCGCAGGAGCACGAAGACCGCGACGACGCTGACAATCTGGCCGGCAATGATGAGTGCCCCACTTGCAGACATCGAGAAGATGTCGCCGAAGGATGTCACCGTCTGGCTTGCCGCCAGCAGCGTGGCGAGGTAGATACCGGCGCGACCGATACCGTAGGCGATGGCGCCGGGCGTCAGCGGCAGGCGACTGATTCCGGCAATCATGAACAGTATCGACTTCGGCACCGGCCCGATGGCGAACATCGCCAGTGTTGGCACGCTCAGCATTCTGCTATTGCGCACCCGCTCGGCGAGGCGCTCCGCATCGGCCCGCCGCCTGGCCGGAATGACACGCTCACCAAGCCAGCGGCTGGCGAAGGCCAGTACGATCCGCCCGGCAGTCGAGCCGACTGCACCGACGATCGCAACCGGCACAATCGGCAGGTCGTAACGCAGGACGAAATAGGCGAGCATTGCCCAGGTTGGGGGCGCAAGAACAGGCGTCGCGTTGAACAGCAACGCGAGCGCTCCGAGAACAAGCCATTGCCAGGGTTCGCCGGGAAGGATCATGCGGGGTCGCCTTTCGATCGCACGCCGTTGTCGGGAGCATCACGGGCGCCGTTCCCGCATCTATAACAAGATGCGGGCCGCCCTCGCGTTACTCGGCCTGCCGCTCACGGCTCCATGAAGCTGACGGCGCCGACCGTGACATCGGCGCTGGCCGGGTCAGTGGTGAAGATGGCGAAACCGCGCTCGCTGGCTCCGCCGGCCAGGAAGTCGATTGAGAAGTCGGCGCTCTCCACCTCCTCGCCATCCACCATCAGCGCGACGGTCACGTTGACGGTGCTGGCGGTCCGCTCGCCGATGTTGGCGATCTCGACCGGCAGCAGGAACCGATCCCGCTCGCGCCGGACATCTTCGGTGAGCGGCGTGACTTCGATGAGCGAATTCTCGCCATCGCCGCTCAGATAGAAGACACCGATCGCGCCGAAGAGGATGACCAGGATCGCGATGCTGATCGACAGCGTCACCCACTCTGCGGCGGTTCTGGTCGGGCTCCCCGACTCGGCCTCCTGGTGCGACTCGTCGCTCATACGGCAATTCTCCCGGCCGCGCCGCCGACCGTCGTCGGCAGGGCAAGCACGATGACCTGGGACATGACCGAGTGGAACGGCTCGGTGAAGTCGATCCGGTCGAACAGATAGAGGGAGAGAGCCGCGACCAGCAGTGAGACGACGTAGGCGGCGGTCGTCTCAGTTAGCGGCCGTTGAAATGGGCCGGGATTGTCGACCTTCATGCTCGTTCGGTCGAATCCGCTGACGAAGACGACGCCATAGCCGATCAGCAGCGAAAGCGCGACCAACGCCGCCTTGTGCAGCCAGGACATGCCGGCCGCGAGCATGACGATCTCGTCGGTCGGCGCGATCGAGACGCCGAGGAAGACACCGCCGATTGCGGTGGCGCCGAGGTCGTTGAACAGCGCTTTCCAGGGATGGTAGTCGGCGTCCGGTCCGTCATCGCCCTGTCGATCCTTGCCAGGACTAAAGACGACGGAGGACAGTGACGCTCCGATGCTGAGCGGGACGCTCTGGACAATGATCTTGCCGAGAATGCTATCCAGCGGGTCGGCCACGCTGATCCGGTTCAGGACGATGAGCACGACCGCTGACGCGACGACGCCGACGGATACCGCCTCGATCGTCTGCTCGACGGCCTGCCCCCATCCATGGCCGGGCCTGAATCCGGAGAAATAGGTCAGGCCGAGGTTAGCGACGAGTGTCAGGCCGAGGAGCAGAACGAGCTTCCACGGTTCGGCGTACGCGCCGATCCACCACATCTCCATCGTGAACAGTAGGGGGATGCCGAACAGGAACGCGCCCGAGAAGGCTCGGGCAAAGACAGTCATCTCGGTGCGCCACGGGTGCGCCAGCGTGTCGTCCACGTCCCTCCCCGGACCTCCTCGTCGTCTCGTCGTCAGTGCAGCGCAGCAGGGTTATGGCCGCTCGGTTCCGGGGTGGGCGCTTTGTCGCTCTCCCCGTTCTCCAGCGATTCCGCACGAGCCAGTTGGCGCTCGCGCCTGGCGCGCCACTCGTATGCACGCTGGAGTCGCTCGCGATCCTCGTCGCTAACGTCCTCAATATCGATCAGACGGTCGCTGGCCGACTCGACCGAGCGGATCAGTTCGTCAAGCTTGAGCTGAATCGCGGTCGAATCGCGGTTCTGCGAGTTCTGGATCAGGAAAACCATCAGGAAGGTGACGATGGTCGTGCCGGTGTTGATCACCAGCTGCCAGGTATCGGAGAAGTGGAACATCGGTCCCGAGATGGCCCAGGCGAGGATGATGAAGGCGGCGATCAGGAAGGCCCACGGGGTGCCGGAGAGAAGAGCCACTCTCGCAGCGAATCTGGAGAAGACGTCGCGCATGACATGGTGTCTCCTGTTGCGAACACGTTGTCACGGGGCAGACGCGAATGGCCTGCCCTGCCTGCTGATGGACAGGCAAGTACTGTGCCGCCAATCAGTTAGGAATATGCAGGATGAGGCGCGCGATGGTGAAGTAGATGACCAGCCCGGTTCCGTCAACGAGCGTCGTAATGAACGGCGCAGACACCACTGCTGGATCGACCCGCAGCCGGCGCAGGGTCAGCGGCAGGACCGCTGCGACGAGCGCTGCCCAGATGACGATCAGGATGACCGAGACGGCGACGACGATCCCCATCTCGATGCCGACGTGCAGGGTCATTGCGCGTCCGAACGTCACCACCGCCAGCACGGCAGCCAGCATGACGCCGGTCAGCGCTTCCTTACGCAGGATCTTGAACATGTCCTGGAATCGAACCTGGCCGAGGCCCATCGCGCGGACGATCATCGTGACCGTCTGCGAGCCGACATTACCGCCGGTGCCAATCAGCAGCGGGATGAAGAAGGCCAGCGCCACAGCGTGTTCCAGCTCTGCCTCGAAATGGCGCAGGACCGTGCCGGTGTAGGCCTCGGCAATGAAGAGCGTCAGCAGCCAGGGCACTCGCCGCCGGAACAGCAGAAACGGCGTTGCACGCAAATATGGCTCTTCCAGTGGCTGTGAGCCACCGAGTCGCTCGATGTCTTCGGTCGTTTCCTCTTCCAGAATGTCGGCTACATCGTCGGCGGTGATGATGCCGAGCAGTCGCTGCTCCTCATCCACGACCGGCAGGGCCAGCAGGTTGTGCTCGTTCAGCAGCCGGGCCGCCTCCTCCTGGTCGGCGGTCGCGGCGATCGTCTCGACATCGGTGATCATCAGGTCGCAGACCTGCGTCTCCGGGCGAGTCAGCACGAGATTGCGCAGCGAGAGCACGCCGAGCAGCCGCTCGTCGTCGTCCTGCACGTAGATGTAGTTGACCGTCTCTGCCTCTTCGGCAACACGCCGCAGGGCGACGACTGCCTGGTCGGCGCGGAGCTCCGGGCTGACTGAGACGTAGGCCGGCGTCATCCGTCCACCGGCGGTATCTGGCGGATAGGCGAGCAGCTCGCGAAGCTCTTCGGCCTCGATCGGCTCCATCGCGACCATGATCTGGTTGGCGATCTCCGGCACGACCTCGGCGATGACGTCGGCCGCCTCGTCCGGCTGCATCGCCTCAAGCACGTCAGCCGCGTGGTCGATCGACAGACGCTCCAGGACAGTGGCCGCGTCGAATGGATCGAGTTCGCCGAGTAGATCGCCGGTCTCCGTCAGCCCGAGGATGCCTGCGAAACGCTCCAGCTCTGGCGTACTGAGGTTGATGACGGATTCGGTGATGTTGATCTCTGCATCTGCAATGCGGCGTAGCGCAGCGAGAATCGCCGCGGGCTCATCCTCCGCGATGGCAGACCTCAGCAGATCCTGTGCATCGTTGTCGGTCAACATGTCATCTCCGATCCTGTCCGCTCGGTGGCGCAGTGGCACGGCCTACAATCATCCCACGATCTGCGGTGCCACGATAGACAGGAGCGAGCTTCGTGCCAGTCTCAAACGCCGAGCATCGGTTGCACGCTGCGATGGTTGGAATCGGCAATCCGTTTCGTGTCCTGACGCCCCGACGGCTCCCGATTCTGGCGGCAGCGCTCAACACCCCAACTCCCGTCGAGATTGCCGCTACATTGGGCATCCCGTCCGAGCGCCTGGATGATGATCTTGCCGCGCTGGCGTCGGCCGGAATCGTCTCGCTGGTTGATGGCTGCGTCCATCCGTTAGCGCTGATTGCGAACGCGTCCGAAGTGGCAGCGGCCGATCGTGTCGCGCGAGGCATCGGCGCGCAGATGGCGCACATCGTCGAGCATGCCTGGCCGCTGATCGAGGCAGTCTGGCGCAGCCTCACTATCGCCGAGCACGCGTCGTTCGCTGACCTGTCGTTCCTGCTCGTCGGTGACCGCCTGCTGGACGTGGGCTTGCTCGATGCGCTGGCTCGTGATGGCCGCCTGATGCCGCCGGCTCCGCCGCGCAACGACGTTGCTGACCCCTTGGCTCGCTACTACCTCTATGTCATCGAGGGCGATGAGTCTGCGCTCGGCCAGTACGGCCAGCGATCCAGACCATTGCCGTGGGAGCGTTGGACTCACCTCACGTTCGGCCGGTACGGCACGACCGAAGCGCCTAACCCGACCCGTGAGCAGCTCGATGTCGAGCTGCGCGATGCTCTGCGCGAGCCAGGCAGGGTCGAGAGTCCTGAGGCGCTCGCAAGCCTCCTCGGCCTGCCGCTCTTCGCGGCATCCGACGCGCAGCGCTGGGACGAATTTGCGCGAGCGCTTGCTGGCGAGATCGTCGGCGTCTACCGCGCCGAGGAGCGAGCGCTTCGCGATCTCTTCGCGAGCCTGCGCTGCGCCCGCACTAGCCTGTCGACCCCCGGCGAGCTTCTCTGCTGGCTCGACCACCTCGCCTACGCGCATGCGATCGACGCGCTCGTTGCGTCCGGTCGGATCGTCATGCCGCCCGACGCGGTGGCGGCCGCCATCTGGTGCGAGGATGGCGGCGGGGCGTTCTAGCGGCGCACTCGTGCAATACTCCCCGTTGGCTTGAGGTCTGTTCGGACGGTTGGTTCGCACCCCGATGGAGCGCAACTCGGATGATCAAGGCGTCCCTCACTGGTCAATTCATAGCGGTTCTGCTGCTCGTCCTCGTCGCTGGCTCGCTGGTACCAGCGCCAACTCGCGCCGAGGATTCGCAGGACGGCAACCCGTTCGTCTTCGGGATTGCGTCCCACGCCTGGTGGCTCGATCCGGAGGTGTACGGCGATCAGCTTTTCGCGGCACTCGATGACCTGAACGTGACGACCGTGCGACTCTCGATCGACTGGCGGCGGTTCGAGCCGGTGCAGGGGCAGTTCGACTGGCGACTCTACGACGACGTGTTCGGCGAGCTGGCCAAGCGCAACATCGTCATCGTCGCCGACTTCAACACGATTCCAGGCTGGGCATCGAGCGACAAGGCTGGCTGTGACAACCCTGGCACCGAGATCTATCTCTGCGGTCTGCGCGACGACATGGTGCCCGCCTTCCGCAATGCCATTCATGCGGCGGTGTCGCGCTATGCCTGGATCGAGCATTGGGAGTTCTGGAATGAGCCGGAGATGTGGCAGCGCCTCGGCCAGGACGCGGCCGTCTACCTGCGGAATCTGCGCATCTTCTACGACGAGGCCCACGCCGTGAACCCGGAGATCGTCGTCGCGGCGCAGACACTCGTCGGCACCGGCTACATGGACTGGGTCTACAACATCAGCGAGGCGTGGTACGGCGACGGCAACGAGCCGTGGGACGCGATATCGCTGCATCCCTACAACTGGAGCTACGTCGCCGAGCCGGGCAAAGCGCCGGAGGAGATCAGCTATCAGCGTATCGAGGACTTGCGCGCGCTGATGGTCGCCCGGGGAGATGCCGATAAGCCGATCTGGATCACAGAGTTCGGCTGGAACAACGACGTCGAAAATCAGGCGCGCAACCTGCGCGTTGCCATCGACTGGATGAAGCGCCAGCCATACATCGAGTTCGCTCATCTGCACATGCTCCACGACTGGAACGAGGTGCCGGTTGATCTGTTCGGCCTGATGGAGATCGTGCCGGACGAGCACGGCGGCCGCTGGCTCGGCCCCGACACGCGCTTCGAGCCGAAGCCGGTCTACTACGATGCGTTCAAGGAGCTCCCGCGCGATGGTCGCCCGACGACACCGTGGGATAGCGGCGCTGTCCTCTTCTCCGAAACCGGTCAGGCGATTGAGGGTCGTTTCCTGCGTGCCTGGCAGCAGCGCGGTGGTCTGCGCATCCTGGGCCTGCCGCTGACGCGTCCATACCCCCGTCAGCAGCCGGACGGCTCGTGGCTGTTCGTCCAGGACTTCGAGCGCGCGCGGCTGGAGTTCCACCCCGAGTTCCTCGGACAGTGGGGCGAGGTGCTTGGCACACTCGCCGGTAGCGAAATGGTCGTCGATCGCCTCAACGAGCCGCCGTTCCAGCCACTGGCTGGCTGCACCGAGAACGCCGATCGCACCTGTTTCGCTGCGACGGGGCACTCGCTGTCCTTCGGCTTCAAGCAGTTCTGGGAGCAGCACGGCGGCCTGGCGACGTTTGGCTATCCGATCTCCGAGGAGTTCTCAGAGCTGAACGCTGATACCGGCGAGGTCTACACCGTCCAGTACTTCGAGCGTGCGCGCTTTGAGTACCACCCGGAGTACGCCGGAACTGAGTACGAGGTCCTGCTCGGTCGACTCATTGCCAACGAATTGGCCGAAGACGGCTGGATCGCCCCCGGCCCCGCTAGCCGCCTCCCGACCGGACGGTCGTATCGCTAGAACATGTGGGCGCTGGCGCTGCGCGCAAAAGCAGCCCGACGGATCAACAGCGGTTCGCTCGCCGCGAACGCCGTGCCTAATCAGCCGTTGTGCTATCCGCGCTCAGCGGTTGCGCCCGGGCACTCTCGGTGACGGCGTCGTCGCTGTGGCGCAGCACCCGGGCAAGCAGCGCCACACCAACGACGCTCATGACCGCCACCGCGACGACAAACAGATTCGCTTGCAGATCGCTAAAGCCGATCTTCTGCAAGTTGAAGGTGATGACGCTGATGTCGCGGCCATCCCAGAGCCTGCGGACGTGCTCGACGATCGGCGAGGTTGAGAGGTGCCAGTAGATGTCAGGGTCGGCATTGCCGCGACCGGCCTGCTCATACTCGGCGTGGATCTCGATCAGGTAGGGGTTGAAGTCGACGATGCTGCCGAGCAGCGCGACGCCCAGGCCCAGCCCCGCGAGAATCCAGGCGGCCAATCGGGCCGCTGCCGACGAGCGCAGGAGCGGACCGAGGCCGAGGATGGCGAATGGCAAGAGCGGCACAAGCATGCGCGGCCCCCAGACCCAGCCGCCCCACCACGACCACCACTTGGCGTTCTGGATCAGCACGATCGCCGCGATTGCCGCGTAGAGCGTCGCGGCTGCGCGCTGCTCGCGCCAGAAGCGCGGCCAGGCGACGACGGCCAGCGCGGTCAGCGGTGCATAGAGGAACATGCTCTTGCCGGGGCTGATGAGCAGGCCGGCAAGGCCGGAGAGCAGAGGCGTATCGAAGCGCTCGCCGGTATAGCCGTTGTCGAGTGGGCTGCCGAATCGCGCGGCGTTGTGCCAGAGCAGCAGTGCCAGGCAGGCTAGCGCGGGCAGTCCAAACGCCGTTGCTGCGCTAACCGCCGAGCGTTTCCAGTCGCGCGGAAGCGTCGGATGCTGTCGCACCCGCCGGACACGATCGCTGAGCGCGACGAGCGCCGCGCCCTCTGAATGCGGCATGGCTGCCCAGATCGCGTACAGCAGGAACGGCGGGATCAGCAGCGCGCCGACGACGCGGGTCAGCACGGCGTAGCCGAGGCCGAGCGAGGCAAACGCGAGCCAGGCAAGGCGCGCGTTGCCGGCACTCTGGCGGTAAGCGAGCAGGCCGAGCGCGCCCATCAGGAGGCAGGCGGTGAAGAGCGGCTCGCTGAAGAATGTCTTGGAATACGGCCAGGCGAGTGTCGTCAATCCCCAGGCGAGCGCGAGCCCACACGCCAGCCGAATGCCATTACCCAGGCGCAGCGACAGCAGAAAGACGAGGACGCCGGTGGCAGCAGTGACGAGCTGATTGAACAGCGAGACCGCGTAGAGGTAGAGCGCCTGATCAAAGATTGGGCCGAGCGCGACTTCGCGCAGCGCCTTGGCGAGCAGGATCACGACAGCAGCCAGCAGCGGCTGGCCTAATCCGTACTTCGAGAAGTAGAGGCCGTGCTGGCCCTCGACGATCTGCCACGCAAGATCGGGATTCGGCTCAAGGACGATGGTGTGGCGAAGCGCCAGCGCCTTGGCCGTCTCATACATGACATAACCGTCGGAGCTATAGAACTCGCCACCGTGGGTGAGGAGATAGCAGGTCAGCAGAGTCAGAAATATCCCGGCTGCTGCGATCACAATCGGCTTGTTTGCCGCTCCGGCTGTCTGAATGCGTCCGGCCGATTTGTCCATCAGATCCTGCCCCATGCGCCGTGCCAACACCGAATAGTATCGAACTCGCGTGATTCAGCCGATGGCACGACAGACGCGACAATGATCAACGGCGACGTTGAGAGGGGACCGGATGGTGAAGCGGGCGTTCGACATCGATGACGTGATGCAGCGGTTGGAACAAGCCGTCGAGCCGTACCCGAAGGCCGCGCTCTTCGAGCTTGCTGAGCGCGGCTACACGTCGCCGTTCGAGCAGCTCGTCGCCTGCATGATCTCGATTCGCACTCGCGACGAGACGACGCTACCGGTCGCCGAGGTGCTGTTCCAGCAGGCGCGGACGCCGAAGGCGATGCTGCGACTCGGCGAAGAAGCGATCGACAAGCTGATCGACCGCGCTACATTTCATGAGTCCAAAGCACGTCAGATCGTCCAGATTGCGCAGCGTGTCATTGACGAGTTCGGCGGCGAGGTGCCGTGCGATGACGAGCTGCTGCAAACCTTCCCCGGAGTCGGGCCGAAGTGCGCGCATCTGGTGCTGGGAATCGCCTGTGACGCGCCGCGCGTATCGGCCGACATCCACGTCCATCGCGTGACGAACCGCTGGGGCTACGTCCAGACGCGAACGCCCGAGCAGACGATGGTTGTCCTGGAGGAGAAGCTGCCACAGAAGTACTGGCTGGAGATTAATCGGCTGCTGGTGCCGTTCGGCAAGCACATTTGCACCGGCAACTTGCCGCGCTGCTCAACCTGCCCGTTGCTGGATGTCTGCCAGCAGGTCGGCGTGACGACGCATCGCTAGCGGACTACCAGCCCGGCGTCGGCTCCGGCGCGGCTCGGCGCGGCTCTTCCTTCGCTGAGCCGGAGCGTTCCGGATCGTCGTTCAGATAGTAGGTCATCGACTGCATCGCGCCGGTCGGGTCGATCTCGCGCACCCAGACGGTCTCCGGCACCCGCAAAATGACAGGTGCGTAGTTGAGGATCGCGCGGACGCCGCCCTCAATCAGGGCGTCGGCGGCTTCCTGGCCTGCCGCTGCCGGCACGGCGATGATGCCCATGCGGATGTTCTTCTCGCGGACGACGTGCGTAATCTCGTCGGCATGCTGGACGAGGACGCCGTCTTCGGAGCGACGACCGATTCGTTCTGGATTGCGATCGAAGATCGCGGCGATTTCGAATGTCTTTGCGCCGAATCCGCGATAGGCAGCGATGGCCCGACCGAGGTTGCCGAAGCCGACGAGCGCAACATCCCAGTGCCGATCAAGCTGGAGAATGTGCTCGATCTCCGCGACCAGCGTCGCGACGTCGTAGCCCTTGCCCTGCTTCCCGAACTTGCCGAAGTAGGAGAGATCGCGCCGGATCTGCGCCGCCGTGACGCCGATCTCTTCCGCCAGCTCATCAGACGACACTGTCGCGGTTCCGCTGTCGGCGATCAGCTTGAGGGTCCGGACGTAGATCGGTAGTCGCCGGATGACAATATCGGGTATCGCATGCTCGGCCCGTTGGCCGCGCCCTGCATGTTCCATGAACTGCCCTGTTGCTTGCCGCGCGGCGGTTCTGGTTTACCGTCGCGCTACCAACCCCTCACCCCGAGGTGTCTGCCGCTTTGCGGCACGACGACCGCTGTCGCATGCGATCGTCGGCAGAGAATCTGTACCCGCAGCGTGCTCAGGTGCCGAGCGGGGAGTACCGAATGCTACATCGTGGAGAATTGCACAATCAACGTTGGGCTTCACCGGGGCGGCGCAGGGCCTCGATTTCCGCGTCAAAGCGGGCAATCAGCGCCGCGCGTTCATCGTCCGGCAGGAAGGCCGCTTCGGCTGCGCGACGTGAGATCGCGACGAGCTCGTCGATGGTGAAACCGGCGTGCGTGGCGAGCGCCTCGTACTCGCCGGGCAGTGTGGCGTCGAACATCGGCGGATCGTCGGTGTTGACCGTCACCGGCACGCCCGCGTCGCAGAGTGCGCGAATCGGATGCTCACCGTAGCTGGTCGAAACACCCAGGCAGATGTTGCTGGTTGGTGATACCTCCAGAACAGTGCCGGTTTCGGCGAGATGCTTCACGAGATCCGGATCCTGCACGCTGGTCACACCGTGGCCAATGCGCTCTGCGCCGCTATTCAGCGCGTCCCAGACACTCTCCGGCCCGACCGTCTCGCCCGCGTGCAGACTGATGCGTGCGCCACGCTCGCGGGCGAACGTGATAGCAGCTGCGTGTGGCGCAGCCGGATAGCCGATCTCTGTGCCGCCGAGGCCGAGGCCGACGAGCCCGTTGCCGAGATTATCGACGCACCACTCCGCGATCGCCTGAACCTCCTCCGGTGTGCGGACGCGCACGGCGTCAACAATGAACTGCATCCGAACGCCGAAGTCCGTCCACACCTGTCGGGCGGCGGCCTCGCAGCCGGCCAGCACGATGTCGGGCAGCGCGCGAGTGCGCGGCTTCAGTGGTGAGGTTGGTGAGATCGTTACTTCAAGGTAGTGGACATTCTGCGCCCTGGCCGTTTCGCCCAGCTCCCAGGCGACGCGCTCGTAGTCTTCAGCGGTTTGCAGGCTGTCGCAGGCGGCCATGAACAGCTCAATGAAGTGGTTGAAGTCGCGGAACCTGTACCATTCGCGGGCGCTCTCGGCGTCGTTGAATGGATACTCGACGCCGTGGCGTCGACCGAGGTCAACGAGCGTTTCCGGACGGACTGAGCCTTCCAGGTGGACATGTAGCTCAGCCTTCGGCATGCGGGCGAGGAAGGTTCGGTCGGCGTCCGAGAGGGCAGGTAGCTGGTTGATCATCGGCTCCGGTTTCTGGTGAGCGGGCATTTCGCAGGTCGCGATTGTAGCAGCCTGCGCGGTCGCGCCGATTCCCGGATCGGGCGATAATGCTGTCACGATATTCGCTGCCGCAGCGCGGTGTTGTAAGGACGTCAGACGAGGAGTTCGCAGGCATGGCAAGTTGGGTTGAGACCGCCGGATTCATCGCCAGTAGTCCCGTCCGCGTGAGCGTGATGATCGCGCTGGCGCAGACCGAACGGGCGCTCGATGAGATTACGCTGGCTCAAACCGGCGGCCTGCTACATCAGCGCATTACAGGTCAGCCGGTTGAGACGGCGATTGTCATCTCGCAGATCAGCGAGCTGGCCAAGCACGGCGCGATCGAGCGCGACGATAGCGGCTTCCGCTGGGCGCTCACGGCTCTCGGCACCCTCGTCAGTCGCCAGTGGGCGGTCGCCGGCCGCGAGCCGGAGGGCGAGGATCCGCTCAATACCGACCAGATCCGCGCCTGGCGCAACAGCCTCGTCGCCCAGCTTGAGGCGGACGCGGCACTGGCCGACGAGGCGGACATCTCCGTTGAAGAGCTGCTGGCAGGGCAGTCGTCGATGCTGGCCGAGCTGCGCGTGCTGAACCGCGTGCTGGGCGAGAACGAGCTGCCCGACTGGATTGCGGCGCTGGCGCAATAACAACGAGAGGTAACGCAGTGGCGATCTACGATGACCTGGGGGTTCGGCGGGTTCTCAATGCCGACGCGCGACTGACCCGGCTCGGTGGATCGCTCATGCCCGAGGCTGTGCGCCGCGCGATGGACGACGCCGCGCACAGCTATGTCGATCTCGACGAGCTGCACGACGCCATCGGTCAGCGGCTGGCTGACCTGACTCGCAACGCCGCCGCCTGTGTCACGACCGGCGCCGCAGCCGGGCTGACTCTGGCCTCTCTCGCCTGCATGACCGGCAACGATCCGGATGCCATCGCGCGCCTGCCGGAGCGTATCGGGCTGCGTTCCTCGATCGTCTACCAACGGCCGCACCGAATCGGCTACCTTGCGGCTGTCGCTCTCTCCGGCGCGCGTCTCGTCGAAATCGGCGTCGAGCCTGACGTGCATCCGGCTGAGCTGGAGGCGGCGATTGATGACGAGACGGCCGCCGTCCTGTATGTGGCCGGATCACACCTCAGCGAAGGCGCGCTTCCTTTAGAGGACGTCGTCGAGATCGCGCACGCGCGTGGCGTGCCGGTGATCGTCGATGCGGCGGCCCAGTTGCCGCCGGTCTCGAACTTCTGGCGCTTCACTCGCGACCTCGGCGCGGACCTGGCCATCTTCAGCGGTGGCAAGGATCTGCGCGGCCCGCAGGCCAGCGGCCTCGTCGTTGGGCGTCCCGACCTCATCCAGGCCATCCGCCGGAATGGGTCGCCGAATCCGCGCCTGGCGCGCGGCATGAAGGTCGGCAAGGAGGAGATGGCCGGACTCCTCGCCGCCGTCTCGGAGTATCTGGCGATGGACCATGAGGCGCGTCTGGCTGGATTTGAGGCGGACGTCGCGAATTGGATCGCCACGCTCTCTGACGCGCAAGGCATCGTCGCCGAGCGTGAGTTCCCCAACGAGGCCGGCCAGCCGATGCCGCGCTGTCGGCTCACTTTTACCGGCGCTGGAGCTACTGCGCGGCGCGATGCCGTCGTCGCGAAGCTGTGGGAAGGCGACCCGCGCGTCGCGGTCAAGGCGGTCGGCGACGATGCCATCTCCTTCACGCCGGACACGCTCGAACCGGGCGAAGCTGCGGTGGTTGGCGAGCGTATCCGGATTGCGTGTCACGCAACTCTTGCTGAGTAGTTATCTCAAACCTATCACGAGAATCTGAACGGACACTCTCAGATTTCCGCATCTGGACGCGGAGCCTGCATTCGTTCGCGGTTGACTTCGCCCTCTCTCACAGTGTATTGTCTGGCTAACGCGAATGATCTCTTTCGCATGTTGACAATCTTTGTCAACGAGTCACAGCCGAGGTCAGGCGTTGCGGCTCTACCGGCAGCCAGTCGGTGGCCGTTTGAGGCGTCGGGACGCGAAAGACGGGGGTTCGCGCAGTACGCCACCAGTTCGTATTGACGTAAATCGTCCGCCGAATCGTGCCAATCTGGCAGAGGCGGGCAGCGGTGGGAGAGTGGCGAGAGTGATGGAAGCTCCAACGAGACGATCCGGGGTCCTCGCGATCGTGGCGTTGATGATGGTCGGGTTACTGCTGGCGGCTTGCGGTTCGCCGGACGATTCGGCGGATACAGCGATCCCGGCCGGAGCGGCCGGAACACCAGACGCGCAAGTTGCAGCGGCAACCGCGACGCGCGAATCGACGCCCCGGCCGACGCCGACCCTTGCGCCGACGCAGACCGTCGTGCGGCCGGCGGCAACGCCAACAGCGATCCCCGAGCCGAAGCCGGGCATCGGTGACACGATTCAGACGGACGGCTGGGATCTGACGATCACCGGCTACGATCTGTTCAAGCGCGTTGGCGATAGCACAGCCGACGGCATGTTCCTCTATCTCCAGCTCACTATCAAGAACACTGCTGCCGAGGCACGTGCGTTCCCGTATGACGGACTGGTCGTTGTCGACATCCAGGGCGACTCGTACTTCCTGGCGACCGAGGCCACGCGCGAATCGCTCACCTACGACAAGGGCATCGACATGTCCGCGCCGCTGCAGCCGGGCGAGGAGCAGCAGGCCGCTGCGATCTTCGACACACCGGCAAACGCGACCGGCTTCACCCTGACAACGCCGTCACGCGTCTTCGAAATCCTGCTGCAATACAAGCAGCCGAGTAAGTAGCAGCACCACGATTCACCGCCCCGTCCGGGTTGCCGGGCGGGGCGGTGTCTATTTCTGGCTGATTATCCGGATGCGCGCCAGCGCGCTGTGGTCTGCCTCCGGCAAGTCGAGCGCGAGAAGACGCCGCAGAACGCGTTCTAGCTCGCCAGCGACGGATTCCGCCCGGCGGTCCAGGCTGCTCGTCTCGGCGTCGGCGAAGGCATCGGCGATCGCCACGAGCAGCGCCCAGGCATAGCCGGGTCGCAGCTCGTTTATCGCAATGGCGAGGATCTGCGCGGATTGGTCGGCGTCGAGGGTGTGCAGGGCCGTCAGGCCGAGGATGACCTGGCAGCCGATCTCGGCCGGCACGCGGTCGATCAGCAGCTGCAACACATCGGCCTGAGGGCCTTCGATGAGCGCCCAATCGACGGTCGTATGGCGTTGGAACGCCTGTTGATATGCAACCAGCGAGGCATCCGCACGTGCCGGCCATTCATCGAGTGGCCCATCTCCTGCGAACAACCAGTCTGAATCACAGCTGTCCGGCGCGTCCTGCACTGCACCACCTGTCCTATTGGACTGTACGAACGAACATAAGGTTCCGACCGTTTCACCGATGTCCGCCGCTCAGCCGAACGATAACCTGAGAGCATGGTACGACGGTGTACCGACGCGATGAAGCGCCAGCAGGCGACAATGATGTCGCCAGATCACGAACGGATGGCACTCCGATGACGATGAACTTCCGCATTGCACGACACTACCTGGCCGTTGGGGACGAGCCAAGCATCGTCATCACCAAGTCAGCACCAGCGCCGGTGCTGCTGATCGACGCCGATGAGGATTGCCGGGAGGCGCTTGGGATGCTGATTGACGACATCCCCGGCGTTGGCCCCGTCCGGACCGCCGCTTCCGCAACCGACGCGCTGCCGATCGCCCGCGCCGAAAGCCCGGCGATTATCTACTTTGATGCGCCGCGAACACCGGATTCAGTTGATGTCGTCAAGGCGCTACGCGCCGCGTCGCCAGGCTCAGCAGTTGTGCTGCTCTGCCTTTATCCCGAACACCTGCAGCCTGGGATGGCGGCGGTCGTAGACCACTGCCTGCACAAGGACGTCAGCTACGCCGAGCTTGAATCGATCACGCTGCGCTTGCTGGCAGACGCGCGCCCCGCTCACGGCGGTGCGTGACAGCGGGGCGCGTTGCTGGTGCCTCAGGTTGTTATCAGGCCAGAGAGACTGTCTCCCGGACGGTGCCACCCTTTTCTGACTTAGCGGTGATCGTGACCTCGCCGGTGCCACGGACGAGCCACTCCAGCAGCCGCTCGTTCTCGACCTTGCCGGCGCCGAAAGCGAACATCATGCCGCGGGCGGCGCTGCGGCCCTGCAGATGTCCGATGGCCTGCTTCTTCTTGCCGATGATTGGCTCAGCGCCCTCGATCTGAACCTCTACAGGCTTCGCGATTCCGGCGCGCTGGGCCATCTCGCTGCCGTACGACGGCAGGTAGCCCTCGTTGACGACGAGCGCGCGGATGACGAACGCGTCGTCAGCGATCTTCTCAACCTCAACGTCCTGAATCGCGAGCTTCGGCGTCATCGCTGCCTGGCGGACTGAGAACGCAGCGTTGCGCTCGCACTCGTCCAGCAGGAACTCCGAGGGCGCGTTCTGGCGAACTTCCTTGAGCTTCCATCCGCCGATTTCGACCGTGCCGAGCTGTGGGTGCTCGAACTCGCTCCAGCGGACGAAGCACCGACCGCCAAGCTGCTCGTCGTTGAACTTCAGCAGCTTGAGCCCATCTTCCTCGGTCTGCTCGCGAACGACGCGCATGGGGTCCTTGGCTGGCTTCTCGATCCCGGCGCGGGATTGCAGGTCCCATAGCTCAGTGGCGAAAGAGAAGATGCCGAGATGGTCGTAGGTCCACTCAATGAAGCCGCCGGACGTGTTGCGACGACCGCGATCGTCCAGTTCCGGGAAGGCGTCGTAGACCGGCGTGCAGGGATAGCCAGTCAGGCGCTCGCCGATTTCGCCCATCTTCTGATAGGTCTCCATGTCGCGCGGCGGGATGGCGCTATCGCCGACGGCGCATGGGGAGCGCAGCAGGACGCCGCCCATCGTGTGGTAGTTCTGCAGGATGACGATGTTGCGATGCGACTCGACGAACTGCGCCACGGCGCGCGTTTCCGGCTCGGAGAGCGGGAAAGGGCCGCCGCCGCGCTGCAGCGTCGTCCAGTTGGATGGCCAGTTGCGGTTCTGGTCCAGTCCCCACTTCGGCCGCGCCAGCTTGACCGGCCCACGGACGTAGTCGTTCAGCAGTCCTTCGGTATAGAGCCGGTAGAAATCGCCGGTCAGCTCATCCGGCTGGCGCTTGACCATCAGGCGGTCGTCGTGCTCGGAAACGCGCCACTCGCCCTTGGGATCCTTGACGCGCATCTGCAGGATCAGGCCGTCGTTGTTGATGTCCTCAGGCGTCAGGCCATCGTCGGGATCGCCGCCCGGCCACTCGCGCACCGATGAGCGCAGCGTGTAGGGCGTCGTGAGATATAGCTCAGCGCCGTCCGGCTGGACGCGCGGCGCGATGTAGAACGTGCGCGTGTCGAGCAGCTCAGTAATGTCGGCGTCGTTGCCATAACCACTCAGCAGCATTTCGGCGGTGTACAGGGCGACATTGCAGCCAGTAACCTCGCCGGCGTGGATGTTGCCGTCGATGTACATAGCCGGCTTGTCGTCCGCCGCACCGGTCTCCTGGTTGGTGATCGTCACCAGCCAGATGTCGCGACCCTCGTGCGACTTGCCGATCGACTCCAGCGTCGCCAGCTTCGGGTATGACGCGACGAGACCCTGCAGCAGGCTCGTCAGTTCGTCAAATGTGTGGAAGCGCGAGACATCGATCTGGCGCTCACCCTGTTGTGCGGTCATCTGCCCCACCGTTTTCTTCATCGTGTCCGTCCGTATCGACCATCACCGCCGCGCGGCACCGACAGCGTAGCCCGTTTTGTGACGCTTGTCACGAGGTGCTGGCACGTGGGTTGCCGGGTTCGTAGCAGACTCGTGAAGGGTCAACGCACGCTGAAAGGAGGCGCTCATGAGCGCGAAGGTTCAGATGCACGGTGACTACGAGCTGTTTGAGACGACGAAAGGCAACCGCATTCTCGTGCTGAATGGCGATGACTGGTTTGCCTGGGTTGAAGGGCAGCAGAGTCCGCTGCTGGTCAAATCCGACAGCGATCACAAGAAGCAGAAGACCGTCTCAAAGGGCGAGTTCTACCTGATTGATTTCAAGGACGACCCGGATTTCCGCGACCAGCCGCACCTGTTCCTTGAGGATGGCAAGCACTTCCGGGACGTGATCCTGCCGAACGGGTTGCCGACCAACCGCGACACGCAGAAGCGCCTGGTCGATAGCGATGAGACGATCACGAAGAAGAAGCTCGAGCCCTACATTTAGTGCGAGACACAGGACGATGCGTCAGCGGGCACCCGAGTCGATGGCGGCTCAGATGCTTGTCGTTTGGAGCGGTTCGGCACTGACGCTGAAGCGGTATGCTGTCTCAAATCCTGTATTAGCACAGAGATGTCCATGCGTCCTGATTCGTGAGCTCGATGGAACGGAGCGCCAGCGTGTCGACCTCGTTCCCGGTTCTCACACCCCGACCGGCCAGACCCGGGTTGGCGCTGGCGGCGATCTCCATTGCGCTGCTCCTGGCGATGACAACGTGGTTCTCGGCGACAGCGGTCCTGCCGCAATTGCGAACCGAATGGGGCGTGTCGGACCTGACCGGCTCGCTGCTGACGATCGCTGTCCAACTTGGTTTCGTCGCTGGCTCACTCATCGCCGCTGCCTGCAACCTGCCGGACATCGTGCCGCCACGGCGACTGATGCTGTACGGGGCAACCGTCGCAGCCGCGGCCAACGCCGTTCTGCTGCTGGCAGATGGTCCGGCGTTGGCCGTGCCGCTCCGCTTTGTCACCGGCATCGGTCTGGCGGGCGTCTACCCACCGGCGCTCAAGGCGCTGGCGACCTGGTATCGATCCGGCCGTGGCGCGGCGCTCGGCGCGATTACCGCCGCAGTCACCCTCGGGTCGGCGACACCGCATCTCATCAATGGGATCGGCGGAGTTGATTGGCATCTCGTGGTTGCGCTGACCTCGGCGCTGACGCTCATCGGCGGCGTACTGGCCGCCCTCATCCCGGAAGGCCCGTATCCGTTCCCAAGGGGTGTCTTTGATCCGCGACAGACCCGCGCGACGATCGCTAACCGCGGCGTCCGTCTGGCGTCACTCGGCTACTTTGGCCACATGTGGGAGATGTGGCCGACGGTTCACGTTTTCCCTGCCCCGACGTGGAAAACCAGTGGCTCTCTATCGTGTTGGTGCTTTTCTGGCACACTCGCCCGTTTTTTCGGAGTGTAGAAGTCCTCAATCGTCCGCACTGCCTGATCCTCCATCACCGCGATCACATGGGCGTAGATACGCATCGTGACTTCGGGTGACGAGTGTCCGAGAATACGCGAAACAGTCGGGATCGGGACGCCGGCCCAGATCATGTTGGTCGCGGCGGTATGTCGCAAATCGTGCGGTCGAATGCGAGGCAATCCCAGATCGTCTACGATCCTGTAATAGTTGAACCGAAGTGTCGAGTTGGACTGCCAGTGGCTACCATCGTCACGGCCCCACAGAGCGTCGTCATCGTCCCACAGGACGCCTAAATCGCGACGTAGCGGCTCGATACAGGCCAGCCGGTGTATGACGGCATCCACGCACTGACGGGGGAATAGAAGCCGTCTACGACTACTGGAGCTCTTTGGCATGTCCGCGACCGACATACCGCTATCGCGTTGATGCGAGAGTGTCCGGCTAACCGTACAGCCCACGAGATGCCCGCCTTGCCACTCCAGGTCTGACCGACGGAACCCGACCAGCTCGCCAATGCGCAACCCCAGCACAACTGACAGCACGAACGCGCTGCCGTAAGCGTCGCGCGCAGCGGTGGCGATAAACGCCTGCACCTGTTCGGCGTCCCATGTATCACGTGGATCGAACGTGCGCGGCGGGATTTTGACACCACGCAATGGCGACTCTGCAATCACTCGCAGATCATAGGCAGCCTGTAACGCCATTTTCAGCGGCGCGTAGTGGGATCGGACGGTCGACGGTGCATAGCGGGAGCTGAGTCGATTGACGAACTTCTGTACGTCGATTGGCTGGACACGCCCAAGCAACAGGTCGGCAATCGGATCGTCTTTCAGAAAACGAACAGCATCAGAGCGGATGCGATATGAGGCGTCGGATGGGGGGTGGTAGCTCGTCAGCCATTCATCTACCCAGTCGCGTATTGGCGTTCGATCCGGCTCGATGTACTCACCGCGCTGGATGGTGACGCGAGCCTCGGCAACGGCTCTGTCCAGCTCGCGCTTGCTGCGCGCTCGTACCCGTGGCTGGTGCCGTTTGCCGGTGCGTGGATCAATGACGCTGATGCGCGTTTCGTAGGTGCCATCAGGCAGCCGGGTAATGCGTGGCATGATGGCTACTCCCAGATCGGGAACGTGGCCGCGAACAGGTCGGCTTGTCGCTCGTATTTGGCGACAGTGATGTGTCCCTGCGGACGGGTGAGCCACCAGCGCCAGTCGCCAGCATGGAGCATCACATGACCGATCTCATGCCAGACGGCATGGGCTGACTGGGTGGCAGTCAAGCCGTGCCGTATCAGGATCGTGTCTCCGTGGATGATTGCGTCGAAGCTCTCAGGGAGCGGAGCTGCGTATACCGTCAGCCGAAGATGATCTGCGAAGGCTGGCCAGCTGGAAGCACGCACAATCCCGTATTGCGCACGGGCACGCATGACAACGCCTTCAACGACGATGCCCACCTTCATCCTCCTTGTTTCTGCCGATCTGATCTATCAGCGATTCCACGAGTGCCACTTCCGCAGGCGTGAAGCGCTCAGAGCGCTTTGCCCACGTCAATCCTCGGTCAGCGATGATCTGATCAACGTCCACTCGGGGGCGATGTCCCGCTAACTCAAGTACCCAGTCTCTATCGACGCCGAGCGCATCGGCAAGTGATATGGCGTTGTCGGATTCCGGCAGAGCACGACCGCTCACCCAGTGGCCGATAGTTGACGCATGCACGCCAACCTTCGCCGCCAGCGAGCGATACGACCACGGCGGATCATGCCGATTGATCTGATCTAGGAGCCATTCACCGAACGGCGTGCGCTCTTCGTCTACAGACATAGGCGCACTGTACAACGAATGTAGACATGATGGTTGACAACCTAGAACCGATGCAATAGAATGTCTACATGATGCAATATCAGGAGACGACGATGAACGATCCAGTAACGCAGATTCCATCGATCTTGAAGGCGCAGGGGCGTTCGGTGACGTGGTTCTGCCGGACGGTCGGTATCCACCGCTCGTACTACTGGATGATGGAGACGGGGCATCGGCCACTGGCAGAGTCCTATCTAGAGCGTGCATCCGAAGTCCTCGGTGTGCCGGTTGAGATGCTACTGTCTACATCACGCAATACTCCGGCGATTCAGCGCAATGCCCGAAAGCCGGTGCCAGCATGACCCGCCGACCCGTGCGCAAGGTGAAAACCGTCAACGCCACAGAGTTAGCCGAAATCCTCGGCGTCAGTGAATCGACCGTCCGGCGATACGCAATCCGTGACGGCGCGGTCGCAGGCATTCCAGCGATTCGTATCGGCAACGCCACACGCGGGCGCTGGGTGTTCTCCCTCGAAGCCGTCAACGAACTCCTGCGGCCACGGAGCGCCGCATGACGACTGCATTTTCCTACTCCTCCCTCTCTGTCCCGCTGGGTCTGGCTGGCAACAGTCAGCCCCAGCACGCAGCGCCTCGGCCCATGCCGGCCAGCGAGGTTGGGGCGCTGCGTGCTGGGGGAATCGAACCCACCCCCAGTGATTCCCGTGAGGCTGCTGGCGGCGTGCAGATATCCCCTCTGCATGCCGTCAGCGATCAGCCGGTCGGTCGCTGTAATCGCTGCGGAGATCGCTGTGTACGGCTCACGCAGACTGGCCGGTTGATCGCTGACGCGCTGTGCGTCGGCACAGAGAACGAGCGAACGAATGGAGCTGCGTATCGGCTGCACATCCGGCTCATGACTACACCAACCCATCCGAGGGCTGGCGACGGATTGCGCCCCGTCGTCAGCGATCAGGGCAGCGGGGTATGGACAAACGTCCGTGCGCTTGAAGACCTGACTGCCCTGATCGCTGGCGGTGTTGGTCAGCATGGTGGCGCTCCTCTCATGCACGCATCGTCGCATGGGTTGCTGAGCGCCGAAACGTTTTGCCGAGAGGAGTTAGCAATGGGGAATCGTGGGCCAGGCCAGTACCTGACCGAAACGGTCATGGAAGAGGCCGAGGAGGCTGAGGACGCCGTGACAGGGCTGGTGCGCGAGATCGCGCGCAGCACTGCCGACGGTCGCATTACCGAGGACGAGCTGCTGTCGATCAAAATCGCGGCTGGCCGTGCTACACGCGAGGTTCGCGACGTGGTGCAGGCCGCCGAGACAGCCTCAATCTCCCAGCGAATTTCCGACAACGTGCTGCGCGGCGGCATCGCTGAGTCGACGCGGTTACGGGCGCGCGATGCCGGAATGATCGTGCCGGACTTCACAGCAGAACTGCCGCAGGACGCGGCGTGAACCCGCTGCTGAGAACAGCGGGCCACTGAACACGATGTGTTCGTACAGGGTACACAGACAGGATACAGAAATGACCGTAACAACGCAACCCCGACGCGAAACCTACCCGGACGACACGCAGGCGATGGTGGACGTCGTGCCGATGGACACGCAGCGCTGGCAGGACGCTATCGACGCTGCACACGCAGCCGCGTATTCCGTCGACCGACGCCGGACGATCTCGCAGATCGACATCACCATGACGGCGTTCGTCATCAGCGGTTCCGACGTGCCAGGTCGCGGTTATGGCGTTGTCGTCAGCCGCGACCTGAGCAACGGCAACGTCCACACGATGTGTGACTGCGAGAACGGGCGTGACGGCTACATCTGCTGGCACGCAGCGGAGGCCATCACGGCGCTGGATGCGTGGCCGTCCTACGTGCCGGTCAACACATACCGGCGTCCGGTGATCGTTGACGGCGACCTGCACTGCCCAGCCTGCGGCAGTGACGATCTCTGGCAGTCACAGAAATTGCAGATGCCACGCGGCTACGTCGATTTCTGGCGCTGCCGCTGTGGCTGGACGGCGGAGGTGGCGTGATGGCGTTCACATGTCCGACATGCGGCGGAGACCGTTACGACACACGCGGCGACTGGTGCCCGACATGTGGTGGCCGCGGGAACGTTCAGCCGACGCCAGTTGAGGTGCAGCCACCGCTCTGGCTGCACCTGCCGACCCGATTGCTGTGGATCAACCCGTCGTTGATCGAACGCGTTTACGGATGGCACGCCGAAGACGACGCGCAGCGCATCGTGGCCTACAGCATTTATCTGACCGGACGAGACGACAACGGCGAGGGTAACGTCGAGATCGACGATCCAGCCGACGTCGCCGCCGTCACGGCATGGCTGGAGGTGCGGTCATGAACTTCTACCTCGCAGCTCGCTATTCCCGCCGACTGGAGCTATGTGACTATCGCAACGAACTGCAGCTCATGGGCTACACCGTCACGTCGCGATGGCTCGATGGTAGCCATCAAATCAGCCGGGACGGCGTGCCGATCAACGATGACGGCGAAGCCCTCATTGAGTCGCCACGCCTCACACCAGAGGCGGCAGCGTTGCGCGAGCAGTTTGCACTGGATGACCTGGAAGACATCGAGCGCGCTGATGTGCTCATTGCGTTCGCTGAGTCGCCACGATCAACGGCTAGCCGCGGTGGGCGACACGTCGAGTTCGGCTACGCACTAGCGATCAATCGAATAATCTGGGTCGTTGGTTCCCCCGAAAACCTGTTCCACTACCTGCCTCATGTCAGCGTGTTCCCGACATTCTCAAACGTGATTCAGGCGCTCGTGGAGCGAGATGGGGTGCGGTCATGATGGAACGCGACATCGTCATTTCCGAACAGGTCAGCCGCAACATCCCGCCGACCGACCCGCGCCCACAGGGCTACGAGTACGAGCACGCCACGCCGCACGATGCAATGCAGTGGATGGCGGACTACACGTCGCGGCCATCGGCGCATTACCTCGGCGGGCACGGCGAGTCTGTGCCGCTGCCACTACCGTCGGTCAGCGGTGCCTCGGGGGAGCAACCCCCCCTGGCACCGGCCTACACCGGCGGCTATCTCCGGCCAGACGAGTACGAGCGCATCGAGGGTACGAGTCAGCAGCTCGTCCGCGACGCAATGCAGGTCTATTTCTCAGTCGTTGACGGCATGGCGGTCGCGCAGACTGTCGAGCCGGACAACGACACGGCAGAGATCCCGCACATCCCGTGCTACCGCAACCACGATGTAGAGCAGCTGCAACGGGAGGATGAGTACCTCAGTCAGCAGACGGTCTACCCGGCGCTGGTCGACACGTTCCGCGACCTCGTGATTCTGGGCGTGTCGCTCTGGATCATCGTCGCCATTGGAGTCATCGGCTGGCTGGCTGCTGGCTGGATCGCCATAGGAGGTTAGGGGACATGACAAACGCAATCACACAGCGCCAGGGCGGTGCTGCGAACGTCATCGAATCCGTCATCATCGAGGGCGATCTGGCACGCCTCACACCAGAGCAGCGCATCGAGTACTACGCGCGCGTCTGTGAGTCGGTTGGCCTGAACCCCTACACGAAACCGTTTGACTACATCCGGCTGAACAACCGACTCGTGTTGTACGCACTCAAGGGCGCGACCGATCAACTCCGCCGAATCCACGGCGTGAGCATCCGCGTCGTGAGTCAGGAGCAGATGGGCGACGTTCTGGTCGTCACTGTCGAGGCGTCTGATCGCGACGGTCGTGTTGATACCGAAATCGGCGCGGTGGCGATCGGCAACCTCAAAGGCGACGCGTTGGCGAACGCGATGATGAAGGCGCTCACGAAGGCCAAGCGCCGCGTCACGCTGTCCATCTGTGGGCTCGGGATGCTGGATGAAACCGAGGTCGACACGATCCCGTCGGCACAGCATACCGATCACCTGCGCGAGGTGCCATCGACTCCGCCATCAAACGGCCGTCAAATACGAGATGCCGCGCCCCGGCAGGCAAACGGCAACGCTCCATCAAATGCCCGTCAAATACCGGAGCCTCCCGAGGTCGTCGACTCCGACACCGGCGAGATCATCGACACGCCGTCGATGCAGGTCAACGACCCGTCGGCAGGGCATCCCGCAACCGAAAAGCAGATCAAAGCGATCTTCGGCATCGGCCACGCAAACGGCTGGACGAACGACGAAATCAGGGCCGAGATGTATGAGCGGTTCCTGATTGATTCAACGAGTGATTTGACGGTCGCGCAGGCGTCCGAGCTGATCGACGCGGTCAGCAATCCGGGCGCTCCAGACGCACAACAGGCACTGAACGTGTAGCGGATATCGGCGTACGGACGCGGTAGGGGCATAGCACCGAATGGCAAGACAGGGTAGAATTATGGCGACAACCAAAACGGGCCGGAGCGATGCTGACAACATCATCTCCGACCCTGACCGAACACCCTGTGTAAGCCAGGAGTCGGCTATGAGATATCCTACCGCATCCCCATACCAGACGAATAGTTTTCCAGCGACACCCTCACGCTGCCGATCGGCGGTGATGAGATGAGATCGCGCAACATCAAGCCGGGGTTTTTCCGAAACGATGTACTGGCAGAGCTAGAGCCGTTGACGCGGATTCTGTTCGCGGGATTATGGTGCGTTGCTGACCGTGACGGCCGGCTGGAGGATCGCCCGAAACGCATCAAGGCCGACGTCCTGCCCTATGACGAGTGCGACGTTGACGCGATGCTCGACACGTTGGCTGACGCTGGATTTATCGAGCGCTATACCATCGAAAACGTTGACTACATCGCGATTCTCGCATTCTCGAACCACCAAAACCCGCACAAAAACGAGGCACCTTCAACCATTCCGGAGCCACCGACCGAGGCGATGGCAGACGTTGCACCGGAGCAGCACAGTACAAGCACAGTACAAGCACAGTACAAGCACACAACAAATCCGGCTGATTCCGGATTCCTGATTCCTGATTCTCTGATTCCTGATCCCAAGACCGCACGCGAGGCGTGCGCGGACGCGGGCGAGGAATCAGCGGATGAATCAGTCTCGGATCTACCGGCGCCTGTTCCAGACGACACGCCGCATTCGCTCTACGTGACGCTAATGGACGTTGTCAGTAGACCGGGAGCCAGCATCGCGCCGCAGTGGGAGCGCAAGCAGCACGGCATTGCCAAGCGACTGTTAGAGCAGGGCTACGGCACCGACAAGGTCCGTCGGTGCCTTGTATTCATGCGCTCTCAGGCGTGGCGCACCAGCCCGATGGATCTAGGCACGGTCGAGAAATACATCGGCACATGGGAGGCCAACGGTGAACCAGAACGAGATGAACCAGCCGACGCAACCAGACGACACAACGCGCGAGATACCGGAGCCGACGACGCCGAACGTCGCGGATACTCCTACGACGAAATCGCCGCAGGGATGGCGCATCGGAGCTGACCTGATGGTTGACCTACAGGCAGCCGAACGGACATCTGGCGAAACGTGGAAGGACCGGCTCGCGCGGTCAGAGCGCGAAGCCGAAGCGCGCCACGCACAGCGAATCGCGTTGCTGACAGCTGCCGGGATCGAATGTTTCCAGTGTGAGGACACGGGCCGCGTCAACGGACGCCACTGCCTGCAGTGCGACAAGGGCCGAGCGGCAGAGGCGGCTGATCTGCGGCAGGAGCATCAGCGCCACATCGCGAACATCCCGGCTGCAATCGGCATCCCGCCACGGTTTCGTGGCTACACGCTCGACACGTTCCCTGACCAGCGATCACCGGCGCTGGCTGCCGTGCGGTCGTGGCTGGACGTCGACCGCGACCCGATGAAGCCAGGATTGTTGCTCTACGGCGGATTCGGGCGCGGCAAGACTGGGCTAATCCTCGGAGTCATGCGGGAACTGACGCGGCGAGAGTTTGTTCGAGTCGGTGACGATGGGCATTCTGAGCTGCGAATTGACGATCACGGGCATGGGTTTACCACGTACGAGCGCCTGTCCCGGTGGGATTATGATCCGGGTTTTGGTCGGTTCGCGAGGTTTACGACGTCGACCGGGCTGCTGGAATCGTTGCGACCAAAGCCGGACGTTGACGATGATGCAACACTCCGGCGTTACCTCAGCTGTCCCTATCTCGCCATTGACGACCTTGGGGCGGAGCGGCTGACCGAATGGGGCGCTGATCGTCTGTTCGAGATCGTCAACGAGCGCCACAACAATCTGTTGCCGCTAATTGTGTCGAGCAATCTGTCGCCCGATGGTCTGGCAAAGCGGATCAATCGCCAGATCGGAGACCAGACCGGCGACCGCATTGTCGAGCGCTTGGTCGAATCCTGCACCGTAATTGCAATCAGCGATAACGCGCCGAACTGGCGAATGACGCCGTTGAAGGTCGCCGCGTTGAACGGGGCGCGGCCATGACAATCACATTGCCGGATCTGAAAACCACTGGTCGCGCTGGTCAGGAATACCCCGCGCTCGGAGCCGATGGCCTGCCGGTGGATCGCACGATCTGCCCGCGCTGCCTCGGCATGGAGCCGGAACGCATGACGTGCCACGTCTGCCGTAACGCGCCGGTCTGCCCTGGATGCCGGAACGCTCGGGTACTGTCGATTGCAACGAGCCGATTCCCCGCCTATCGCGTCTGCCCGACATGCTGCGAACCGCTGACCGATTCCAACGGGCGTGAAGAGCGCACCGAGACCGGACTGCCGCTGTGGTTGCTGTTCCTGTCCAAACAACGGGCAGCAGTCGCGGACTACCAGCAATCACGGCGACAGGAGTACGACGATGTCCCGTTCTGATGTTCGCCCGCACACCATCGTCCGTATCACCGATCACGAGCCAGACAAGGCTGACTACAGCGGGATGACAGGGCGGCTGCTACACGTGAACGGCTCCCGCTGCATCGTCTACCTGACCGCAATGGGCGTCCCTGTGGATGTGCGCACCGATCACATCGAACCCCTGGAGACACCGGCATCACGGCAGGCGCGGGTTGATGGTCTCAAGGCCCGACTGCTCGCAACACGAGAGGACGCACGATGACGACCTACGTCGCCTATCAGGATCTGTCGAAGACGAGCCCGCAACTCCGGCTCGACAACATCATCGCCAAGTTCGAGGCGAAGCGCGGCTATCGACCAACGCTGGTGCTGGTCAACGACGCGCAGGCAGGCGAGATCACGGCACCGGACGGCATCGAGGTCGAGGCGCGGCACACGGTGGCCGCTGACACGTTCTGGCTGGCGCTGTGTGGCGCACAGAGCGCAACGCGGCAGCTGTCGCTGATTGGCGGTGATGTGTGAGCATCACCGTCACCGGCGACATCGCCACCGTCACGTTCAACCGCTACGGGCTGGATGCCTACCAGACGTTTCTACGCGCGAAGGCGTTGCCGGAGACGCAGCTGACCTACGACTGGCAGACGGACACGTATCAGATGACGACGCCGGCGCGATTCGCCGGCCGTCTGGGCGCAGACGTCGTGATCCCTGAGCGCCAGACGCTGCCCTACTCCGAGCACCTGTTCGACTACCAGCGGTGGGCGCTCGACCTGTCACTGAGCGCGAAACGATTTGCCTTGTGGCTCGATACCGGACTCGGCAAAACTGCTTGCTACCTCGAATGGGCACGGCAGGTGCAGGCCATGACCGACGGCCGGGTGCTGATCCTGGCACCGCTGGCCGTCATCCCGCAGATGATCCGGGAGGCCGAGCGGTTCTACGGCGATGCCATGCCGATCACGCAGCTGCACACACGCGACGCGCTGATCGACTGGTGCGCCAACGGATCCGGCATCGCGGCCACGAACTACCAGAAATTCATTCCCGGCACGATCTCGGAGCTGCGGCTTGTCTCCGGCCTGATCGCTGACGAGTCGAGCATCCTGCGCACCGGCGGTGGCGTCATCAAATGGAACGTCATCAAGTCCGCCAGGGGAATCGAATACAAGCTCTCCTGCACGGCCACCCCAGCGCCGAATGAGGCGATGGAGTACGCGAGTCAGGCGGCGTTCCTG